>Ga0114964_10002870_pt1 | contig 11882 bp, 10 predicted proteins | sample C_131016_MF_Meta_FD_92638 | JGI IMG/M metagenome (GOLD analysis project Ga0114964, IMG submission 92638) | Freshwater microbial communities from Lake Croche, Canada to study carbon cycling - C_131016_MF_MetaG | ecosystem: Environmental > Aquatic > Freshwater > Lake | place: Lake Croche, Canada... | reverse complement strand
TGCACGACTTTACGCCGCCTCATCGTGCATGAAAGCATTTACGATGCGTTCGTGCCGAAACTGCGCGCTGTCTATGGCAGCGTTAAGGTTGGCGATCCGCGTGAAGCAGGTGTTTTGGTAGGCCCGTTGGTCGATAAAATGGCGTTTGACGGTATGGAAAAGGCGCTCCACGAGGCAAAGGCAGCTGGTGGCACCGTCACGGGCGGTGCGCGCGTTTCGGTTGGCGGTCGCTCAGACGCCTACTATGCTGCCCCTGCGCTTGTTGAAATGCCGGCCCATGTCGACCCAGTAACGCGCGAAACCTTTGCGCCGATCCTGTATGTGATGAAATACACAACATTTGACGAAGCGGTTGCGATGCAAAACGCGGTTGGTGCTGGGCTTTCTTCCTCGCTGTTCACGCTCGATATGCGGGAAGCCGAACGTTTTGTTTCTGATGAAGGCTCAGATTGCGGCATCGCGAACGTCAATATCGGCCCATCGGGGGCCGAAATCGGAGGTGCCTTTGGCGGCGAAAAAGAAACCGGTGGCGGCCGCGAGGCCGGATCGGATGCTTGGAAAGCCTATATGCGCCGCGCCACCAACACGATCAACTACGGCACAACGCTACCGCTCGCCCAAGGCGTAAGCTTCGATATCGATTAATCGTACTTCCCTCACCTATGGGAGAAGGTGACTGCGGAGCAGTCGGATGAAGGACTAACGATAACCATTAGAACCTCGTCTGTCGCCTCCGGCGACACCTTCTCTTACAAGGAAAAGGATCATTTTTCGGGAGTATTTTATGTCCGCTACATCGCAAAAACCAGCTGCATTCCAGTGGGATGATCCCTTCCTGCTCAACGAACAATTGAGCGAAGACGAGCGCATGATCCGCGACACAGCGCGTGATTATGCGCAGGAAAAGCTTCTGCCGCGGATCGTCAAGGCTTATGCCAATGAAACAACCGAGCGCGGCATTTTCAACGAAATGGGCGAGCTTGGTTTGTTGGGTGTCACTCTACCGGAAGACTATGGCTGCGCGAATGCAAGTTATGTGTCCTACGGGCTTGTTGCCCGCGAGGTCGAGCGCGTCGACTCAGGTTACCGCTCGATGATGAGCGTGCAGTCCTCGCTCGTGATGTATCCGATTTACGCCTATGGTTCGGAAGCGCAGCGCAAAAAATATTTACCGAAATTGGCGTCGGGCGAATGGATCGGTTGCTTCGGCCTTACCGAGCCGGATGCGGGCTCTGATCCTGCGGGCATGAAGACCCGCGTCGAGAAAGTGGCGGACGGCTATCGCTTGACCGGCTCGAAAATGTGGATTTCCAATTCGCCCATCGCGGACGTCTTTGTCGTCTGGGCAAAATCCGCGGCACACGACAATGAAATCCGCGGATTTGTGCTTGAAAAGGGCATGAAGGGTCTTTCTGCTCCCAAAATCGAAGGTAAGCTGTCGCTTCGTGCGTCGATCACAGGTGAAATTGTGATGGACGGGGTAGTGGTGTCTGAGGACCATCTCTTGCCGAATGTTTCAGGTTTGAAAGGCCCCTTCGGCTGTCTGAATCGCGCACGTTACGGCATTTCATGGGGAGTGATGGGGGCAGCTGAGGATTGTATGCACCGCGCTCGCCAATACACATTAGACCGCGTGCAATTCGGCAAGCCATTGGCGCAGACGCAATTGATCCAGAAAAAGCTGGCCGATGCGATGACGGAGATTGCGCTTGGCTTACAGGGTTCGCTGCAAGTCGGCCGTTTGATGGATCAGGGTACCTTCGCACCCGAGATGATTTCCATCGTCAAGCGCAACAATTGCGGCAAAGCTCTCGACATTGCCCGCGCCGCTCGCGATATGCATGGCGGCAATGGCATTAGCCAAGAATATCACGTCATGCGCCACGCGCAGAACCTTGAAACGGTCAATACCTACGAGGGCACGCATGACGTACATGCGCTGATCCTTGGTCGCGCGATTACGGGATTGCAGGCGTTTTTTTGAGTAACGATGTATGACCCGTCCGCTTAATGGCATTCGCGTTTTAGAGCTTGCTCGCATTCTTGCGGGGCCGTGGATTGGCCAGACACTGGCTGATCTGGGTGCGGATGTCGTGAAAGTCGAGCGGCCCGGTGCCGGCGATGACACGCGCACATGGGGGCCGCCTTTTGTAGAAGCGGCGGATGGCGGCGACCTATCGGCCGCCTATTTTCATGCCTGCAACCGCGGCAAACGCTCGATTGCGGTCGATTTTGAGACACCGGATGGGAAGGCGATTATCCGCAAATTGGCTGCCCATGCCGATGTCCTGATCGAAAATTTTAAAGTCGGCGGCTTGAAAAAATATGGTCTTGATTACGAAAGCTTGAAGGCGGTTAATCCACGTCTTGTCTATTGTTCCGTAACGGGTTTTGGTCAGAATGGCCCTTATGCGGAACGGGCGGGCTATGATTTCATGATCCAGGCCATGGGCGGGATTATGGATTTAACCGGTGCACCGGATGGTGAACCGCAAAAAATCGGCGTGGCCTTTGCCGATATTTTTACCGGCGTCTATGGCGTGATCGGCATTCAAGCGGCATTGCGCCAGCGAGATGAAACGGGGCAGGGCGCGCATGTCGATATGGCGTTGCTTGATACCCAAGTGAGCGTTTTGGCCAATCAGGCGTTGAACTATCTCGTGTCGGGCAAAGCACCGCGCCGATTGGGGAATGCACATCCCAATATTGTGCCCTATCAGGTTTTTCCAGTCGCCGACGGGCATGTCGTGGTGGCGGTCGGTAATGACGGGCAGTTTCGGAAATTCTGTCAGGTGCTCGGCGAACCTGCGCTCGCGGATAATCCCGATTACATCACTAACCCGTTACGGGTGAAACACCGCGTGCCTTTATGCGCCCGCCTTGCCGGTTTAACCGAAACATTGGCCCGCGATGCCCTTCTCTCGGCGCTTGAAAAAGCCGGTGTACCGGCGGGGCCGATTAATTCCGTAGCCGATGTATTCGCCGATCAACAGGTGATGGCTCGCGGCATGAGGGTTGATCTTGACAATCCCGAGGCGGCAATGGGCAGTGTGCCCAGCTTACGGACCCCGATTATGATCAATGGCGAGGCGATGGTAGCTTCGAAATCATCCCCGCGTTTGGGAGCTGATACGGATGCGGTGCTCGCGGATAAGACATGGGGCGGTTGAGGTTTTATGACAGGACACAATGATATGACAACCAAGGCACTCCGCACAGGCGGCCAATTGATCGTCGATGCGCTCGCGACTCAAGGCGTCGAGCATGTGTTTTGCGTGCCGGGTGAGAGCTATCTTGCGGTTCTCGACGGGCTCTATGATGCGTCGATCAAGGTAACCGTCTGCCGCCAGGAGGGTGGTGCGGTGATGATGGCGGATGCAACGGCGCGGCTTACGGGGCGACCCGGTATTGCGATGGTCACCCGTGGGCCTGGTGCCACTAATGCCTCGCCCGGCATTCATATTGCCGAGCATGATAGCGTGCCGTTGATCCTTTTTGTCGGCCAGATTGAGAGCGGTATGAAGGAGCGTGGTGCATTTCAGGAAATGGATTACAAGGCGTTTTTCGGCTCCACCGCCAAGTGGGTTACCGAGATTACCGATCCGGGGCGTGTGCAGGAAATTATCTCACGCGCGTTTCACGTGGCAATGCAGGGCCGCCCCGGTCCAGTGGTCATTGCGTTGCCCGAGGACATGTTGACGGCGGTTGCCAAGGTTCAATCTGCACTACGCGTCGAAGCGATTGAGACTTGGCCGGGTCTGACCCAAATGGCGGAACTCCAAAAAATGCTTTGGGCAGCGAAGCGCCCGATAGCCATTCTGGGTGGCTCGGGTTGGTCGGAGAAAGCATGCGCAGCTGTGACCCGCTTTGCGGAACGGTTTGAATTGCCGGTTGCAACGTCCTTTCGACGCGCGATGCTTTTTTCAGGCGATCATCCTCATTATGCGGGCGAGATCGGCATTGGTCCTAACCCTAAACTTAAAGCCCGCATCGAGGGCGCTGATCTGGTGCTGTTGATTGGCGGTCGAATGGCGGAAATGCCGAGCCAAGCCTACACGCTGTTTGATATCCCCATTCCGAAACAAGCCTTTGTGCATGTCCACGCCGATGCCGAGGAGTTGGGTCGCGTCTACCATCCGACTTTGGGTATCCACGCTAGCCCGAAGGCCTTTGCTTCGGCGTTGGAAACATTGCAACCACCCAACACGATCCCATGGTCGGGCTCAAGCCAAACGGCGCATGAGGATTTTCTCAACTGGACGGATACGGTCCCAACCGTTCCCGGCGATTTCCAAATCGGCCAAGCGATGCGTTGGCTCAGAGACCGCATTCCGCAGGACACCGTCATTACTAATGGTGCGGGCAATTATGCGATTTGGGCGCAACGCTATTTGCGGTTCAGAAAATATGGCACACAAGTGGCGCCTAACTCCGGATCGATGGGCTTTGGTGTTCCGGCTGCGGTTGGGGCAAAGCGCGCCTTTCCGGATCGCATGGTGATTGCCTTTGCGGGTGACGGTTGCTTTTTGATGAACGGGCAGGAATTTGCCACCGCTGTACAATATGATCTCGGCATTATCGTGATCGTTGTCGATAATGGCATGTATGGCACGATCCGAATGCATCAGGAGCGCGAATATCCAGGTCGCGTTTCGGCTACGCAACTGAAAAATCCGGATTTTGCGGCCTATGCCCGCGCCTTTGGCGGACATGGTGAAACGGTGCGGACAACGGCGGAGTTCGAACATGCGTTTGAACGTGCAGTTGCCTCCGGCAAGCCCGCGATTATCCATTGCTTCTTGGATCCGGAAGCGATTACGCCATCGGCGACATTGGCCAGCCTACGGGCCAATGCGTTGAAGCCTAAGGATTGGGCGGTTTCGCCTTAAGCGGCAAGTTTAGCGGCCACCATCGCCTTCAATGCGCCCAAATCCTTCGCAAAAGCGCGAATGCCTTCGGCGAGTTTTTCGGTCGCCATCGCGTCTTCGTTCAGCAGGAAGCGGAAATTAGCTTCATCGACCTTGAGCTTATCAACGCTATCGTTGCCCGCGGTTGCCGGATCAAGTTGGCGGAGAAGCGCGCCGTCCGCTTTGGCCAATTGATCAAGCAGTGCGGGGGCAATCGTTAAGCGGTCGCACCCGGCTAACGCCTCGATCTCGCCGATGTTGCGGAAACTCGCGCCCATGACGACGGTTCGATAACCGTGCCGTTTGTAATAGGCGTAAATCTGGCGCACCGATAAAACGCCAGGATCGGTTTCGGCTGTGTAGCTCTTGCCCTCGTTCTTCACATACCAGTCGAGAATGCGGCCGACAAAAGGCGAGATCAAAAAGGCACCCGCCTCGGCGCAGGCAGCCGCTTGTGCGAGCGAGAATAGCAGCGTCAAATTGCAATCGATACCGTCTTTTTGTAAAATTTCTGCGGCGCGAATACCTTCCCAAGTGGAGGCGAGTTTAATGAGAACTTTTTCGCGGGAAATGCCATTGGTAGCATAGGCTTTGATGATACTACGCGCTTTTTCAACGCTTCTTGCCGTATCAAATGACAAATCCGCATCAACTTCGGTCGAAACCCGTCCGGGCACCAAACGTGCTAATTCGCTGCCGAACGCGACAGCCAACCGATCCGCAACGGCGCTCGTGATAGCCTCGCTGTTGCCCGATTGCGCCTTGCCCCATGAAATGGCGTCTGCAATAACGCCTTCATAAGCGGGCAGAGCGGCTGCTTTGAGGACCAAAGTGGGGTTGGTGGTGCAGTCCGTCGGCTTGAACGTGCGGATCGCATCCATATCGCCAGTATCGGCTACAATCGTCGTCATGGATTTGAGTTGGTCGAGCTTGCTGGTCATGATGCGGCCTGAATTCCTCGTTGAAATATTGTTTTTTTACGTCTTAGCATGGGAAGGAGTTGCTCGTCAGCCTCCGATCGAAAGGTCGTTGAACGGTTCGCGCTTGGCTTATGGCGCAGCTTGGCGGATACTGCCTTCAATCGCACGTCAAATCAGGAAACTTTTTATGCCCGTTCTTAACCGTATTGCCGAATTTACCGATGAAATTACTGCTTGGCGACGCGATCTGCATGAACATCCTGAGTTGGATTACGATGTTCACCGTACCGCTGGCATCGTTGCCGAGAAATTGAGAGCGTTTGGCTGCGACGAGGTTGTTACGGGCATTGGGCGCACAGGCGTTGTCGGGGTAATCAAGGGGAGGCTGCTAGGCGATAAAGTGATTGGCCTCCGTGCGGATATGGATGCGCTGCCAATTTTGGAGACAACGGGCAAGGCCTATGCGTCGACGATTCCCGGTAAAATGCATGCATGCGGGCATGACGGGCATACGTCCATGTTGCTTGGAGCCGCCAAATATTTGGCCGAGACGCGGAATTTTGCGGGATCGGCGGTTGTGATTTTTCAACCGGCGGAAGAGGGCGGCGGCGGCGGAAAAGCCATGGTCCAAGACGGGATGATGGATCGTTTTGGGATTACGGAAGTCTATGGCATGCACAATTTACCAGGTATGCCAGTGGGCCAGTTCGGCGTGCGTTCCGGCCCGATTATGGCGGCGGCCGACAAATTCGAGATCAAGATAGAAGGGAAAGGCGCACACGCCGCCATGCCGCATCTGGCGATTGATACGGTTTTGATCGGTAGCCAATTGGTGACGGGGTTGCAAAGCATCGTATCGCGCAATGTTGATCCGCTGGAGAGTGCTGTTTTGTCAGTAACGACCTTCCACGCAGGCGACGCCTTTAACGTCCTGCCGCAAGACGCCGTGCTGCGCGGCACGGTTCGTACATTTAATCCTGAAATTCAGGATCACGTGCAAGAACGGATGCAGGCCGTGGTCAATGCGTTTGCCTCGATGCATGGGGCAACAATTACGCTCTCCTACCAACGGGGCTATCCGGTTACCCGCAACCACGCAACCGAGACGGACTTTGCCGCCCAAATCGCAAGCGAAATCGCAGGTTCCGACCGCGTCAACCGCTCCATTGCGCCGATGATGGGGGCGGAGGATTTTTCCTACATGCTCAATGAGCGCCCCGGATGTTTTATCTTCATCGGCAACGGCCCATCGGCGGGGTTGCACCATCCGGCTTATGATTTTGATGATAGCGTGATCCCGTTGGGAGTAAGCTATTGGGCACGGTTGGTGGAGACGGGGATGACCATTTAACCTTCCAACTCTTCCCGCAAAACCTCGAGCGCCATCCATTGCTCCTCGGAAGCGATCAGATCCGCCTCTGCGCGGGCGAGCATTTCGGTCGCTTTGTCGAAGCGGGGGCGATCCTTGGTGTAGAGCGCGGGGTCTGCCAGCACGTTTCGTAATTTGACGATGTCACGGCCCAACGCGTCGACCCGCGCGGGGAGCGTTTCGAGCAGATGTTTTTCGTTGAACGAGAGCTTGCGCTTGGTGCTCGCTGTGAAAGTCGGAGAAAGAGGCGCAGAGTTTGACGGTTTTTCGTCGCGTTCGCGCTCGGTTGTTTTGCGAGCGTCGACGCCGTGGCCGCGTTGGGCGATCATGTCGGAATAGCCACCGGCATATTCGAGCCAATCACCCTCACCTTCGGAGACGAGAACAGAGGTCGCGACACGGTCAAGAAAGTCGCGGTCATGGCTGACGACCAGCAGCGTGCCTGGATAATCGGCCAGCATTTCTTCGAGCAAATCGAGCGTCTCCAAATCGAGATCATTGGTAGGTTCGTCGAGTACCAGAAGATTGGACGGCGAGGCCAAGGCCACCGCGAGCAACAGGCGGGCGCGTTCACCGCCGGACAGAACCGAGACGGGCGTTCGGGCTTGTTCGGGCGGGAACAAAAAGTCTTTCATATAGGAGATGACATGGCGGCTCTCGCCATTGACGATTACTTTATCACCGCTGCCGCCCGTCAAGGTTTCGGACAACGTGGCATTGGGATCAAGACTATCTCGCTTTTGCTCCAGCGTCGTCATCGCCAGATTGGTGCCGAGACGAACCGAACCGGAATTAGGCTCCGATTTACCAGTTAGGAGATTGATCAGCGTGGTTTTGCCCGCGCCATTGGCACCGACAATGCCGAGCCGGTCACCCCGTAAAATGCGGATCGACAAATCGCCCACAATCACTCTGTCGCCATAGTGTTTGGCGATGCGCTTTGCTTCAATCACCAGCTTGCCGGAACTATCGGCTTCTGCGGCCTCGAGACGAACCGTGCCGGTTGGTCCGCGTGCTTCGCGCCTTTTTTGGCGGAGGCCAGCGAGTTCCGACATGCGCCTGACATTCCGTTTGCGGCGGGCAGTTACGCCATAGCGCACCCAATGTTCTTCGCGCACGATTTGACGGTCAAGCTTATGACGGTCGCGTTCTTCCTCCTCAAGGACGGTATCGCGCCACGCCTCAAAGGCGGAAAAACCCTGCTCCAACCGTTGGTAACACCGCGATCCAGCCACAACGTGGCGCGCGAAAGATTTTCCAAAAATCGGCGGTCATGGCTGATCAGGACCAATGCTGATTTGAGCGTTTTCAACTCGCTTTCGAGCCATTCGATGGCGGGAAGATCAAGATGGTTCGTTGGCTCGTCGAGCATCAAAATGTCGGGCTCGGGTGCGAGCACGCGGGCCAAAGCGGCGCGGCGGGCTTCGCCGCCTGAGAGGGTTGATGGGTCTTCCTTGCCCGTAAGCCCCAATGCCTCGAGCAGATAAAGCGCGCGCCACTCATCATCGCCCGGTGCAAGGCCCGCTTCGACATAATCTAGTGTGGTCACAAAGCCAGAGAGATCTGGTTCCTGTGGCAGATATCGAATGGTCGAACCTGGCTGAACGAAGCGCTCGCCTTTATCGGGCTCAATGAGCCCTGCGGCGATCTTTAAAAGCGTTGATTTTCCTGAACCGTTTCTGCCCACAAGGCAGAGGCGGTCGCCGGAACCAATGGAAAGATCGGCGCTTTCGAGAAGGGGCGTTCCGCCAAAGGTTAGTCCAATATCTTTTAAAAACAGGAGGGGCGGGGCCATAGGGTTCAAATCATGATAATTGCACGACCTGCGATATGGCGGATTGCGCGGCATGAAGCAAGGAGAGAACCGTTCTTTCGGAATTGTTCAAGCTTGACCCGCGAACGGGGAGCGCGCGATAAGCACGCTCATTGATTAAGAATAGATTGGCCTTTTGTGACTTTACCCTCCAAACCCTATGTAATTATCGGTGCTGGTCCCGCAGGCTTAATGGCGGCGGAGCGCTTGGCGGCTAGCGGTCACCAAGTTGATGTCTATGACCGGATGCCCAATCCGGGACGAAAATTTCTGCTCGCGGGAAGAGGTGGCCTCAACCTTACCCATACTGACGGTCCGACGGATTTTTTGGCGCAGTACCGCGAGGCGAGGGATTGGCTGAAGCCAATTATCGAGGCTTTTTCGCCGGATGAACTTCGCGAATGGTGCGCAAGCCTTGGTGAGGATAGTTTTGCGGGCTCAAGCGGGCGCGTTTTTCCAAAAAGTTTTAAGGCTTCGCCGCTGTTACGAGCTTGGCTGAGACGGCTCGATTCATTGGGCGTGACCTTTCATGGGCGGCATAAATGGACGGGTTGGGATGACACCGGTGCCCTGGTTTTCGAGACGGCGGACGCTAAAAGCGTTACCGTTCAGGCGAAAGCCACGTTGTTGGCGCTGGGCGGTGCCAGCTGGCCGAAACTCGGGGCGGATGGTGGCTGGGTTTCGCTGTTAGATGCCAAAGGCGTTGCGGTTTCGCCACTGACGGCGGCCAATGCGGGCGTCAAAATCGCGTGGTCTGATCTTATGAAGGAGCGTTTTCCGGGCGCGGCGCTTAAACGCGTCGTGGCCCTGTGCCGGGGCGAACAGGCTAAGGGTGAGGCCATTGTTACAAAAGACGGGCTTGAAGGTGGCGTGATCTATGAGCTTGGCCCCGCTATTCGTCACTCATTGGAAGTCGATGGAGAGGCGATCGTTCATCTCGATCTCAGACGCGATCTGCCATTGCATATTCTGACTGAGCGCCTCGTCAAACCACGTGGCAAGCAATCGGTTTCGACCTGGCTTCATAAAGCGGCTGGCTTGTCACCCGCAGCGATCGCCCTGTTTCGCGAAGAGGCCGCAACAGGCGTTAAAGCCCCGTTTAATGATCCGGTCGCACTGGCTCAATTGCTCAAAGCGCTGCCCATTCGCATTGAGGCATTGGCAGGCTTGGAGCGTTCTATTTCAACGGCAGGAGGTGTTCGTTTATCGGCGCTCACGGACGAACTGATGCTGAAAGGTCTGCCGGGCGTGTTTGTTGCTGGCGAAATGATCGATTGGGAAGCGCCAACGGGAGGATATCTCTTGCAGGCCTGCTTTTCGACGGCTGTATGCGCGGCAGAGGGGATGGCCATCTGGGAGGACGGGATTACGCCCCCGATGGCATGATGTTGAAATGGACGGCGTCTGCCATTGCTCTGGTATGGGCCCGAGCGCGCGCCGCTACAATGGATTGAACCAATTGATTGGCGGAACTCAGTTCTTCGGCCTCCGTGCGGTTGGCGGGGTGTATGTCTTCCAACGCATCAATGGCTTTTGCCATGAGCAACGTAGCGATCATCGGCATGTTGAGGTTGAACCGTTCAAGCGTGGCTTGAAGCGTCTCGTTAAACGTTGTGACCTCACGGCGTAACCGGTTCTCGACATCATGCTCCGCCCTTTCAGCACGAAGTTTACGAATTTCGCTTAATTCTAAAATCGTGGCGGTCATAATCGTTCATCCAGTTCGGTAATCATTGATCTGGTTAGGAAGACGGCAGTACCGAAAAAATATTTAGTCACGGGGGATGAGGTTCTCGCGCTTCGATTAACCGTCTTGCTTTTGCATCCAATGCATCGCCATATATTTTTATCTCGGATGTTGGAGTGTTGTGCGATGCGTAAAGCAGGTTGGGTCGTTTTGGGTGCTTTGGTGTTGGCCGGTTGCCAAGGGTTTCCGGGCGCTGAGGACGCAAGTGCAGCTTCCAAGCCCGTCGCTGAAGGAACACCGGAGCCGTCGCGCGCGAAGGTGATCAGCAAGCCGCCACAGGTTCCGAGTACCGTTATTGAAACGACCGTGGTCGTCTCCCCTGTCTTTTCTTCGATGCAAACCGATGCAGTTGCTGTCTCTGCCGGGATTGTTATTCCGCCTTTGGCTGCAAATGACTCGCGTCAATCGGCATTCTCCGCTGAAAAATCTCAGGTGGATCAATTATTGGCGCAGGGGACGATCACGCGTGAGGCGGGTGCCAAGCGGTTGTATCGTTTCGCGGTGAAAGAAGGCATTTCGAAGGGTAAGCCTGACGAGGATTTTTGGCAGGCGCTCATCCAAACTTATCGTAATCTGGATGATCGGTACATCACTGTCGAGGGTGCCGCCGGCGATATTAATGCCGCAGCAATCCGTCGCGCTGCTGCCGGGCATTGAGGCTTGCACCCTGTCTGGAGACGAAAGCGCGGTCGCCTTAGTTTCAAGTTTAGTGCATTCAACACGACGCTGACGCAGGATAGCGGCATCGCTCCGCCCGCACTAGCCGACTACCGATAGACGCTTATGATCTTGCCCCGTTCATTGGTGAACCTGCGAAGCGTTTCGGGGCGCAGGCGTCAAGCGAGTTTGGGGAAAGGTGTGCATGGGCAGAGATTGGGCAATGCGGGGATAAGGCTCAATCCCGTGGATGAAACTGTGAGGGATCATTCGCCAATTCAATCGGTTGGCCATGCGGCGTGGCGCGTGCGGCGCGATCCCATGACTGTTGCAGGGCGTGCAATTGCCGGAGCGTCGCTGCGTTTTTGGCGATCACTAGCCGTTCGAGGGCCGAAAGCCAATGATGGTAATAATCGTGGCCGAAATCGTCAGTCGATTTAATTGCTTTACTAAGCGCATCGGCCCATTC
>Ga0114964_10002868_pt1 | contig 11884 bp, 7 predicted proteins | sample C_131016_MF_Meta_FD_92638 | JGI IMG/M metagenome (GOLD analysis project Ga0114964, IMG submission 92638) | Freshwater microbial communities from Lake Croche, Canada to study carbon cycling - C_131016_MF_MetaG | ecosystem: Environmental > Aquatic > Freshwater > Lake | place: Lake Croche, Canada... | reverse complement strand
TTTTAAAAATTAATACCAAGAACCATTGATGATTTCATCTCCCTTGGCATTGTTGTTGGCCATTCTTCTTTTTTGGTTTCTTCTATGTATAAATGTAGTAATAAACATCAAAGGAATAAAAATAAATGTTAATGGAGGAATGCCTAGTATACTAATCCACTTGCCACCAAAATGACGGCGCATGGGTCTGCGTAAGCGTTCTGCAATAATGTACATAGCAGGAACAATGAACAAAGTCATAAAAAAGGCAAAAGCCAATCCGTAAATAATGGTCCAACTTAATGGTTTCCAAAAGGCTACGTTGTCACCACCAAAGAAAATATGTGGATTTAACTCACTAAATAAAGTCACGAAATTGATGTTAAAACCAATGGCAATAGGTAAAAATCCTAAGATCGCAGCAAGGGCGGTTAACAATACAGGAATAATTCTTGTCTTTCCTGCTTGAATAACAGCCTCTCTTGTTTTATAGCCTCTTGATCTTAATTCATCCGCAAATTCAATCACCAATATTCCATTTTTCACCACAATACCAGCAAGTCCTACAATTCCTAATCCTGTCATTACACCAGAGACTTTCATACCAAATATAGAGAAGCCTAAAAGCACACCAATAATACTAAATAAAATCTCTGTTAAGATAATCACCGATTTAGAGATAGAATTAAATTGTAAAACCAATGTAAACAAGATCAGCATTAATGCAATCACTAAGGCCTTGCCTAAAAACGCAACGGTTTCTAATTGTTGTTCGTTCTCCCCTGTTTGTTTAACAGTCACTCCTTCGGAAATACCTTTAAAATTGCCAATGTATTGTGCAATGACTGCGTTTACTGCAGTAGGGTTATACCCTTGATCTAATTTAACATTCGATCTTAATTGAATCAATCTCTTCTGATTTTTTCTATTGATGCTACCAAAGGTATTGGTAGGTTCTACTTTTACCAGTGAGCTAATAGGAATATTTTTGACCATACCTCCTGCAGCCATATCTCTAAAAGATAAACGCATATTCAATAAATCTACTAAATTACTTCTTTGCAATTCTTCGTTTCTTAATTGAATTTTATATTCATCCTTACCATCTTTAATTTTAGAAACCTCTTTACCAAAGAGGGCAGTTCGTAATTGCATACCTACTTGTGCACTACTTACGCCTTCAATTAAAGCACGATCTCTATCAATGGTTAAGGTTAATTCTGGGTTCACTAAATCTACATCCATCTTTAATCCATCAATACCAGGAATTTGTGCAGCGTCTAAATAATTTTTTAAACCTACCGATGTTTTTACCAATTTGTCAAAATCATCTCCTTGAATTTCAATATTTACTGGAGGGTCAGTTGGAGGTCCGCTTGATTCTTGTGTAACCGTAAATTCCGCACCAGGTATACCTTTCATCTCTGCACGAATCGCATCTAAATAAGGAGCAGTCGATTTACCATGTCGTTTTTCATATTCAATAAAGTTCACTTGCACGCGACCTAATTCAGATCTTGTACTTCTATCGCCACGCATAGGATCACCTGCACCAACTGCTACATTGGTAATAATACTTTCCACGAGTGGATTCTTTTTATTATTATCCATTTCCAATGCCTTTACCACTTTATGTTCTACAATTTTAGTAATAGAATCGGTATAGTTTACTTTACTACCCACAGGTAATTTTAAATACACATATACTTGGTTGGGATCTCCTTTTGGAAAAAACTCAATACCTACTCTGCCTGTACTAATGCTAATGCCAAAAACAATAAAGGATACAATCAATAAAACAAAAGTGCCAACTAATAATTTAACTGGTCTCCAACCATTTAAGGCACGACGTAAAATACGCTCATAGGTCTCCATTAATTTAGGTAGCGTATTGGTCTGAAACTTTTCAATTAAATCGGTAATAAAATATTTATTAGCTACGACTAAAATCATAAAGAAGATCAACAAATTACCAAGGAAGGTAAAGCCCATCAAGTCTAATAAAACACCTATACCAATAGGAATCCAGAAACCTTTTTTCTTAAACATGGCCGATTTTGGTTCAACTGATTTTACCTCTTCGTGGTTCATGAAATCTACTGCAAATACAGGGTTCATGATAAAGGCCACTACTAAGGAAGCAGCAAGTGTAAATATTAACATGGCTGGTAGGTAAATCATAAACTTACCAATAATACCAGGCCAGAATAATAAAGGAAAGAAAGGCGCTAAAGTGGTAATCGTACCTGCTAATACAGGAACAAATACTTCCCCTGCTGCCATTTTAGCGGAAGTAGTAGCGGTTAATTTTCCTTTGCCATGAACAAAAATTCTGTGTGTGTTTTCGATAACCACAATGGCATCATCTACTATAATACCTAGTCCAAATAAGAGGGCAAATAAAACCATGAAGTTTAAAGTAATATGTGAGCCTACTAATAAGTCACCAGCAGGTAACAATACAAAGGCGACAAACATACTCAAGGGAACCGACAAGGCCACAAAGAAGGCATTGGTCACACCCATAAAGAACATTAATACCAACAAAACTAAAATAAAACCAATCACAATCGAGTTCACTAAGTCTGTGAAAGAACTTTTAGTTCTAATACTGGTGTCTCCAGAAATAACCAAATTAACATCTTTGGGGATATCATTGGCAATGGCGTCTGCTACAATTTTCTTTACCGCATCGGTAGTAGCGATTAAGTTTTCGCCATTACGCTTAACAATATTTAAGGTAAGTACATTCTTACCATTCAAACGTGCAAAGCTTTCATTGTTCTTCACTGTATCTTTAATAGAAGCTACATCTCTTAAGTAAATTGGTGCTCCATTGGTATTACGTACAATAATATTAGCAATATCATTCGCATTTTTTAATTGACCTTTTAATTGTAGGTTACGGTTCATCGTACCTACTTCTAATAAACCACCCGATAAATCAAGGTTTTCTCTTTGAATAGCAGCGCTGATATCATCAAAAGTGATGCCCGAGCTTTGCATTCTATAATTATCTACATTAATTTGAAATTCTCTTTCGGGTGCGCCTACTAAATCAATTCTATTCACTTGTGAAATGCTTTCCAATTTATCTTTTAAATCGTCGGCATATTTTTTTAATTGAACAGGGCTATAGTTACCACTAATGTTCACATACATGATAGGCATGTCACTGATATTTAATTCAATGACTCTAGGTTGTTGTGTTAGATCTGTTGGTAGGTCAGACTTAGCTTTATCTACTGCATCTTTCACTTTTTGTAAAGCGATTTCTGGCTTTACATCTGTGCTAAACTCTACCGTAATGGCAGAGAAGTCTTGTTGAGAAGTAGAAGTGAATTTGCTAATCTTTACCCCACTGATACTCTTGATTTGTTTTTCAATAGGGCGCGTTACTAAGTTTTCTATATCCTTAGGGGAGTTACCTACATATACTGTTTGCACAAAAATATTAGGAATGACTACTTCAGGAAAATTTTCTTTAGGAAGTGTAAGAAATTGATAAATACCCCCTAAGCTAAGAAACAACATCACTAAATAAATAGTGGTCTTATTGGTAATAGCCCAAGAAGTAGGTTTAAACTCTTTGAACTTTTCTTTTATATTTTTTATTGTCGACATAAGAATCTATTAGGCTTTATTTTTTTAATTATTTATCTGAGGTCGTAATATTTTGGCCATCAAATAAGGTCTGATATCCTTCTGAAATTACCTTGTCACCTGCTACTAAGCCAGTTAATATTTCAATATTATTACCATAGTATAGACCTACAGTCACTGCTTTTTTACGTGCAATTAGTTTGCCATTTTCAGTAATAGCCACATAAATAAACTTTCCTTTCTCATCGTTTTGTAATAAGTTAATTGGGGCACTAATCGCATTTTTTTGTTCGTAGTCTTTAATTTTAACTTGTACCAATTGATTGGGGCGGAAGTTTTTGTCAATGGGCAATTTTGCTTCTACATAAAAACTTCTGCTTAATGGATCTATCACATTACCTACTACAGATAATTTTACATCAATTATTTTCTGAATGTCAGGAAAGTTTAAACTTGTTTCTGTACCTACTTTTACTTTACCTGCATAATTTTCAGGGATCATGGTGGTTAACTTTAAATGTGACATGTTCACAATTTTTATTTGACCAGGACCCATAAAAAGCTCACCTACTTTCACATTTACTTCTTCAGCCACACCATCTACATCGCTGTACACACTAGTATAAGCCAATTGATCACGTACCATACCCAATTGTTCTGAAGCAGCTTTTAACTGACTAGTCAAGGCTTCTGCATTGGTTTTAGCAGTCAATAGTTGTATTTCACTTCCAATATTTTGATCCCAAAGATTTTTTTGTTTTTCATATACCGCTTTGGCTAAAGCTGCTTGAGATTTTAAGGTTTCAATATTTTGAGTAGCTGCAGCTGCGCTTTGCTTGATCAATGAATTGTCTAATTGCAAAATCAATTGACCTTTCTTAACTAGGTCCCCTCTTTTTACAAATAAGCCTTTTACTTGACCACCACCAGCACGTGGGGTTACAAAAGAAACGCTTTCAGATTCTACTTTACCTTGTAGTTCTATATAATGGGTAAAATCTTGCGTGGCAAGGGGTGTTACTGCTACCAATATAGCTTTTGCTGTTTCTGCACCTCCTGCTTTCTCAATTTCTTTTTCAAGGGTGGCAATTTTTGCATTTAAAGCCAAACTTTGTTTTTTTAATGCAGCCAAACTTGCTTTTTGACTTTCAATACTGTTCCCACCACCACAAGCCGTGGCCAACATTATTATTGAAACCAATACTACTTTAGAAATTTTTTTCATTATTTTATTTTTAATATTTATTATTTATTTATGTTTTTATAATTTTCCACTGGCTTTTAATAAATCCACTTTAGAGATTAAAGCGGTATACAAAGCGTTCATAAAATTATTTTGAGCAGCAACTAAATCGGCCTGAGCGGCAGATATTTCGGTGTTGGAGCCGGTACCTGCTTCAAATTTCTTTTTGGTTTGTTGGTAAACATTTTCAGCCAATTGCATGTTCTTCTTTTGAAATTGAACAGTGGCCACCGAAGAGATATAATTTAATTTCGCCTGTGTCATTTCATTGTCAATATTGTTTTTTAAAGCGTCTAGTTGATTTTCTATTTGCTTTAATTCGATCTTGGTTCTTTTTACTCTTGCGTCTCTAGCAAAACCATTGAATAAGGGAAGATTCACATTTAAACTTAATAATGAAGTGGTGAACCAATTGCCACCTTCAAAAAAATCAAATTTTGAACGTTGTGCATTTTTAGAATAGGCACCTGAAAAATTTACAGTAGGTAAATAACTCAATTGGTAACGTTTTACGTTGTACTCATTTAATTTTCTTACGGTATTTAAATATTGGTAATCTTTTCTAATGCCGTATTGAAAATCTTTCTCTACTAGTACATCCGTACTTAAGCTTTGTTCATTGATTACGTCTGTCAAAGCTAAGCTGTCTTTTACTGGCATACCCATCAACATTTTTAAACCCATAAAACCAATGGCCACGCTGTTGTTGGCTTTAATTTTTTCGGTCTGTAAATTGTTCAATTGAACACTTACTTTGTCCACATCTAATTTTTCTGCAAAACCATTTTTGTACATAATTTCTGCATCATGTGACAATTTGCTTAAACGTTCAATATTCGCATCTAAAATATTCAACTGCGTTTTGCTTGCAGACAATTGATAATATATTTTAAAAATATTTGCTTTGATGGCCTCTTCTGTTACGGCTGCATTTTTTCTTTGCATTTCTAAAGAGGTTTCACGTGCTTGCAAGGCAACAAAAACTTGACCATCAAAAAGTAATTGTGAAAAATTTGCACCATAGTTGGCATTGTATTTGGTACCAAACTGTACTGGAATAAAAGTACCAGCAGCTCCACCAAAAAATTGACCAGGTAAAAGTGAGGTAGGAATTTTTGTATAATCAGTTCCACCAATATTGGTTCCAATGGTAGGAAAGGCGGCAGCTGCTATTTCACGATTGGTTTGAATTTGTGCATCAATGGCAAGAAGTGCATTTTTTACTTGTACATTGTTTTTTTGTGCATAGTCTACACATTGCTCTAAACTAAAAGCATTGACTACTTTATTGCTTTGTGCTATAGCTTTGCTTGCTAACATTAAACTAAAAAGCAGCATTAAAAAATTTCTCATTTGTGGTATATTTATTTTCTTGTTTGTTTATTATTTTATATTGTTACAGCATGGTTAAGCTTATAGGCGTCCATTAATTTATGTCCCTCTAAAGTGGCTACACCATATACAAAATGTTCTATGATTTGCAAATTCACTTTTAGCATATCAAATTTGGAAGGATGAAAAACCTGAATATTAAATGGGATCAAACTTGTTTCTAATCGGTATTTGGATAGAATGGTTACATCCACATCTTTTCTGTATAAACCCTCTGCAATGCCTTTTTCTAAATTGACGCTAATCATAGAAAAAATAAAATTGTCTTTGTGATTTTTAATTTTTTCAAATGCCAAAGGATAATATCTTTCAATTTCGAATAAGGTCAGTGGGTTCATTCTGCTAAACATCTCCTGAATCACAGTCATCAATAAAAATATTTCATGTACCGCATTGTCTGCTGTTTGCATGCTTTGGTTACAAACTAAGGCATGGTTCGCCAATTCATTTTCTACCACCGAACCCACTAAGGCATCTTTATCCTTAAAATACTGGTAGATGGTTTTTTTGCTAATGCCCAATTGGTTGGCCAAATCGTCCATGGTAACATGCTTGACCCCGGTCTGGAACATCAATTCACGTGCTTTGTTAAGAATTCTATCTTGCATAGGTTGTTTTGAAGGCGCAAAACTACGGAAACTTAGTTCGTTTTCAAAGTTTCCAGCCTTATTTTTTTATTATTTATGCTGAATGGCAAAATTGTTTGAAATTTGAGCCTTAAACCATTTAAAAATGCCCAATCCAAGGCACCAATTCATCAAGCAGAAGATTTTAACTAGCCTCGCCCAACGTTTTTTTCAGGGGGTGATTGTTTTGGCACCCATTGGCGTCACTATTTGGGTGGTGGTGAGTTTATTTAATTGGGTCGATAATTTTTTACCTAATGTGTTAAGTGTAATTTTTCCACAAAAATTTATCGCAGTCAATGGACAAGTGCCTAAGGTAACTGGTCTTGGATTTTTGGTGGTGATTGCACTTGTTTTATTTGTGGGTTGGTTGTCCTCTTTATTTTTTATTGAAAGATTGATGTCTATTTTTGATAAAATTTTAGAAAAAACGCCGGGTGTAAAAATTATTTATTCTTCGGTGAAAGATTTTTTAGAAGCCTTCGCAGGTAATAAGAAAAAATTTGATAAACCTGTTTTGGTTTGCATAGATGCAGAAGATGTTTGGAGAATTGGTTTTATCACTCAAGAAAACTGCGAACATTTAGGATTAAAAGATCATGTCACTGTTTATGTACCACATTCTTATGCTATATCAGGTATATCTTTTATATTACCATTGTCCAAGACAAAAAAACTTCCTAAAAATATAAATGCTGCAGAGGCAATGAAATATGCTATTTCAGGCGGTGTAACCACTGTCGACGCCACCGAAGTCAATGATGTAAAATCAATTTTAGAAATCTAATATTTAATTTATAACTCTATAATGCAATTGCACAATTTTAATTCTGGTCCCTCTATTATACCCAAAGAAGTTTTGGATCAAGCCGCTGCAGCCATTCATAATTTTAATAATACAGGCTTATCTATTTTAGAAATAGGACATCGCACCACTCATTTTGTGGAAGTAGTTACTGAAGCGCAAGCAATCATTAAAAGATTATTGGGTTTGGACGATGCTTATGAAGTGTTGTTTTTACAAGGCGGTGCCACCATGCAATTCATGCAAGTGCCTATGAATTTATTAGATGAAAACGGGCTAGCTGCTATTTGTGATAATGGTGTGTGGGGGAATAAAGCGGTGAAAGAAGCTAGTATATTCGGACCTGTAAAAGTAGTAGCCGACACTGCCGATAAAAAACATACCTATATCAATAAGGCTTTAGAGATACCTTCTAACGCTACTTATTTGCATATTACCACTAATAACACCGTAGAGGGAACTCAATGGCATAGCTATCCTCAAACCAATGCCTTATTGATAGGAGACATGAGTTCTGATATTTTTTGTAGGCCCACTAATTTCAAAGCGTTCGATTTAATCTATGCAGGGGCGCAAAAAAATATGGGGGCAGCCGGAGTTACGATGGTGGTGGTTAAGAAAGAAATTTTAGGAAAAGTCAACAGAAAAATTCCAGCGATTTTAAATTATCAAAAACATATCGAAGCAGGCTCGCTATTAAATACACCTCCTGTTTTTTCTATATATGTTAGCTTATTAACCTTAAGATGGATCGAGGCGCAAGGTGGATTGGCAGCCATGGAAAAACGCAATCTTGAAAAAGCAAATTTATTGTATGCTACCATTGATGCATTACCAGCCTTTCATTGCCCTATTGCTAAAGAAGACAGAAGCATTATGAATGCAGTTTTCTTTTTAACCAATCCTGAATTAGAAGCGCCATTTTTGGCCTTGTGTAAAAACGAAGGAATGATTGGTGTCAAAGGGTATAGAACCGTTGGTGGTATTAGAGTTAGTATGTACAATGCCTTGCCTTTGTCAAGTGTGCAAGCATTTTGCGACTTGATGAAATCATTCGCTGAAAAAAATTAAATCTTCATAAAAAAGAACGAACTTTGCGCCCATGGCAAAAATTAGTCCCTTTGAAGCAGTCCGTCCGCAGCCACAATTAGCAAAACAAGTGGCCAGTAAACCCTACGATGTTTTAAATAGTGCAGAAGCAAAATTAGAGGCAGTGGGCAATGCGTATTCTTTTTTACATATCACAAAAAGTGAAATAGGCTTACCAGAAACTACCGATATACATAGTGCAGAAGTATATGAATTGGCATTGAATAATTTAAATGCATTTATACAACGCGATGTTTTGTTTAAAGAATCTAAGCCCTGTTATTATATCTATCAACTCATAATGGATGGCCGTGCACAAACAGGTTTAGTATGCGTGAGTAGTATTGAGGATTACAATAATGACATTATTAAAAAACACGAATTTACTCGACCTGAAAAAGAATTAGATAGAATCAATCATATCAAAACAACGGGTGCGCAAACGGGGAATGTTTTTTTAGCCTATAGAAATCAAGCCAATATTGATAGTATCATTGAGAAGTGGAAAACGACCAAGAATCCAGTTTATGATTTTACCGCCGATGATGGCATACAACATACCGTTTGGGCAGTGAGTGATGAATCAACTATTGATCAAATCACCCTGTTATTTGAAACCGAAGTACCTTGCACTTATATAGCCGATGGTCATCACCGCGCCGCTTCTGCAGCAAAAGTGAAATTAAATTTAAGTGAAGCAGTGGCAAAGTCAGGGGATGAAGTAAAAAAAGTATCTGATTATTTTTTAACAACTTTATTTCCCTCCAATCAATTGGCCATCTTAGATTATAACAGAGTGGTGAAAGATTTGAATGGTCATAGCGCAGCAACATTGATAGAGGCATTGTCGAAAGATTTTGATATTGTAGCTGAAGAAAATGCAGTTAAACCAACTGCATTGCATCATTTTGGTATGTATTTAAATAAAACTTGGCATCAATTGATAGCTAAAGAAGGAACTTATACCAATGATCCAATTGGTGTTTTAGACGTCACTATTTTATCCAATAATATTTTAGCCAAAAATTTAGGCATCCAAGATCAAAGAACGGACAAACGCATCGATTTTGTGGGTGGCATTCGTGGATTGGGAGAATTAGAAAAAAGAGTAGACAGTGGTGAAATGGCCATTGCCTTTAGTTTGTATCCAGTCACGATTGATCAGTTGTTTAATATAGCCGATGCAGGCGAAGTGATGCCTCCAAAAAGTACTTGGTTTGAACCCAAATTAAGAGATGGCTTATTGACCCATTTGATTTATTAGCCTCTTCCCAGTTACTTAACCCAGTCCCAAAGACTGGGTTTTTTGTAGGCTTATTTCTTTTTTTTATGCTGCTTTCTTAGTATTTTGTTACACAATATTGCTTGCTGTATGGAATATAAAAGACTCTTCGATTGTATCGATTATCAATTGCAACATTTTCCCAAGGAAGATATGTTGTCAGGCAAAGAAAATGGAGTCTGGAGAAAATATTCGACTCAAGAAGTGTCGAATACGGTCAATCAGTTAAGTGCAGGCTTGCTTAGCTTGGGTTTATCTGGAAAAGATTTTACAGCAGAAGGAAGTGATAAAATTGCCATCATTAGTGCCAATAGGCCCGAATGGTTGATGGCTGATATGGCTACCCAACAAATTGGTGTGATTTGGGTGCCTGTTTATCCCACCACCAATCCACTCGAACTTAGTTTTATTTTAAAAGATGCATCAGTACAATATATTTTTGCAAGCAATAAAGAATTGTACGACAAAGTGATGTCTGTTAAGCCCGAAGTGGATTGCTTAAAAGAAGTATATACATTCGATCCTATTCCTGGAGCCAAGCATTGGACTAGTTTATTAAATAACGATCCTGCATTATTAGCGCAAGTGGCTACCATTAAAAAAACGATACCAGTAGAACAAGTAGCTACTTTTATTTATACATCAGGTACCACAGGCACACCCAAGGGGGTGATGTTAACGCATAAGAATATTTATTTTAATTTACAATCAGGCAAAAATACTTTTCCATTTCCCGATGCCCCTGAAGACAAAGTATTGAGTTTTTTACCACTGAATCATATTTTTGAAAAAGTAGCTTCCTATATTTATATGTACAGTGGTATGAGTATTTATTATGCAGAAAGCTTGGACACCATTGGCGATAACTTAAAGGAAATTTGTCCGCAAGCTTTTTCAACTGTGCCAAGATTATTAGAAAAAGTGTTTGAAAAAATAATGATGAAGGGAGAGGAGTTAACAGGTATTAAAAGAAAATTATTTTTCTGGGCTGTAGCCTTGGGAGAAAAATATGATAATTTAATTCCAGGATCTTGGTGGTACCGCACCCAATTAAAACTAGCCAACAAATTAATATTTAATAAGTGGAGAGAAGCATTGGGGGGTAATGTAAAATACATAGTCACAGGAGGCGCTGCTTGTCAAGTAAAATTATTACGTATTTTTAATGCCGCGCAAATACCAGTATACGAAGGCTATGGCCCAACTGAAAATAGCCCCATCATTAGTATTAATTTAAGAACACCTGGGGGTACCAAATTTGGAACAGTAGGTGAAGTCATACAAGGCGTACAATACAAGCTAGAAGCCGATGGAGAAATATGTGTAGCGGGGCCAAGTGTGATGTTGGGTTATTACAAACGTCCCGATCTTACTGCAGAAACAATTATTGATGGTTGGTTGCATACAGGAGACATTGGAGAAATTATCGATGGTAGGTATTTAAAAATAACCGATCGTAAAAAAGAATTGTTTAAAACCAGTGGGGGCAAATATGTCGCGCCTCAGCCTATCGAAAATAAAATGAAAGAAAGTCCTTTCATTGAACAAATCATGTTGATTGGTGATAATAAGAAATTTGTTTCTGCACTCATTGTTCCCTCATTTGGTAAATTAAAAGAATGGGCCAAGCATCATGGTATTGAATATGGAAGCAATGAAAATATTATAAAAAATACCATGGTCCTTACCATGATACAAGACATTGTTGATGAATACAATCAATTATTTAATCAAGTAGAGCAGGTTAAAAGATTTGCCTTGGTTCCAATAGAATGGAATGTAGATAACGGAGAAATGACACCTAAATTAAGTATTAGACGTAAAATAGTATTGGATCACTTCTCCAAAGAGATAGAAGCCCTATA
>Ga0114964_10002867_pt1 | contig 11887 bp, 16 predicted proteins | sample C_131016_MF_Meta_FD_92638 | JGI IMG/M metagenome (GOLD analysis project Ga0114964, IMG submission 92638) | Freshwater microbial communities from Lake Croche, Canada to study carbon cycling - C_131016_MF_MetaG | ecosystem: Environmental > Aquatic > Freshwater > Lake | place: Lake Croche, Canada... | reverse complement strand
TTGTCTGCGGTCTCCTTGCTGTTGAACACCAAAGCGGTGTAGAAAAAGCAAAAGAAAACAATCGCTGTCACATACAACAAAATATAAACTGGCTGTCCAGGTGAGAGCGCACTGGAGATGTCTTTGAGCCATCTCATGCTCTCACTGGAACCGAACCAGTTGGCAATCGTTGCGGGCAACAAAATAATCGAAGAGGCAAAAATGGGAGGGATCACCCCAGCCATGTTGATCTTCAAGGGCAAGTGCGATGACTGTCCGCCATAGACCTTGTTGCCTTGTTGTCGTCTGGCGTAATTGACCAAAATCTTTCTTTGCCCACGCTCCATGAAGACCACAAAATAGGTCACCAAACCCACCAAAATCACAATGAAGAGGCACACGATGATGCTCATCGCACCCGTTCTCACCAACTCCAACAAACCACCCACCGCATTGGGCAGTCCTGCCGCAATGCCTGCAAAAATCAAGATAGAGATGCCGTTGCCCAAACCACGCTCAGTGATTTGCTCACCCAACCACATCAAAAACATGGTTCCAGCCGTTAAGCTCACCATCGCGGTGATCCTAAAACCCATGCCAGGCACCAACACCAATCCCGCCGACGACTCAAGCGCCAAGGCAATGCCCATGGATTGAAACAGCGCCAAACCCAAGGTTCCGTAACGCGTGTACTGGGTGATCTTTCTGCGGCCTGACTCGCCCTCTTTTTTGATCTGCTCGAGAGCCGGCAAGACATACGTCAAGAGTTGCATGATGATCGATGCCGAAATGTAAGGCATGATCCCCAACGCAAAGACGGTAAAACGCGACAAAGCCCCACCCGAGAACATATTGAACAAATTCAATATCCCACCTTGCTGCCCATTGAAGAGTTGCTGCAAGGCCGTCGGGTCAATGCCCGGCACAGGGATATGAGCACCAATGCGGTACACCACCAAGCCCAGCAACAAAAACACAAGCCGGCGACGCAGGTCACCGTACTTGTCGTTTTTTGCCAGGGTAGGAGATGTAGCCACGGGGTTTCTCTTGGAATAAGTTCGAATGAAGTGGGCGTTCTTTTAGGCCACCGAGCCGCCAAGGGCCTCAATGACAGCACGTGCACCAGCAGTTGCGCCAATGCCCGTGAGTTTCACGGCTTTGGTCAACTCGCCAGTTTTAACGACTTTAACAACTTTGATGATGTCAGAGACAATGTTGGCTTGTTTCAAAGCGAGCAAATCAACTTCGGGCAAACCCAAGCGCTCTAGCGTTGTCAAGGTGATCTCGTCATTGAATTTGAGCAAGTGCGATTTGAAACCGCGCTTGGGCAAGCGACGCTGGAGAGGCATTTGACCGCCCTCAAAACCCACTTTGTGGTAGCCGCCAGCGCGGGACTTTTGTCCTTTGTGACCACGACCTGCGGTTTTTCCAAGTCCAGAGCCAATGCCGCGTCCAACACGGCGTTTGGCGTGCTTGGCGCCATCGGCGGGTTTGATGTTATTGAGTTCCATGTTCTTGTCCCTTACAGCACTCTGACCAAGTAACTGATCTTGTTGATCATGCCGCGAACCGCGGGGGTGTCTTCCAACTCTTTGACGCTATTGACGCCACGAAGACCCAGGCCGCGCACGGTTGCACGGTGACTCTCTTTGGTCCCAATTGGGCTTCTAACGAGTTGTACTTTTAATTTTTGTGGTGTGGTAGTCATCAACGTTTCCTCTCACATCAAACGAAGAGGTCTTCAACGGCTTTGCCACGTTTGGCAGCCACCTCAGACGGTGTGGTTGACTTGACCAACGCATCCAACGTGGCGCGAACCATGTTGTAAGGGTTGGAAGACCCATGGCTTTTGGCCACGATGTCGGTGATGCCCATGACTTCAAACACAGCGCGCATCGGACCACCAGCAATGATGCCGGTTCCCTTTGGAGCGGGTGCCATCATCACGACGGCTGCGCCGTGGTGACCTGTCACATTGTGATGAATAGAACCGTTTCTGAGCGACACCTTCATCATGTTGCGACGCGCTTCTTCCATGGCCTTTTGAACGGCAGCAGGAACCTCTTTGGATTTGCCCTTGCCCATTCCAACGCGACCATCTCCATCACCCACCACGGTGAGCGCAGCGAATGCCAAAATCCGTCCACCTTTGACCACCTTGGTCACACGGTTGACCGCGATCATTTTTTCGCGCATGCCGTCGTCACGACTGTCGTCTTGCACTTTAGCTTGAACTTTTGCCATGTTTATTTCTCGATTCTCTTAAAACTGCAAGCCGGCTTCGCGGGCTGCTTCGGCCAAGGCCTTGACGCGGCCGTGATAAGCGAAACCTGCACGGTCAAATGCCACTTTTTCAACACCAGCTGCTTTGGCTTTTTGCGCAATGCGTGTGCCGATGAGTTGAGCTGCCGTGACATTGCCGCCTTTGCCTGCAGCGCCGAGGTCTTTGCGGACTTCAGCTTCTGCAGTCGATGCGGTGGCGATCACATGTGCGCCGTCGCCGGAAATGACGGTGGCGTAAATGTGCAAATTGGTGCGATTGACCGTGAGACGGGCCACACCCTGAGTCGCAATGCGAATACGGGTTTGACGTGAACGGCGCAGACGTTGCTGCTTTTTGGACAACATGATGCAGCTCCTTATTTCTTCTTGGTCTCTTTGATCGTGATCTTCTCATCCGAATAACGGATGCCCTTGCCTTTGTAAGGCTCAGGAGGACGAACAGCACGAATCTCGGCGGCGATTTGACCCACGCGTTGGCGATCTGCACCTTTGATCAAAATCTCTGTGGGCAGGGGCGTCTCGACTTTGATGCCAGAAGGCATGTCAATGTTGACAGGATGGGAGTAACCCACCGTCAAATTCAATTTATTTCCAGCAGCGGCGGCTTTGTAGCCCACGCCCACCAAGTTGAGCTTTTTCTCAAAGCCCTTGGTCACACCGACCACCATGTTGTTGACCAACTGGCGCATGGTGCCACTCATGGCATTGGCTTGGCGAGATTCGTCAGCAGGCACAAACGTCATGTGGCCCGCTTCATTGACCACCTTGACCAAGGCATTGGCGGCAACACTCAAGGTGCCTCCAGTGCCCTTGACCGTGATGTGTTCTGCGTTCATGGTGACGTCCACTCCCTGGGGAATGGCGACTGGCATTTTTGCTACTCTAGACATGGTCTTGCTCCTACCTTATGCCACGTAACAAAGCACTTCACCACCGACACCGGTAGCGCGCGCTTTGCGATCAGTCATCACACCCTTGGGTGTGGTCACAATGGCAACACCCAAGCCGTTCATGACTTGAGGAATGGCGTCACGGCCTTTGTACACGCGCAGGCCTGGGCGGCTCACACGTTCAATGCGCTCGATGACGGGACGTCCGGCGTAATACTTGAGATCGATCAAAAGCTCAGTCTTGCCAGAATCTGTTTTGATTTGAAAGCCATCAATGTAGCCTTCATCTTTTAGTACCTGGGCAATGGCCACCTTCACTTTGGAAGAGGGGACACTGACCGTGGGTTTTGCAACCATCTGCGCATTGCGAATGCGTGTCAGCAGGTCGGCGATAGGGTCACTCATGCTCATGTTGAATTGCTCCTGCCTTATTACCAGCTGGCCTTGGTGATACCGGGGATGTTGCCTTGGAAAGCCATCTCCCGCACCTTGGCGCGACCTAAACCAAACTGACGGAATGTTCCGCGAGGACGACCCGTGATTTCACAACGGTTGCGCTGACGAGTGGGGTAAGCGTTGCGCGGGAACTTTTGCAGCTCCAAGCGAGCCGCCATGCGCTCCTCGTCAGGGTGTTTGGCAGAGTTTGCAATCGCTTTCAATTCAGCGTATTTTTTTGCATACTTCGCCACCAATCTATCACGCTTGAGCTCGCGCTCGATCAATGCTACTTTAGCCACGTGTCACCTCAGTTCTTAAACGGGAAACGGAATCCGGTGAGAAGCGCCTTGCACTCTTCATCGTTTTTAGCCGTTGTGGTGATGCTGATGTTGAGGCCGCGCAAGGCGTCAACCTTGTCGTACTCGATTTCAGGGAAAATGATCTGCTCTTTCACGCCGATGTTGTAGTTTCCACGGCCATCAAAAGCACGACCAGAGATACCACGAAAGTCGCGCACGCGGGGCAATGCAATCGTGACAAAACGGTCCAAGAATTCATACATCTGCACACCACGCAAAGTCACCATGCAGCCAATCGCTTGGCCTTCGCGGATTTTGAAACCGGCGATGGCTTTCTTGGCCACGGTGACCACCGGCTTTTGGCCAGCGATTTTGGTGAGGTCGCCCACGGCTGCGTCCATGACCTTTTTATCGGCCACGGCCTCGCTCACGCCCATGTTGAGGGTGATCTTGGTCAAACGGGGCACCTGCATGGGTGACTTGTAACCAAACTTGGCAATCAACTCGGGGACGAGTTTTTCGCGGTAATGTTGTTGTAGACGTGCCATGCTCATGCCACCTTGATTTCTTCGCCACTGGACTTGAAGACGCGAACCTTCTTGCCATCGGCGAGTAATTTAATTCCGACGCGATCGGCCTTGCCGGTCTGCGCATTGAAAATGGCCACATTGGACTGGTGAATGGGCATGCTCTTTTCAACAATGCCACCCTCTGAGCCAGCCATGGGGTTGGGCTTGGTGTGTTTTTTCACCAAATTGATGCCCTCAACCACCACGTGGCTCTCGTCTTTGCGCAGCACCACTTTGCCGCGCTTGCCCTTGTCGCGTCCTGCGAGGACTACGATTTCGTCACCTTTGCGAATCTTGTTCATGGCCCTATTCCTTACAGAACTTCAGGCGCCAAGGACACGATCTTCATGAAACGCTCGTTACGCAATTCACGCGTGACGGGGCCAAAGATACGAGTGCCAATGGGCTCTAGTTTGTTGTTGAGCAACACGGCTGCGTTGCCATCGAATTTCACCAAAGAGCCGTCTGAGCGACGAATGCCTTTGGCGGTGCGAACCACCACTGCACTGTAGACCTCGCCTTTTTTGACGCGGCCACGGGGAGCGGCTTCTTTGATAGTTACTTTGATGACGTCACCAACGCTGGCATAACGACGCTTGGAACCACCAAGCACCTTGATGCAAAGCACGGACTTGGCGCCCGTGTTGTCGGCAACCTCTAATCGAGATTCTGTCTGGATCATTTTCTGTTAATTCCCAACTTGTACTAGGGGTGAATGGTGTGAGCGTGAGCCCTCATCCATCGTCCTAATCAGTCTTGGACCCGCCATCCTCGCCTTGAACCGAATGTTCAACGCAATTCTGTATGGGGAAGATTCCTGCTTTTTTGAGCAGAGCCCTCGATTATGAATGATTTTTAATCCAGCGTCAACCCCCTCCCCTCTTCATTACGCTGGAGGGCCCATTTCAAGAGATAATCCCAGTCCAAGGGGTGTGCGTTTTTACCCACACTTTGGGGCTCGTCTCCAATGTCCCCAAGCCAGCGACAACCCTCTTTCAACGCCGCCAGGATCCTGGACTTCACCCATTTTTCACCCATGAACTCCACCCCCACCACACCAAGACCAATTGACCACACTCCCGCCTCAGGCGAGGGCCCTTCGACCAACGCCCTCAAAGCAACCATCGCCTTTGTCGGCGGCGGCAACATGGCCAGTGCCATTTTGGGCGGTTTACTGAAGAATGGCTTTCAAGCGCAAAACCTGCATGTGATCGAGCCCTTGGCGGCTCAACGCGAACAATTGCGCCCATGGGGGGTGCACGCCTGGGAAGCCCCAGATGCGTTCTTGTCCCACGCCGATTTGGTCATTTGGGCAGTCAAACCCCAGGTCTTCAAGACAGCCGCTCAAAGTGTGAGTGCATGGACCCACCACGCACTGCACTTGAGCGTTGCTGCTGGAATCACCATGCAAAGCATGTCCGAATGGCTCCAAGCCCCCCGCTTGGTGAGGGCCATGCCCAACACACCCGCCTTGGTGGGTTTGGGGCAAACGGGCCTTTTTGCCAACGCCAACGTCAGCGCCAGTGACAAAGCCCTCATTGAAGCCGTCTTGCAAAGCACGGGACAGTGGCTTTGGCTCAACGATGAAACTTTGCTTGACGCCGTCACCGCCATCTCCGGCTCAGGCCCAGCCTACGTGTTTTATTTTTTAGAAGCCATGTGCCAAGCGGGTGAGCACATGGGGCTCTCCAGCGAAGAGGCCAAACAGTTGGCCATAGGCACCATGATTGGGGCTGGCAACTTGGCCTCTCAAAGCGCAGAGCCACCCAGTGTGCTTCGTGAGCGCGTGACCTCCAAAGGTGGCACCACCCAGGCGGCCTTGGACGTCATGAACCAAGCGGGCTTGGGCGAGAAGTTCAAAGAAGCCATGTGGGCAGCAAAACACCGCGCCAAGGCCCTGGGCGCAGAATTTGGATCTTGACCTTGAGCTGAGTCAGTTAGAAAAGAGTGGGCTTTGAGGAAGCCACTTAATTAAGTGCGAAAATAGCCTTGTCCACTCTTTTTAGGTACACAACTCAAATGAACAAACTTCTTGCCCTGTTACTCAGCACCAGCGTTCTCGCCTTTTCCTTGAATGCACCAGCACAAACGGCCGCACCCGCAAGCGCTCCCACTGTGGCCCCCACCCCTGCAGCGGCTCCTGCAGCAGCGTCTGCAACGACCGCCGCATCTGCAAGTCCCACCGCCAGTGAAGGCAAAAAGGCACGCAAAGGCAAGAAGAAAAAGCACAGCAAAAAACACAAGGCCCCTGCAGCCAACTGATCAGTACCGGTCGGTATCGATGGGTACTGATCGATTCCAGTGATCCAGGCTCAGCACAATCGCTCAAGCTCTGCAACACTCACAACCCCAGATCGCTGAACGCTTTCTGGGGTTTTTTGTTGTTCATCTTTCACAACTTGTGCGAACGTGAGCACTCCACGGTATTGAATCATCCCGGTTCACTTGGCCCAGGCCCAGGCTCAAGCCCGAAGCCCGTAACCCAGCACAATCCCCGCAAAAAGCGTTGCCCCCAGCCAATGGTTGAGTCGAAACGCCAAAAAACACCCTTCTCTCGTCCTTTTTCGTATGAGCACAAAGTGACCTAGCACTTGCACGGCACCCAGGGACACGGCCACCCACCAGATTAGCCCCAGATCGTGGGTCTGGACCAATGCGCTCCAACTGGCCAAGTACACCCCATAGCACGCCATGACAAACCTCACGTCCCAGTCTCCCAAAGTGATGGCCGAGGTTTTCATGCCCAAATGGATGTCATCATCGCGGTCCACCATGGCGTACTCGGTGTCATAGGCCAAGACCCACGCCATATTGCCCAGCAAGAGACCCCAAGCCTCTGTCGGCACAGCGGCAAACCAAGACAACTCCGGATGCTTCAACCCCAGCACACTGGCGTAGGCCATGGGAATGCCAAAACTGAAGGCCACGCCAAGCACCGCTTGGGGCATGGAGACCCAGCGTTTGGCGTAGGGGTAGACCACGGCAACCAACAAGGCCACCAAGGACCACATCACGGTGACTTCATGGAGGGTGCAAACCAGCGCAAAAGCCACCAACGCCAGCACAGCTCCCAGACCCAACGCTTCTTTGACGCTCAAGGCGCCACGGGTGACAGGGCGATGGGCTGTTCTTTTGACATGACGGTCAAATTCGCGGTCGGCCACATCGTTCAAGCAGCAACCGGCCGAGCGCATCAAAATCGTTCCCAGCACAAAGACACTGAGCAAATGCCAACCGGGCCACCCCTCTTTGGAGAGCCACAGCGCGGACAAGGAAGGCCACAAAAGCAAGAGCCAACCGGCCGGTCGATTCCAACGAATGAGGTCCAAATAAAGCGCCAGGCGAGTGGGGCTCGTTTCTTCAGGAGACGGAGGACTGGGCTGATTCATCTGCAGGCAAGGATTTTTTCAGGCGGTGAGTCGAGTCACGCCTGGCAATTCACAGGCATAGACCGCGTTTCTGAGTGCTGCAATGGCCTCATACCGCGTGAAGCTTTTGCGCCAACACAGCACCACTCGCCTGGAGGGCGCTTGCTGACCGGCGTCCACAATGGGCAAGTAGCGCACATAGGTTGAGAGGTCCTTTTTCTTTCTCATGGGTCGATCCAGCGCTTCGGCGGGGACACTCAATCGCGGCACCAAGGTCACGCCCATGCCAGCCGCCACCATGTGGCGAATGGTCTCCAGCGAGGAGCCTTCAAAGCTTTTGCGGATGCCTTCGGCATTGCTGGCAAAGCGGGCAAATTCTGGGCACACTTCGAGCACATGATCGCGAAAACAGTGACCATTGCCCAACAAGAGCAGTGTTTCATCCTTGAGCTCTTGTGCACCGATGCTGGGTTGGTTGGCCAACGGATGGGCGCTGGGGAGAGCCGCCAAAAACGGCTCATCGTAGAGCGGACACAATGCAAGTCCCGCGTCTTGGAAAGGCTCGGCCATGATGGCGCAATCGATCTCGCCCGTTCGGAGCATGTCAAGGAGTTTGTTGGTGAAATTTTCTTGCAGCATGAGCGGCATTTGAGGCGTCAAATTGATCACGTTTTTCACCAACTCTGGCAGCAAATAAGGGCCAATGGTGTAAATGATTCCCAGTTTCAGCTGACCGGCCAAGGGGTCTTTGCCACGCTTGGCAATTTCTTTGATGTTGGAAGCTTGCTCGAGCACACTTTGGGCTTGGCGCACAATTTCCTCGCCCAAGGCGGTCGTGGTCACCTCGTTGGCACTTCTCTCAAAGAGCTTGAGCTCGAGCTCGTCTTCAAGCTTTTTGATCGCGACCGAGAGCGTGGGTTGCGAGACAAAACACGCGTCTGCCGCGCGCCCAAAATGCCGCTCTCTGGCCACCGCCACAATGTATTTCAACTCGGTCAAGGTCATGCAAACCCTCTTTGGTTCCAAAGACGGAAGTCTAACAAGAAGCCAAGACCTCTTCAGGCTTTCAAGTACTCGGCACGCACACTTTGCCAACGCTCCAAATGCGCCTGAGCGGTTTGGGGGTCGTGCTCCCAGAGTTTGGGCGCCAAGCCTTGGGCCCATTCGAGCAAAAAGAAGTCTTGCAAAGGATCGGCAAAACGCATCAACGCCGCACCCGATTGGCGCGCCCCCAAAAATTCGCCAGGTCCTCGAATTTCCAAATCACGCTTGGCAATCTCAAAGCCGTCTTGCGTTTGAATCATGGCCTTGAGTCGTGCTTGTGCGGTGTCGCTCAAGCGTCCATGCTCACCCAAAGAGTAGAGGAGCACACATGCTGAAGCCGCGCGTCCACGCCCGACTCGACCCCGCAATTGATGCAACTGACTCAAGCCAAAGCGCTCAGCGTGCTCGATCACCATCAAGCTTGCATTGGGCACATCCACCCCAACCTCAATCACCGTGGTGCTCACCAAAACGTGCAGGGCGCCCGACTTGAAGGCTTGCATGACCTCTTTTTTTTCATGTTCGGGCATTCTGGAGTGCAAGAGACCGACCTGAACACGTGCACTTTGAGTGAAGTGCTCAATCGACTCCATCGCAGCATCTTCAGCTCCAGGTCTTGCCACATCGTCCACCCCAGCATCGCCTTGCACGTGGGAGCGCAAGTGCACCTCGAGCGCTGAAGGGTCTGGTGGCCGTGCCGACCCCAAAAGCGGTACGGCCAACGACCCCAAGGCCTCTTGCAACTCCAGGTGCGTTTGAGTGGCGTTGGTGAGGTCGAGGCTTTCACTTTCTTCAATGAGAGGGCAGACCCAATACACCTGTTGGCCCAGTCGCAACTGATCCTTGATGCGCGCAATGAGCTCGGATCGTCGGTTGTCCGAGAGCAACTTGGTCACCACCGGCGTTCGGCCAGGCGGCAACTCATCCAATGTTGAGACATCCAGATCCGCAAAATAGCTCATCGCCAACGTTCTCGGAATGGGCGTGGCGCTCATCATGAGCATGTGAGGCTCAACGCTGCGTGCACTCGACCCCTCACCGGGCGTGCCCAGATCGGGGTCGTCAATGGCGAGTTTTTGCCGCAGGGCCAATCGCTGTGCCACCCCAAATCGATGTTGTTCATCGATGATGGCCAAGGCCAGGTTTTTAAAAATAACTTGCTCTTGAATCACGGCGTGGGTGCCAATGACCAAGGCCGCGACACCAGACTCGATGTCGGCCAAGGCGAGGAGTTTGTCTTTTTTCTTTTGACTGCCCGTGAGCCATGCCACCTTGAGTCCGCGTGCACTCAAACAAGGTTGCAACCAGTCAAAGAGTTTTTCAAAATGCTGGTGTGCGAGTATTTCAGTGGGCGCCATCAAGGCACATTGCCAACCGGCATCCACACATTGCGCCGCGGCCAAGGCCGCCACCACCGTCTTGCCAGACCCCACATCGCCTTGGAGCAACCGGTGCATGGGAATGCTTTTGAATAAATCTTGTTCAATTTCTCGTACCACCCGGGTCTGCGCTCGGGTCAACTCAAAGGGCAAGACCGCGCGCAGCGCGCTCACCACACTGGAGCTTGCGTCTCCCTTATCGGGTTCATTCTGCGGCTTGGGCTTGAGTTGCACGGCCCGTGTTTGTGCTCTCGCGTTGCGAGCCTTCAATTGCGAGAGTTGTTGGGCCAGCAGTTCATCGGCCTTGAGCCTGACCCACGCATCGTGGGTGCGATGCTCCAGTGCCCTCATGTCCGCCCTCGGACTGGGTCCATGCAAGAAAACCAAGGCATCCTTCAGACTCATCATGCCCGAGGGCTCAAACGTCGGGTCGATGGTGGGCTCCAATTGGCCCAACTCAATGGCGCGCGACAAGCCACCCAACACCGCCTTGCGGATGTACGTTTGTGGCAACGCTGCCGTGGTGGCGTATATGGGCGTCAGGTTTTTGGACAAGGGGGCATCGGCACGCGAGACGCTGGGGTGCATCATGGTCCAACCAAACATTCCACCCCGAACCTCACCCCTCAATCGCACTCGAGTCCCAGGCGAGAGTTGCTTGGCCATGGAGGGATAGGCGTTGAAAAATCGCACCGTGCAGGCTTGGTTGCCATCACTGACTTCAAGCTTCAATTGCCGCCTGGGTTTGGAGAGCATTTCCTGATGGGTGATGGTCACCTCAATTTGCACCACTTGACCGTCTCTGACCTTGCTCAATGGGACCAGTTGGGTCTCATCTTCATAGCGAAATGGAATGTGAAGCGCCAAATCCAGGGGCGTGACGAGACCCAGCTTGTGCAAAGCGCTTTGGGCAGGCGAGGGTTGCTTCTTGTTCTCCATGAGACTTCTAATTGTGCATGGCAAACCGGCAGAATACTCTTTTCGCCCTAAAATAGTCCCAGTCAAAAACATCACCGATTGACGTTTTTCAGTTGTTTTTCTGCTGTTGTACCGTCCTTCTATGCTGATGCACGGTGTTGCGTGGTCTTCTAGCACCAACACTTGCAATTCCCTCTTTTTTACAACTGGAGACGGGCCTGTCAAGCCCTCTTTCACCATGCATGCTCAACACCCCCCCGGTGCCATCGATTGGCAACTCAACGACTTTGATTTCGAGCTGCCCCCTCACCTCATTGCCCAGCACCCGTGCCAGCCCAGAAGCGCCTCCAAGCTTTTGGACGCTCGGTCGCAAGCGCTGATGGACCGCTGCTTTTCAGACTTGCCCTCACTCTTGAAACCCGGCGACTTGATGGTCTTCAATGACACCCAGGTGATGAAGGCGCGTCTGTATGGCAAGAAGGAGAGTGGGGGCCAGTTTGAAATGCTCATTGAGCGGGTGTTGCCGCTGAGCCCAATCTCAGGCGAGCACCCTCACCAAGTGGTGGTGCATTTGCGAGTGAGCAAAAAACCCCTGATCGGCGCCACCTTGCTCTTGGACGGTGGTGCAAGTGCCACCTTGCTCTCACGCTATCCCGACGAGAATGGTCCGCTCTGGCGCTTTGCTCTCTCGCGCGACCCCATGCTGGTGATGGCCGAGTC
>Ga0114964_10002864_pt1 | contig 11899 bp, 15 predicted proteins | sample C_131016_MF_Meta_FD_92638 | JGI IMG/M metagenome (GOLD analysis project Ga0114964, IMG submission 92638) | Freshwater microbial communities from Lake Croche, Canada to study carbon cycling - C_131016_MF_MetaG | ecosystem: Environmental > Aquatic > Freshwater > Lake | place: Lake Croche, Canada... | reverse complement strand
CTAATTTCTACAGAAGATGAATTAGTAAACGTTTTCGGCAAACCTACTGCTAATAATTTCGAAACTTTCTTTACAGCATCAAACTTCCTAGCGTATGGCAATCAGCTATATGTTTCAAGAGCTGCTGGAACAACCAATTTTAACGCAATTGCAAATACTGTAAGTGCAAATATGTACTATACAGCTAATTCGACAACAATGTCGCCAGTTGTGATTAAGAAAAAAGTAGACTTTGAAACACAAGATACTACTCTTCAAGCAAACGTAAACAACTTCATAGCAAAATATCCTGGTTCACTTGGTAACTCACTTCTAGTTTCTGTTTGTCCTTCAGCAACTGCATATTCTTCAGCAATTTCAGCAAACTCAACTAGTAACGTTGAAATGTCTATTGCTTTAGGAAGCAGTGTTCTAACTATTAATTGTATTGGAACTGCCGCAGCTTCAATGGCAACAGCGATTGGAAATAGCCTAACTCCAGGTGATTACATCCTTATAGGTAATACATCAATTGGTACTCAATATGTTCAAGCTGCAAATGCTACTGCAACTGTAGTTTCAGGAACCAATGTTTACCTTATTGTTAACTTAAATGATATTATCAGACTTAAGACAAATTGGGACGTAAATCAAAACTCAGGTACTGTTGCAACTAGATATTGGCAGTTCTTTAACTCAGTAAACGGTGCTCCTGGTACTTCTAACTATGTTGCTCAAAGAAATGCAAATACTTCTATTGGTGACCAAGTTCATATCGTAGTTCAAGATGATGAAGGTTCTATTACTGGAGTTCCTGGTCAAATTTTAGAAGTATGGACAAATGTTTCTCGTGCTATTGATGCTAAGGGTGAACAAGGTGGTTCGATTTACTATCGTGATGTTCTTAAAAACAATTCACGTTGGATTTGGGCAGGTAGAGATCTTCTAGGTACTGGAACTGCTGCTAATCTAGGAGCTGCTTCAACATCATCTGTCGTAACACAATATTTTGGTGGTGGTGGTAATGATGATGCAGAAACATCAATTGCAGTAGCAAAGATTATGACTGCATATGACCAATTTGCATCTTCAGAAGATGTTGATATTTCATTGGTACTTGCTGGTAAAGCATACGGTGGTTCTGGAGAACAAGTTCCAAACTACATCATTGATAATATCGTAGAATCAAGAAAAGATTGCGTAGCATTCATTTCACCTCCTACTTCTGCAACTGTAAATGTTCCAGGATTTGAGTCAGCAAATGTTATTGCTTTCCGTAACCTTCTAAGATCTACATCTTATGCTGTAATTGATTCTGGTGCAAAATACCAATACGACAAGTATAATGACAATTATCACTTTGTTCCAATGAATGGTGATATTGCTGGACTTTGTGTAAGAACTGATAATACACGTGATCCTTGGTTCTCTCCTGCTGGATTTAGCAGAGGAAATATTAAGAACATTGTAAAGTTAGCCTTTAATCCTAAGCAAGCTGACCGCGATCAACTATATAAGTATTGAATTAATCCAGTTGTCAACTTCCCTGGTCAAGGCGTTGTTCTTTATGGTGATAAGACATTGTTGGCTCAACCATCAGCATTTGATCGTATCAACGTACGTAGATTGTTCATTGTTCTTGAAAAAGCAATTTCTACTGCAGCCAAGTTTGCTCTATTTGAATTCAATGATGATTTCACAAGAGCAGCTTTCCGTAATCTTGTAGAACCATATCTTCGCGATGTTCAAGGACGTCGTGGCATATATGATTTTAGAGTAGTTTGTGACAATACAAACAACACTCCACAAGTTATCGATGCAAATCAGTTCGTAGGCGACATATATATTAAGCCTGCTCGTTCAATTAACTTCATCCAACTAAACTTTGTTGCAGTACGCACCGGTGTTCAGTTTGATGAAATTGTAGGTAAGTTTTAAGGGAGGAATGACAGATGGCATTTAATGTAAACGACATTCGCGCCCAACTTACTTTTGGTGGTGCAAGAGCTTCTCTATTCCAGGTAATTATTACTAATCCTGTGAATCCAGTTGCTGATCTAAAGCTTCCTTTCCTTTGTAAGGCAGCTAACTTACCAAGTTCTCAATTAGGTTTAATTGAAGTTCCTTACTTTGGAAGAAAGTTAAAGATTGCTGGCGACCGTGTATTTGATGCATGGACAGTATCAATCATTAACGACGAAGATTTCCTAATCCGTAACGCAATGGAACAATGGAATAACTCAATCCAATTGTATCAACAAAACGTTACTGCTTTGGGTTCAGGAGCTCCTAGCCTCTACAAGTCACAGGCTACTGTTACTCAATATGGTAAAGCTGGTGAAATTCTTAGAACATATCAGTTCAACGGAATCTTCCCTCAAGCAATTTCTGAAATTGGTCTTGGTTGGAGTGATACTGATACTATTGAAGAATTTAACGTACAGTTCCAATATGATACATTTGAGATATTAAATGGTATTACTGGTAACGCAGGTGGTGCATAATCATTAAGTTTGAGGGCTGTTATAAATACTATAGCAGCCCTCTTTCTTAAGGAAATATTATAATATGGCAATCCAATTATTCGGCTTTGAATTTAAAAGAAAAGATGAACAACCAGTAGAATCGTTTGCTCCTCCGATCAACGATGATGGTGCTGTTGTTGTTGCAGCTGGTGGTGCGTATGGCACATATATTGACCTAGATGGTACAGCTCGTACAGAATCAGAATTAGTTTCCAAATATAGAGAAATTGCTTTAGAAGCAGACATAGAGAGAGCAGTTGATGATATCATCAACGAAATGATTGACTCTGATGCAGATAAAGTTGTTCAAATTAATTTAGATAAGCTCAAATATTCAGATACTATTAAAGAAAAAATTAGTGATGAGTTTGATACTATCCTGGAGCTATTAAATTTTGAAAACGATGCATATGATTTAGCCAAAAGATGGTATATCGATGGTCGTATGTATTTTCATGTTATAGTTGACGAAAAAAACCCAAGAATGGGTATCAAAGAACTTCGTTACGTAGATCCAAGAAAGATCCGTAAAGTAAGAGAAGTTAAAAAAAGACCAAAAGGCAACATTACTGTAAACTATAAAGCTAATGAATATTACATATACAATGAACGTAATTTTCTTCCTGCTGGTGGTAATGCTGGTATGCCATTAGATACAGGTGCTACTCAAGGTATTAAGATAGCAGCAGATTCTATTTTACACGTTACTTCTGGACTCATGGATAAAAATAATTCTTTTGTTTATTCGTATCTCCAAAAAGCTATTCGTCCATTAAATCAGTTACGTACTCTAGAAGACGCTACTGTAATTTATCGTATCTCACGTGCTCCAGAACGTCGTATTTTCTATATTGACGTTGGTAACCTTCCTAAAGTAAAAGCAGAACAATATCTTAAAGATATGATGACAAGACATAAGAATCGTCTTGTTTATGATGCTACTACAGGTGAAGTAAGAGATGATCGTAAGTATATGACTATGCTTGAAGATTATTGGTTACCAAGAAGAGAAGGTAACCGTGGAACTGAAATTACTACTTTGCCTGCAGGTCAAAATCTTGGTGAAATGGCAGATGTTGAATACTTCCAGCAAAAGCTATTCCAATCATTGAATATTCCTATCTCAAGATTAAAGGGATCCGAAGCTGGGTTTAATCTTGGAAGATCAGCAGAAATCACTAGAGATGAAGTCAAGTTTACTAAATTTGCAGGTAGATTGAGAAAAAGATTCTCGATGCTTTTTATGAAAGCATTGGAAAAACAATTAATTCTTAAGGGTATTGTTTCTGAGCAAGATTGGCCAGAATTATCAAACCAAATTAAATTTGACTTTGAAATTGATAACCATTTTGAAGAATTTAAGCAAGCAGAAGTGTTACAAAATAGATTGAACAACCTTAATGCTGTTGTTCCATATATTGGAAGATTTTTCTCAGACAAGTGGGTTCGTCAATATGTTCTAATGCAATCAGATGATGACATTGAAACAATGATGGAACAAATTGCAGAAGAAGGTAGTATGCCTGGTGTTGAGGGTGAAGAGCAACAGCAGGGGCAACAACAACGCAATACACCACAGAGTGCTTCTCAAACAGCATCTGAAAGATCCGGATCAGTACCAAATATTGATGGTGGTGGCAGGTAATCTTACATTTTTTATAAATAAAATAGACAAATTTAGGAGGCATTATGAGTGACGTAGAAGATATTTTAGTACATGCTTGGAACAAAGATGCAGTTAACCTTGCACCAGCTTTGGATGCAATTATGTCTGCAAAGGCTTCCGAGCAAATTCAAAACATGACAGCATCTATTGCTGCAAGCATGTTTGGTGCTACTGTTGGTGATGATTTGGATCAGCCTCAATACGAAGAACAAGTAGAAACCGAGGAACCATCAAATGAAGAATAAGATTCAGGAAGTAGCTCAACCTCTTTCACAGGGCGAGAAGAATTTTAAGGATATGCATAAAGCAGTAAACCATAAATCTTTGGTTCCTGGTGTAACAGATCAAGAGCATGTGTTCAATGGTGCTACTAAGCCATATGACAACAAATTTCCTAACTCTAATAAGCCAGGTGAAGACATTTCTTCATACGACAAGGGGCTTAAGATGGACAATAAAGAAGCTGAGCTTGGATATGAAAAAGCAGAAGTAGAAGAAGCTACTCTTTCTGCTAAAGCAGCTCGTGCTGGCAAAGATATTGGTAAGCCAGGTAAGAGTTTTGAAAAGATTGCAAAATCAGCTGCAGAAAAATATGGCTCAGAAGAAGCAGGTAAAAAGGTAGCTGGAGCTATCCTTGCTAAGATGCGTGCAAAAAGAATGCACAAAGAAGAAGTTCAACAAGTAGATGAAAAGAAGTCTGCAGAAGAACTTAAAAAGATTGCTGCTCTGACACCTCCTCGTGATAAGATTACTAGAGGCGATATCATTGTTGGAGCAAAGATGAAACAATCAATGAAAGAAGACTATAATAATACTCCAGAAGAAGTATCAATGGTAAGAACTGAGTTGAAAGCTATGATTGCTTGTGCTCAGGATCTTTTAGATAACATGTCTTCAGATATGCATATTGAACCATGGGTTCAATCAAAGATTGCAGTTGCCAAATCCATGGTATGTGGCGTACATGACTATATGCTTTATTCAGATGATGCAGATGTTCCTTCTGATATGAGACCAGTACCAATGCCTAGTATGAATAATCCATTCAACATGAGCAATGAAGAAGTAGAAACATCTATTGATAGCCCTGCTATTCTATCTGCTATGCAATCGTTAAACAAGCTTCGTGAGGGTTAATATGGGCTTGCTCGATACTATCAAACACACTGCAAAAAATATAAACGAAGGTAATGCTGCCATCGATAGCAAAAAATTACAGAGTAAGGCTGATGGTATTGAACAAATTAGAAAACATATAGTTAGAGCTCACAAACCTTTACCTAAACAAACAATGCAAAACAATTTTTCTAAACAACAACCAGAAGAAAATAAAAACAATCCTATCAAAAAAGCAATTGAAGATATTCAAACTAAATTTACAAAAGAATATTTTGCAGATTTAATTGACAAAAAACAAAAAGCTAACACTAAAAATGAATCTGTAGACGAAGGCATTCTTAGTGGAATTGGATCAGTTGCAAAGGGAGCTGCTAAAACAGTTGGTAATGTTGCTCATGATGTAGCAAATTTACCAGGTGATCCAGAAAAGCTTCATCCGATTGCTGGTATATCTAGACATGTTGATAGTATTGGAAAAATTGCACATACTATTAATAGATCATTTAGTAGTAAGCCAGTTAGCTCTGGTAGTTTATCAACTAGAGCTAATAAAGTTGGTGGAGTTCATACAGGTATGACGCACAGAGCAGAAGAAGTAGACTTAAACGAAAAACATCTTACGCCAGCAGAATTAAAAAAGCGCGAAGAAATTGCCAGAGCTATTGAAAGAGAGAACCCAAACATGCCTATGTCAAAGAAGATGGCTATTGCTACATCCACTGCAAAAAAAGTAGCTGAGGATATTGGATTAGATGAAGGACGTGGTCGTCCACCAAAAGAAGGTTCTAAAGCATATCTAGATGCACAAGCCAGAGCTAAATCTGGTGACGTTGATGATAGCTATGAAGCAGATAAGAACATTCGCACTCAACTTCAAAAAGCTATCTCAGTAGGCAAGCCAGTAACTTTTAATAATGGCGAAACAAAGAAAATTGAACCAGCGCACGCTCATAAAGCATTGTCTCTTTTAGATAAAACTGCAAAGCCTGCTGACAAAGAAAATTTACAAAAGAGTCTTGGACATTCACATAATAGATTTCATGAAACAATTAAAGGTGGAAAACCTATTATTGATCCTGCTCGTCCAAGAGTATCTCTTGGTAAAATAAAGGCTGAATCTGTTGTAATGGAAGATGAGAGAGTTGCAGATAAGGGTCCAGTAAAATCTATCATTAAAATGATAAATGGACAACCAAAATTAGTAAAATATACACCTCCAAGAGCAGAAATTAACGTGGAGTCTGTAGATTGCCTAAATAATCTATACAATGATTTATCAGAAGAAAACAAAGTATTTTTTGATCAAATGTTAGAAACGGAACAAGGTTTAGCAAGTCTTTTAGATTTTGCTATCAAGCAAGGATACTAAAATGAGTACTGTTATTAAGCCATTATCAAATACCATAAACATTGGCTCGACAGCTAATAATATGAATGGCGCTACTTTACTCAAAGTAGTTAATTCTTCTACAACAACGTATGCTACGTTGGTATTTAAATATGCTAACACTCAACAGTATGCAGATATACCAGTTGCTCCATTGGAAAGCGTTATAGTTCAAAAAGCAAATACAGATATTGTTGTAGGAACAGGAATGTATGCTTGTGCAATTGCATGGCCAAAAGGATAACTAAAATGAAACTTATTACAGAAATTAATGAAGAAGTAAAATATATTTCTGAAGAAGGTGCAGAAGGAAAAAAGAACCTTTATATTGAAGGTATCTTTCTTCAAGGTGGCCTTGTAAACCGCAACAACAGAATGTATGATCCTGAAATTCTTAACAACGAAGTACAAAGATATACAAACGACAATATCAATAAAGGTCGTGCATATGGTGAGCTAGGTCATCCATCAGGTCCTTCTATTAATCTAGAACGCGTTTGTATGATGATTAAATCTCTAAAAAGAGAAGGCAATAACTTTATCGGTAAAGCCAAAATTATGGAAACACCTTATGGTCAGATTGTAAGAAATCTTATGTCCGAAGGAGCCAATCTTGGCGTGTCTTCTCGTGGAATGGGATCTATTGAAGAAAGAAGTGGTGTTAATCACGTCAAGGATGATTTCTACCTTGCAACTGCTGCTGACATCGTTGCAGATCCTTCCGCTCCAGATGCATATGTTAATGGCGTTATGGAAGGCGTAGAGTGGATTTGGGATAATGGTGTACTTAAACAAAAAGCAGCAGAAATTATGCAGGTTGCAGAGACACACAAAACAATTATTAAAGAAACTCCTAAGGCAGATTTAGCAGAAGCTAAGATTAGAGTTTTCCAACATTTTCTTTCAAAATTATAATTACATAAATAATTAATATAACTAAGGAGATTTAAATGTCTGATAGAGAAATTACACAAAGCAATTTAGACCTTGTTAATGAAGCAGGTGATGCTGCATCTAACATGGCCTCAATTTCAGCTAACCCAACTGGCGTATCACGCTCAGAACTAATGGCTAAACTTGTATCATATGCCACTATGGCAGATAAAGAAGAACTAGCAGATTTCGTAGCTAGCATTGGTGGCGAAGCTGCTCCTAACGCAGAAGTTCCTGATAATGATACTCTTGCTGATACAGTAAAGGCAGCAGGCACCGGTGTTGGTGATATGTCAGCTAAGAATATGGCTTCTATTAAGTCAACTGGTAAGCATGCAGATCCAATGCCTTCAATGAAGGAAGATCTAGCTCTTGTATTTGGTGAATCTTCAGATCTTTCAGAAGATTTCCAATTGAGAGTAAGCACTCTTTTTGAAGCAGCTGTTTCAACTCGTGTTAACTTGGAAGTAGCACAAATTCAAGAAAATAACGAAGCTTACCAAAATGAGTTGGCTGAATCATATCAGCAAACTCTTGAAGAATCAATTAATAACATTAAAGAAGAAATGGTTGAGAACGTAGATAATTATCTCAACTATGCTGTTGCAGAATGGATCTCAGAAAACAAGCTAGCTATTGAAAACAACATTCGCACTCAGATTGCTGAATCTTTCATGGCAAGCCTAAAGAACGTTTTTGATGAACACTATGTAGAAATTCCTGATGACCAAGTGAGCGTAGTAGAAGCTATGGCCGAAGAAATTGAACAAATGAAAGCTAAGTTAAATCAAGTAACTGAAGCTAACATTCAATTGAGCAAGGCTGTTAATGAAATGGAAGTATCAGAAATTACTAATACAGTTTCAGAAAGAATGACAGATACGCAAAAGGAAAAGTTTGGAAAGCTTGTAGAAGCAATCAACTATTCCGATGTTAATGAATTTCGCAAGAAGATCTCTATCATTAAAGAAACATATTTCCCTAACAACATTGTTAGCGAAGTAAGAGTTGCAGAGGATCAACTTCTTAGCGAAAGCGTAGAGGAGCCAGAAAAGACTCCATACATTGATCCAAGTATGCAAGCCTATGTTTCTACAATTTCTAGATCCGTAAATAAGTAATTTAATAAATATAATATAGTAACTCTAAAGGAGAAACACAAATGCAAGGTTTTAACGAACAATTAACAGCTAAGTGGAAGCCAGTTTTGGAACATCCAGAACTTCCAAGAATTGCAGACGCTCACAAGCGTGCTGTAATTGCAACTCTACTTGAAAATACTGAGAAGGAAATGGCTGCAGAAGCAAATGCATCACGTTCTTTCAATGGTATGACTCAATTGAATGAAACAGGTATCAATGGTGTTGGTACTGGTGGATATGGTGCAAATGGTGGTGCTGGCGTAGCTGGTTACGATCCAATCCTTATCTCATTGATTCGTCGTGCAATGCCTAACCTCATTGCTTATGATGTTGCTGGCGTTCAGCCAATGACTGGTCCAACTGGTCTTATCTTCGCAATGCGTTCACAATATGCTAACTCAACTAGCAAGAACGGTGAAGCATTCTACGATGAAACAGATACATCATTCGGCACTAACGTTGGTGGTACTAACGCTTTTGGTGATAAGAACCAAGGTACAGTTCCAACTGGCGCACTAAGCTCATATAACTTCGCAACTGGTGCTAATACATCAGCTGTTGAAGCATTCGGTACTGGCTATACATTCCCAGAAATGGCTTTCAGCATTGACAAGGTTTCAGTAACAGCTGTATCACGTGCTCTAAAGGCAGAATACACTATTGAACTTGCACAAGATCTTAAGGCTGTTCATGGATTGGATGCTGAAACTGAATTAGCAAACATCCTTCAGTCAGAAATTCTTGCTGAAATCAACCGTGAAGTTATTCGTACTATTAACGTATCAGCTCGTGCTGGTGCTCAAGACGGTACAACTACTGCAGGTACTTTTGATCTTGATACTGATTCAAACGGCCGTTGGTCAGTTGAAAAGTTCAAGGGTCTTATGTTCCAACTTGAAAGAGAAGCTAACAAGATTGCAAAAGACACTCGTAGAGGGAAGGGTAACATCGTTATCTGTTCTTCAGACGTAGCTTCTGCACTTCAGATGGCAGGTGTTCTTGATTACACTCCAGCTCTTGCTTCCAACAATCTTGCAGTAGATGATACTGGCAACACATTCGCAGGTGTTCTAAACGGACGCTTCCGTGTTTATGTTGATCCATATACTACTGGCAACTATCTAACTGTTGGCTATAAGGGTGCAAATGCATTCGATGCAGGTATCTTCTATTGCCCATACGTTCCACTACAAATGGTACGTGCAGTTGGTCAGTCAGACTTCCAACCAAAGATTGGATTCAAGACTCGTTACGGAATGGTTGCAAATCCATTCGCACAGTCTTATCAAGGCAATCCACAAACTTCAAACTTTGGTGTTCTTTCTGCAAACACTAACAGCTACTATCGTAGAGTTATTGTTCAGAACATCATGTAAAATATATACTTTTTTAAGAAGCAGGGACAACCTGCTCATACTAAAAAAGGGCGCTTCGGCGCCCTTTTCTTTTACCTATTGCCTTTACTAGAATACTCATGTACCCGTTTAGGTGAATTAATCATTTGTTTAATCTCTTCCATATTCTTCAATTGAATATAATGAAGAGATACATACATCCTATCTGAGACACTCCAATCCTTAATAGCTTCAATAAAGTGAGCTGGTAGGAGTTCCTTTAAACCTTCTACGTATTCTTCTACTGTCATTATTTTGTATCCTTATAAAGCCAGTTATAAAAATTATCAGCAATATTCATAACATCAGTACTAGTTAAAAGTTTTATTTCTGCTTTAATATTATGGGGTAAAGTTTGAATATCATTGATATGCTTGCACCACTCTACAGACTTATCTAAAGCCCACTGCTTATTCCAACGACGATCTTCTTGATCCTTACGAGCAGCTCGTTCTGCTGGAGTTTCTTTAAAAGAATCTACAGATGTATCGAGAGCTGCAACCTGCTCAGCAGTAAGAGGCTTAATCTCTACAGGACCATTATTAATAAACATACCATTTCCATCATCATATTCGTTTGTCATTCTGTTACTACCTTTCTCCAATTACCATCTTTACGTTTTAACCAAAGATCACCATCATCACCTACAGCCATTGTTACTGCTCTATCAGGATCTGGTTGAGGCATACTCACAAAAGATATTTTAGGTTGATAATAATTATCAAATTGTGTCTCCATGATTTTTGTTTTATTAACTTTAGATGCACCATTAAGAGTTATATTATAAGAATTATTAATAGGTGCACCATCAGCTGTAACCGCTCTTGCTCCTTCTGCAACTAATGCAAGAGGTGCTAAAGGTAAGAATGCAAAAAAACTACGTCTGTTCATCTTTAAAAGCCTCCAGCTTATCTTTGTTTACTCGTAGTGAGACATATTGCTCTTTAGCGTAGACACCTGATCGAAAGTAGTCTCTGCCTCCATCAACGAAAACAGAGCCATCATCAGAAGTCCGATGATCATGACGAAACCTAGAATATATAACATCACCATTTTTAGCCATTACTCCAGAAAAAGGTTGTTCGGTTGCCTTAATACCATTTGTAATCATAACAGTACCATCTTCAGTTTTATATAAACCAAAATAGTTAGATCCCTGAGGATGAGCCTCTTCTGTATAAAAGATAGCAACAGGAAAATTAGCCCACTCATCATATACATCTTTGAGACAAGATTCAAATACGTACGTAGCATTATAATGATCCTCAATCTTAATGATAGTATTATCATCAAGCCAAGATGATTCATTTTTTATATTGCACTTTATGACAGTCACTTCCTCTTAACTTTCTTTTTAATATAAAACTTCTGATACAGCCTTTCCAAACCTGGCTTGTCAGGATGCTTATGAATCCATTGTCCTGTATAAGGACTAAATTCTTCAACAAAGAACTTATCTAATTTTTCGTTACCTGTAGCTAATTGTTGGTTTACCCGTAAAGCCATAGTGTCAAATTGATCATCAGAAATAATAGAATCAGAATGCACTTCGTAAGCGTAGGCTGCAATCGAAAGCTTGATACGTAGATGTCGTTCTTTTTCAACTTCACTGCCCCATACTGGAGGAATGGTACTTTCAATAAATTGTTCTAAACTCATGCAGCCTCCGCTATGTGCTTACAAGACCTACGGAATTGGAATGCAGGACATGTACAGCTATTGTATTTGGTCCCAATAGTGACAGTATACACATT
>Ga0114964_10002863_pt1 | contig 11899 bp, 9 predicted proteins | sample C_131016_MF_Meta_FD_92638 | JGI IMG/M metagenome (GOLD analysis project Ga0114964, IMG submission 92638) | Freshwater microbial communities from Lake Croche, Canada to study carbon cycling - C_131016_MF_MetaG | ecosystem: Environmental > Aquatic > Freshwater > Lake | place: Lake Croche, Canada... | reverse complement strand
CGTCACCTTCGAGGGGAGGCGCGGCGCCAAGGTCTTCGAGCGCTACGGATTCCAAGTGCTCAACCGGAGCGAGATCACCAAATACCGCAACTCCCATCCCGAGCCGGTTTACCTCACGACGGTGCTCAAAGAATTGCAGTAGGCGTTTAGACGGAAGGCTGAAGGCTGTTAGGTTTGGATCTGAAAATCTTCCCGCCTTTGTCTCTCTTGCCCTGCTTGAATTTTTAGGAAACGGAGCGACGTTCACTCACCAGCTCTGACCTGACAGCCTTCCGTCTAAACACCTTCAGCCTGCCGCCCCCTCCCCATGACCGACACCGAGGCCGCCATCATCCTGAACATGCTCCCGCAGGTCGGACCCGTGCGGGTGCGGCGGCTCACCGAACGTTTCGGCTCGCCCGCCGCGATCCTCGAGGCCACCGGTTCGGCACTGCGCGGTGTCGAGGGGATCGGCCCCGAGGTCTCCTCGGTGATCACCTCGTGGAAAGATCATGCCGATCTTGATGCGGAGCTTACCCTGGTCGAACAAGCCGGCGCCCGCGTTCTCACGCAGACCGACGCGGAGTATCCGGAGCTGCTGAAGGAAATCCATGATCCGCCGATCGTTCTCTACGTGCTCGGGAAGCTGGAGCCGCGCGATCAGAAAAGCGGCATCGGCATCGTCGGGACGCGCAAAGCGAGTCACTACGCCGCTGAGTCGGCGAAGAAGCTCGGCTACCAGCTCGCCTACGCGGGGCTCACCATCTACAGCGGGCTGGCTCGAGGGATCGACACGGCCGCGCACCAGGCTGCCCTCGCCGCCAACGGCCGGACGGTCGCCGTGCTCGGAAGCGGACTCACCCACATCTATCCGGAGGAGAACATCCCCCTTGCTCAAAAGATTGCCGCCGGATCGGGCGCGGTGATCAGCGAGTTCCCGATGGCGACCACGCCGACGAAGCAGACTTTTCCCAAGCGCAACCGGATCATCAGCGGCGCCTCCTTCGGATTGCTCGTCGTCGAGGCGGGACTCAACAGCGGCGCCCTCATCAGCGCCCGGGAGGCGGGAGAGCAGGGACGCTCCCTCTACGCGGTGCCGGGCAGGATCGACCAGCCGGGCACCCTCGGCTCCAACCGCCTCATCCAGCAGGGGGCGAAGCTTGTCATCGACGCGGGGGATATCCTCTCCGACCTGCCGATGCTCTTCGCCGCGCCACCCGATCTCCCGAAGAGCCGTCCGCGGACAGACCTCGCGGGCGACGATCTGCTCGTCTACAATGCGATCGGCGACGATCCCACCCCCGTCGATGTGATCATCGCGACGTCAGGGCTTCCGGCGGCAACCGTCTCCTCGCGACTGCTCGCCCTCGAACTCGGCCGCCATGTCCGCTCCGCGCCGGGCAACCGCATCATCAAGCTGATCTGATCCGAAATTTTTTCGGCGGAGTTTTTTAAAAGAGTTGGGAGCGGTGAAAAAGAGTCCGTTTCCGATGGCCTTCGAAAAATCTCCCGTTGCATTTCCGTGGCGATGCCATTATCGATTCACGCCCCGCCCCCCTTTCCAAGATCCACCACTTTCCCGCCACAACCGCTAATGTCTTTGGCTTTCCGAACAGCCTGCGGCCTTCAGCCTAACCCCCTTTCCTAATGTCCAAAACCCTCGTCATTGCCGAGAAGCCGAGCGTCGCCGCCGATCTGACCCGCGCCTTGGGTGGAAAGGCCGCGAGGGCAGAGTTCTTCGAGGTCGACGACTACATCATCACCTCGGCGGTGGGTCATCTGGTGGAGCTCTGCCTGCCGAACAAGATGACGGGCGGCAAGGGTCTCTCCTGGAAGCTGGATGCCCTTCCGATCATTCCCGAGGAGTTCGAGCTTCAGCCGATCGCCCGATCCGCCGACCGCCTCAAGGTGGTGAAGAAACTCCTGAAGGACCCCGGGGTCACCACCATCATCAACGCCTGCGACGCCGGCCGCGAGGGGGAACTCATTTTCCACAACATCATCCAGCTCACCGGATGCAAGAAGCCGGTCAAGCGCCTCTGGCTCCAGTCGATGACCAAGGAGGCGATCCAGGAAGGCTTCGCCCACCTCCGCGACGACGCGGAGATGCAGCCGCTCGCCGCCGCCGCCGTCTGCCGTTCCGAGAGCGACTGGCTTGTCGGCATCAACAGCACCCGCGCCCTCACCGCCGTGAATTCCGGACAGGGGGGCTTCCAGCTCACCCCCGTCGGCCGCGTGCAGACTCCGACGCTCGCGATCCTCGTCGAGCGCGAGGAAAAGATCCGCGCCTTCGAGCCGAAGACCTATTTCGAGGTTCATGCCGAGTTCTCCGTCGCCGCGGGAAGCTATGCCGGACGCTGGTTCGACGAAGGCTTCAAGAAGTCGGACGCGGAGGATGCCGCCGACAAGAAGGCTGAGCGCCTCTGGGACAAGGCGCGCGCCGAAGAGATCCGCGCGAAGTGCTCCGGCAAGCCGGGAGTCATCGAGGAGACCAAGAAGTCAACCACCCAAGCCGCCCCTCTTCTCTACGACCTGACCACCCTCCAGCGCGAGGCGAACGGCCGCTTCGGCTTGAGCGCCAAGCGGACCCTCCAGCTGGCCCAGCGTCTCTATGAGCACCACAAGGTGCTGACCTATCCCCGTACCGACTCACGCTACCTGCCGGAGGACAACCTCCCCGCCGTAAAAGCCGCATTCAAGTCTTTTGAGGACAAGGAGCTACGGAAGCACGCATCCCATGCTTTGGAGCAGAATTGGGTTGTCAAAACCGGTAAGGCCTTCAACAACGCCAAGGTCTCCGACCACCATGCCATCATCCCGACCGGGGCTTCCACCGCCGGACTCGACGAGATGGAGGCAAAGCTTTTCCTGATGGTTGCCCAGCGCTTCGTTGCGGTCTTCTATCCCGCCGCGCGCTTTGATGTCACCACCCGCGTCACCCGCGTCGACGGCGAGCCTTTCAAGAGCGAGGGGAAAGTCCTGACCGATCCCGGTTGGCTCGCCGTCTACGGCAAGCAGGCCGCCGGCGACGATGATGCCAAGATGCTGGTTCCCGTCTCCGGCACCGCGCCCGAGCTCGAGGGTGCACGCACCGATTCCGTCGAGGTTCATGAGGCTCAGACCCGTCCGCCCGCCCGCTTCAACGAAGCGACCCTGCTCAGCGCCATGGAAGGCGCGGGGAAGCTTGTCGAGGATGAGGAACTCCGCGAGGCGATGAGCCAGCGGGGTCTCGGCACTCCCGCCACGCGCGCCGCCATCATCGAGGGACTCCTCGGCGACGCCTACGTCCTGCGCGACGGCCGCGATCTCTCCGCCACCAGCAAGGGGATGGCCCTGATCCATCTCCTCCGCCACATGGGCGTGGCCGTCCTCACCTCGCCTGAGCTTACCGGCGAGTGGGAACACAAGCTCAAGCAGATGGAAGCGGGCGAGTTCAAGCGACCCGAGTTCATGGAGGAGATCCGTGCCTTCACGCGCGATATCGTCTCGAAGGCCCAAGGCTTTACCGACGACGCCGAGGGGGCGTTCCCCGATCTCGATGTCACCTGCCCCAAGTGCGGGAAGGGTCCCTTCAAGGAGACCGTCCGCCAGTTCAAGTGCCGTTCGTGCGATCTCTCCCTCTGGAAATCACTCGCAGGCCGCCCGCTCGAGCGCGAGGACATCACCGCGCTTCTCACCAAGAAGAGCGTCGGCCCGCTCGAGGGATTCCGCAGCCGCTTCGGGAAGCCTTTCTCCGCGGAGCTCGAATTTGATCCCGAGTGGAAGCTGAAGTTCGTCTTCGGCGAGCGCGAGGGAGATCCCGCCGCCGAGGCGGCAATCCGCAATTCCGAGGCCATCGCCCCCTGCCCAGTCTGCAAGAAGGGAACGATCCGCGAAGGCGTCACCAGTTATGTCTGCGACCAGTCGATCGGAGCTGAGAAGACATGCGAGTTCCGCACAGGCAAGACCATCCTCCAGCGTTCCATCCCGCGTGAAGAGATTGTCAAACTTGCAGAGACTGGCAGAACGAATCTCATCGCGGGCTTTGTCTCCAAGAAAGGACGCAAGTTCGCCGCTTACCTCAAGCTTGAGGGGAAGAAGGTCGGCTTTGAGTTTGAGCCAAGGGAGCCCAAGGCCCCCAAGGCCGAGGGGGCGGGATCGACCGTCAAGCGCGGCCGCTTCGGCAAACCGCTGAAGCCCAACCTCACGACCGATGCTGTTGCGGAAGTCATCGAGAAGAAGACCGCCAAAGTTGCCAAGCCCTCAAAGCCCAAGAAGGCTCCTGCAAAAAAGAAAGTCGTCAAGGCTTAGGGGTGAAAGCCATCCGGATAACGTTTTTCAACGTGAACCGATTCCTCCAGATCCCGGTCTATTTGCTTCTGTTCGTTGTGGGTTGTTTGGTTCCGGCGTTTGCTTCCGCTGAACAGCCGGCATTCCCCCTCTGCGGAACCACATGGCGCGCCACCGCCATCGGGGGGAATCCGGTCAAAGGTCGAGCCCCCACGCTGAGGATTAACGAGGAGATCAACGGGGGGAGGGTCTCCGGCAGCGGTGGGTGCAACCGCTACTTTTCAGGCGTCGAGTTTGGGAAGGAGCATGCCATCCACTTCGGTGCCGTTGCCTCGACGCGCATGGCTTGCGAGGGTGTCGAGGGCGTGCAGGAATCGGCTTATTTCAAGGCCCTTTCCTCCGCCTCCTCGTATCACCTCAACAACGACTATCTCGTCCTGCTCGACAGCAAGTTCAACAAGCTCGTCGAGTTCTCGGCCGAACCACGCCGCTGATCTCCTTCGGATCACTTCGGCGGATTCTCAAATCTTCTTGGAGGAGGAACACCCGCATCCTCCACCACAGCCGGGCTTCTTCCGTGCCCTGAGCCAGCGGCCTACGAAGAAACCAACCGCTCCCACGACGAGGGCCAGGGCGAGGGTGGTCTGAAATTCCGGGGTCATGGTTTCAATCTAGCACAGACCTCGGCGGCTTTTCTTCCTGCTTTCTTGAGTTTGAGATTTTTCCTGCATCTCTCTCCGCATCTCTGCGCCTCTGCGCGACAATCATTTAGCTCCTAGTGGAATCCGAGAAGCCTTCCTCCCTGATAAATCAGGAGCGACGCCAGATAGGCCGTGCCGGTCATGTAGCAGAATTGGAAGAGAGGCCAGCGGAGGCTGTTTGTTTCACGCCGCACGACCGCGAGCGTGCTGACGCACTGCATCGAGAGGACGAAGAAGATCAGGATCGAGAGGCATGTGAGCGGGGAAAAGACGGCTGATCCGTCGGGGCGTTTCTGATCGCGCAGCGTCTGCGCAAGCGCGCCCTCTTTCTCATCCTTGCCACCTTCGACGTTGTAGACGATCGCCATGGTGCCGCAGAAAACCTCTCGCGCCGCTTGCGCGGCCACCAGGCCGATGCCGATCTTCCAATCCATGCCTAGTGGGGCGATGGCGGGTTCCATGGCGTGACCGATCTGTCCGGCGAAGCTGTGCTGGAGTTGCTCCGATTTCGTCGGCTCCGGTGCACCGGCGCGCTGGGATGTCTTCGGAAAGCTCACGAGGAACCAGAGGATGATCGAGATGCCGAGGATGACGGTGCCCGCGCGCTTGAGGAAGAGTGCGGCCCTCTGCCACATCTGGGTGGCGATCTGCGGAACCGAGGGAAGTCGGTACGGGGGCAGTTCCATCAGGAAGAGCGGGGTCTCTCCCTTCAGGATCGTCTTCTTGAAGAGCCATGCGTAGAAAAGCGCGGCCGATGTTCCCAGCAGATAGAGCCCCATCATGAGGGCTCCCTTGGTCCAGACGCTGGCGCTCTCTCCCGGCCAGAGTGCCGCGATCATGAGGGCATAGACCGGCAGGCGGGCCGAGCAGCTCATGAAGGGGGCGACAAGGATGGTGACCAGGCGGTCCTTGGGATTCTCGATGGTGCGCGTCGCCATGATGCCGGGGATCGCACAGGCGTAGGAGCTGAGCAAAGGAATGAACGATTTCCCATGGAGCCCGACGCGGCTCATCACACGGTCCATGAGAAAAGCGGCGCGCGCCATGTAGCCGGTGTCCTCGAGCAGGCCGATAAAAAAGAAGAGGATCAGGATCTGCGGCAGGAAGACCACCACGCCCCCCACTCCCGCGACGATGCCGTCGGTGAGAAGGTCGCGCAGATCGCCCGCTGGCATCACGCCTCGGATCCACTGCGCCGCGGCATCAAAGCCCGCCGCGATCCAATCCATCGGGTAGGAGGCGATCGTGAAGATGGAGACGAACATCAGGATCATCATCCCGAAGAAGACCAGCCATCCCCAGGCCTTGTGTGTGAGGAGATCATCGAGCCGCTGGGTGAGCTTGTCCCCCATCGCGATGAGCCCCCCCTGCGCGGCGTGGCAGAGCTTTCCGATGCGGTCGTAGCGGGCGGCAACAATCGCCTCGCGCCACTCGGGATGCTCGCGGTCGAGCTGGGCGCGTTGGGTCAGCACGGCACTCAACGCGGCGCCGGCTCCCAGTTCGGAAGCGAGCGCGGCGCTTTCCTGCTCTGTCGCGGCAAGCAGAAGAGAGGATTTCACGCGGACCTGGGGATCGCGAGGTCGGCGCGCATCCTCCGGGCCGTGTCCCGGCCAATGCGAGGAAACATGGTCCGCGGCGCGGGTCCATGCGGAGGGAAGCTCGGGCGCCCACGTCGTCTTGGGAATCGTCGCGCGGCTCAGGGCGAGACGGAGCGGGAGCAGCGTCTCCCGGCGTGTCGCCTGAACGGGAATCACCGGCACGCCGAGTTCCTCGGAGAGACGCGCGGCGTTGACCGGGGTTCCCTGCGCCATGGCGACATCGACCATGTTCAGGGCGATGACGGTGGGAAGGCCGAGTTCGAGAACCTGGGTGATGAAGTAAAGGTTTCTCTCGAGGTGGGAGGCGTCGATCACACAGAGGATACGCTCGGGGCGAGGCGTGTCCTGACGCAGATCGAGCAGGACGTCGCGGGTGATGCGCTCGTCGGGGGCGTGACCACCGATGCTGTAACTGCCGGGCAGGTCCAGCAGCTCCACCTTCTCGCCGTGCTGGCCGATGAACTGGCCCGACTTCTTCTCCACGGTGACGCCGGGATAGTTGGCGACCTTCTGGCGAAGGCCGGTCAGCGCGTTGAAGAGCGTGGTCTTGCCGCTGTTGGGGTTGCCGACGACGGCGTACGATTTCGCGCGCACCTCGGTGGTGACGATCGTGTCTCCATGCGATCCGTGATGGGAAATCGCCACCGCCGTCCTGGTCACCGCGGCGACGACGTGGGCGGGTGGGGCGGGCATCTTCGCGGCGCGGACCGGTGCGGCCTCGCTCGGCTCGACCTGCACTTGGGAGGCGTCGGCCGCGCGGATGCTCAGCTCGAATCCGCGCAGGCGGAACTCCATCGGGTCGCCGAGCGGCGCGCTGCGGAGGAAGGTGATGGAGGTTCCCCGGAGCAGTCCCATCTCGCGCAGACGCATCGCGAGCACTCCCTCGCCGGGAAGCTCGGTGATCACGGCGCTCTGGCCGGGCTTGAGCGTGGAGAGGGGAACGGTCACGGCGTGTAGCGTTGGGCGAGAGGAAGGCGGCGCCCCATGCCGAAGGCGCGGCCCGTGACCTTGAGTCCCGGAGCGGCCTGTTCGCGCTTGTACTCGTTGCGGTCGACCATCGAGGTGATCCGGCGGACCAGCGACTCGTCGTGGCCGCGCGCGATGATCGCGCTCACCGGGAGATTCTCCTCCACGTAGAGCGCCAGGATCGCGTCGAGTTGGTCGTAGGGAGGGAGGGAATCCTGATCGGTCTGGTTGGGCCGCAGTTCGGCGCTCGGCGCCTTCTCGATCGTGGAACCGGGAATGATCTCGCGGTCGCGGTTGATCCAGCGTGAGAGGGAATAGACGAGCGTCTTCGGCAGATCGGAGATGACGGCGAGGCCGCCGCACATGTCGCCGTAGAGGGTGCAGTAGCCGACGGCCAGCTCGCTCTTGTTGCCGGTGGTGAGCAGGAGGCTTCCGAACTTGTTGGAGAGGGCCATCATCGTGACCCCGCGCAGACGGGCCTGCAGATTCTCCTCGGTGGCATCCTCGGGGCGCCCCTCGAACGCGTGGGCAAGCCCCTCTTTCATCACTTGGAATAATTTCGTGATGGGAAGTTCAAGGCATTTGATACCAAGGGTTTCCGAAAGCGACTTAGCGTCCCTGACGCTCCCTTCGGAGGAGTAGGGGCCGGGCATCGCCGCCCCGGTTACGTTCTCCTTGCCGAGGGCCTCCACCGCGAGCACGGCGGTCAGCGCGGAGTCGATCCCGCCGCTCAGTCCCAGAACGGCGCTCTTGAAACCGCACTTGCGGAAGTAGTCGCGCAGTCCCAGCACCAGAGCCTGGTAGAGCTCCCGGAGATCGTCGCGGTGATCGGGGATCAAGGGTGCGGAGGGTTCCTCCAGCACGGCCAGCTCTTCACGGAATCCCGCCAGCTCACGGCTCCGGCTTCCGTCACCGGAGATCGCGACCGAGTGGCCGTCGAAGACGAGCTGGTCGTTTCCCCCGACAGAGTTGCAATAATAGATCGGTGTTTTAAAACGTTGTGCCTGAGCATTTAGCATCTGCAGACGACGCACCGGTTTGCCAAATTGGAAGGGGGAGGCGCTTAGGTTCAGCAGGATTTCCGCACCGGCGGCGACCAGATCGGCAGGGGGGTCGACCCTGTAAAGGGGGCCGGGGAGATACTCCGGCGCCCAGAGATCCTCGCAGATGGTGATCCCGATCCTGCGGCCGCCGTGCTCGATGGGCGCGGAGGAGGAGCCGGGCTCGAAATAGCGTGCCTCGTCGAAGACGTCGTAGGTGGGCAGCAGCCTCTTGTGGATGATCGCGGGGGCTTTCCCCCTCACCAGAATGGCGGCGGCGTTGTGGAACGGCTTGCCGTGGCCGGTGGTGTTCCGGTCGATGAAGCCGACCACGAGCGGCACCTCGCCCACCTCGGTGTGGACCGCCGCCAGCGCGGCGAGGTTCCGGTCGACGAACTCTCCTGCAAAGATGAGATCCTGGGGAGGATAGCCCGGGATCGAGAGCTCGGGCGTGAGCACCAGCTGGGCACCGTCGGTGACCAGCGACCGGTAGGCGGCAAGGATCGCCGCGGAGTTTCCGGGGAAATCGCCGACCGTCGTGTTGATCTGGGCTATGCCGACCTTCATGGAGCGCCACGATACCAGAGCTCTTCCCGTCATGCGGCACAAAAGTGTTCTCCACCCCGGAATGATCCGCCTGTATCGTGACCCTCCGACCCCTTTTGTCCATGCCTTCCAAAAAAGCCGCCCCTTCCGACCTACTCCCCCTGCTCGGCTCCCATGTGCCGACGATCGGCGGAGTGACCGCCGCGATCGACCGGGGTGTGGGGATCGGCTGCACGGCGATGCAGATCTTCGTGAAGAACAACATGCAGTGGTTCGCCAAACCCCTGCCCGAGGCCGATGCGAAGGCCTTCACCGATCATCCCCTGCGCGGGAAGCTCGGCGCTGTCGTCGCCCACGCCGGCTACCTGATCAACCTCGGCGTCGAGGGGACCGAGAACCACGAAAAATCCCTCCGCTCCCTCTCGGACGAGATGCTCCGTTGCGAACAGCTCGGCATCCGCTCGCTCGTCCTGCATCCCGGCTCCCACCTCGGCAAGGGGAGCGAGGCCGGCATCACCTGCGTCGTGCGGAACCTCGACCGACTCCATGCCGAGCATCCCAAGCTGAAGGTCCGCATCACGCTCGAGACCACGGCGGGGCAGGGCGCCTGTCTCGGGGCCCCCTTCGGGGAGATCGCCGCGATCCTCGCCGCCGTGAAGGATCCGAAGCGCCTGGAGGTCTGCCTCGACACCGCCCACGCCTTCGCCGCCGGATATGACCTCTCGGCTCCCAAGGGAGCGGAAAAAACCTTCGCCGAGTTCGACAGGGTGATCGGTCTGACGCGGCTCTCCGTGCTCCACATCAACGACTCCAAGGCCGCGCTCGGCTCCCGCGTCGACCGCCATGACAACCTCGGCAAGGGGAAGATCGGCCTCGACGCCTTCCGCTGGATCATGCGCGCGCCGGAGCTGGCGACGATCCCGAAGATCCTCGAGACCCCCAAGGGAAAAGACCTCGCCGAGGATGTCGAGGCGATGGCGCTCCTGCGCGGCTTTCTTAAATAACCGAATGACTCGCGCGGAGGCGCAGAGGCGCGGAGATAAAATGATGGGGGACTAACCACAAACCCTTTGCCCTATCTACTCCTTCCCATGTTTTCTTCTCCGGGCGTTACTTCGCCTAGATTGCGGCTGTTTTCAGGCTCAACCTTTTCTCTGCGCCTCCGCGCCTCTGCGGGATCATTTCGGGTTCCTGACAATCCGTTTGATTTTCCCTCCGGCCGCTTTTAAAAAGCACACCCCATGTACGAAGAGAACGAATCCTCCTACGCGAACGCCTACCGCCAATATTCCCGGGACAATGTACTCGAGAGCCGCGAGCTACAGGTCGAAAGGAAATTCTTCCGGTTCGAGGTCCGCGAGAACGACCGCGGCCGCTTCCTCCGCATCACCGAGGAGAACCAGGGACGCCGCAACACCGTCATCGTCCCCGACTCCGGATTCGCCGACTTCGCGAAAGTCATCGCTGAAGTTCTTGCTCCTCATTCGCAGGCCTAACCCAGCGCCGGCGCCACAAAAACTCGGCGCCGATGTCTGATTCCTCCCCCTCCGGGCGGCTCTGCGGAGCCTGCGGCATGTGCTGTGACGGCGTGCTCTTCCACTCCGTCGAGTTGCAGTCGGGCGACTACCCCCGCCAGCTCTCCGCGCTCGGGCTGAAGATCCGGCGCAAGAAAGGGGTCGAGTTTTTCCTCCAGCCCTGCTCGGCCCACTCTCCAAAGAACGAGGAGAGCGGTGCCTGTTCCTGCGCCATCTACATGGAGCGGCCGACGCGATGCCGCCACTTCAACTGCCGCCAAATTCTGGCTGTTGAGGACGGATCGGCATCGGAAGCTGAAGCGATGGGAAAAATCCTGGGTGCCCGCTCCCAGGTAGCGCGCGTGAACGAACTGATCGACCGGATCGGCGAGAGCAATCCCGCCCGTTCCCTCGCCCACCGCGTGGCGAATGCCCTGACTCTCCTCGAGGGATCTTCACGCACCGCGCTCCACGACGAACTCGACACCGCCATGCGGGAGCTTGAGGCCTTTTTGGCAACAGAGTTCCGCGTGGCCTGATTGGGCAGCGCTTCTGCTTGGACTTCACTTCCGACTGAACTAGAAAAGCTCCATGACATCGCTCCGTCTCCTCCCACTCCTGGCTCTCTCTCTTGTGGCCCTCCTTCTTCTCCCCGCCTGCACCACGCACCTGCAGAAAAAAGAGCAGTTCCTCCGTGAGGCGGGATTCCGCGCCGTCACTCCCACCACCCCGGCCCAGATCGCCAGGGCGAAGGCCATGCCTCAGGGACACATCCAGAAGGTCACCCACAACGGCAAGACCCTCTTCGTCCTCTCCGATGCGAAGCAGAATCTCCTCCTCATCGGCGGCGATCCCCAGCTCCAACGCTACCAGCAGATCCTCTACACCAAGCAGGTCGACCCTGAGATCGAGAACCATGCCTTCAACAAGGCGCTGGAATACGACGGCTTCGGCTGGGGCGGGATGATGGATCCCTTCTTCGGCATGCCGATGATGATGTACTGATGCCGCACCCGCACCCCTTTCCCAACCGATGAAAAAACACCTCCTCCTTTCCCTAGCCGCGCTCCTCACGGCCGGCACGCTCGGTGCCTCGACTCCGGCTCCGATCGATCCCAATGCGCTCTCTCTTCTCAAGCGCATGAGCACCTCGCTCACCAAGGCCAAGGGATTCACCTACCGCTCCCGGATCGTCATGGAGGTCCCCTCCGTGACCGGCCAGAACATCACCCTCCTCCCCGAGGGAAGCGTCGCCCTCCGCCGTCCCGACAAACTGCGTGCCTGCT
>Ga0114964_10002861_pt1 | contig 11905 bp, 8 predicted proteins | sample C_131016_MF_Meta_FD_92638 | JGI IMG/M metagenome (GOLD analysis project Ga0114964, IMG submission 92638) | Freshwater microbial communities from Lake Croche, Canada to study carbon cycling - C_131016_MF_MetaG | ecosystem: Environmental > Aquatic > Freshwater > Lake | place: Lake Croche, Canada... | reverse complement strand
GAAATTTCTTTATTATTTTTAATTGCATTTGTAATTTTATTAATTGCTGCTGCTTGGAAAATCAATGTAAAAGCTGGACAACCAGGTTGGGCTTGTATTGTACCAATCTATGGTACCATTATTAATCTAAGAATCATTGGCAAACCAGGTTGGTGGTTTTTTCTACTGCTGATTCCATTTGTAAATTTTATTATTTTCATCATTATGGCCATTGAATTAGCAAAGGTATTTGGTAAAGGGACTGGTTTCGGAATTGGTCTTTTGCTTCTGCCGTTCATCTTTAGTCCTATTCTAGCTTTTGGGAAATCAGAATATGTAGGTGTTGCTGCCAAATAGCATTTGTTCAAAAAAAATTAAAAGTAGCCCAAGCAATTTTCGTTTGGGCTACTTTTAATTTTGAACCTATATATTATCTAAACTTTATTATTTTTGAAATATATCCTTCAATTTCCAAGTTGTAGAATTCCTAAACGACTCTTTTATTAAAATCTAAAAACAAAAAAAATGAAAAAACTTTTATTTACCCTCGCACTTTTTGTCGGTTTAAAATCTTTTGGTCAAGTTAATGCGCATGATGTTGCTGAAATCGTAGTTAAAACTGACAAATAAGTTGTAACATTTACTCACAAGGATAAAGACGACTGGGAAATGGTACATCAACAAAATGGAGAAGTTACTAAAATACAATTAAAGGAATTGGATGACCTTACTGATCATACCCTTTCTTTAGAGATAAAAGAAATGGGGATGAAAATAAAATTTGATTTGTCAACAAAAAAAGCAATGATGTTTCAAATGGACAATGATGCTAAAAAATACATTGAAATCACTCAAGCGGCCGGTGTAATAGTAAGTTTTAAATAGAAGAAATTATATCTCAAGATCTGACTTCAAAAATCACCTTATTTTATAAAATTAAAATACGGTGATTTTTTTTGACATAATTGAAAAAATTTAATCCTTCTTTACACGTTATTAAATATTAAAAAATGGTAAAACATACATTCATTTTATTGATCCTTTTTCTGATAGGAGGTTTTAAATTAACTGCTCAAGTAACGGGCGAAAACGTAACCACTATTGTTTATAAAAGCGAACAAAAAGTTACTTTGAAGCATATCAATGATAAGAAATGGGCCATCTAGTTAGAGGGAACAGAACTAAAAGATGGGTATGAATATGGTTTTTGGGAAGCGGTTGCTTTTGATGAAAAAACAATCACCTTCGAAAATAGCGAACATGCTATCCGATACACTTATGATTTAGTTAATAAAAAAGTCTATATCTCTGAAATAGATTTTATCACGATGAAGTTTATGGCCAAAAAGCTAGCGCCTCACTATACAATTTTAACTATATCCAATGAGGAGGCTGAGAAAGAAAAGGCCTCTATAAATAATCCGAAAATTAAATCAGTAACTAATGAACTAAGTTCCAATGAAGTGGTCAGTATAGGTGCCTCTTACCAAGGTGGAATAGTTTTCTATTTAAATGGAACCAGCAAACATGGTTTGATTGTTTCAAATGAAAACATAGATAAAGAAAAAGTAGATTGGGACAATCAGTCGAATAAAGATATCAACAAGACGAAAATTGAAATGGGTTCAGGGGCAGCCAATACCAACGCTATTATAAATGTTTATAATGACGCAAATTATGCTGCAAATATTTGTAAAAAATATAATGCGGAGGGAAAGAATGATTGGTATTTACCCAGCTTGGATGAGTTAAAATTAATCTATGAAAATGTAGGTCCAGGTAGCAAATTAAAAAATATTGGAAATTTTAATAATGATATGATGGCATCTTACTGGAGTTCTTCCGAAAGCCCCAATCAAAGTAGTTTTGGAGGCAAATATGCTTGGGTTATTTTTTTCAATGATGGCACAGCTCAGGAGACTACTAAAAACAATGCTAGTTATGTGCGTGCTATCAGAGCATTTTAATAAATAATATATCTTCTACTAAATCAATTTTTTAATGTCCTAAATGTAGGCTCTATTCATTGGAGTAACAAAAGATCGCTTTGCTTATCAAATTCCTAATTTTTTTCCATTTGCAATTTAATTGGCTAAATTGTAAATTATTAAGAATTGAACGCTTCAAAATAATGAAGTCTCACCTAATAAAATAATATCTTATGGAAATTGTTTACGCCATTTTTGAGCAGCTAAGAAGATTTTTTGGAATGAGTGGTTTGATTGAAATTATTAAATCCGGCAACTACGAAACCCTGCTTACCTATAAAGGCATCGTTAGCGCGCTACGCCCCTTATTGCAACTCGTTTTAATGCTGGAATTAATTAGAGGACTATTGTATCGTAAGTTTAAAGTTATTAATTATAAGATTCCATTTTATGCTTATCTATTCAATTCAATTATAGGAAGATACATTTCAATTGGGATGACAGTAATTATGATTGGTCTTCTCGAAAAACACGCGATCATCAATATCAGTTTTACTTGGTACTGGTTTATATACGGATACATTGTTTGGGAGTTTGCGCATTTCATTTATCATTTCCTAGCTCATAAAGTACGCTTATTTTGGTGTTTACATTCCACCCACCATGCACCAGAAAATATGAGTTTAGCTATCTCCTATTCTCACTTTTTTCTAGAAGGCCCCTATGCTGATATCATTAGAGTTTCGATTTGTATTCTAGCAGGAGTGCCGCCACCCATGTTATTTGTAATCACCTTCATCGATGGTTTCTGGGGGTCATTTATACATATCGGGGATACTATGATAAAAGATGCAAGATTTGGTTTTGTTGGAAATATTATTTTAACGCCCTCGCATCATCGCGTTCATCATGCAAAAAATCCACTTTACATGGATACCAATTATTGTAACCTGTTAAATATTTGGGACAGGATTTTTAAAACCTATCAACCTGAGCTCAAAGAAGTTCCTGTAGAATACGGAATTACTAGAGCCATTCAACCTAATAATTTTTTAGACGCCTATTTTGGTGAAATCACTTTATTGGCAAAAGATATTTATCATGCGCCAGGTATAGTAAACAAAATACGATACCTATTTATGCCACCAGGTTGGAGCCATACAGGTGATCATAAAACATCCAAGATAGTAAGAGAACAATTTATTGCTAGTCAAAATATCGAAGTAGTTTAATAAGCTGATAGTTACTTTTCAAACGCACGCTAAACCATTTGATTTTTTATCTTCTCTATTGACAATTACTTAAAGAATCGTATCATGCTTAAAAAAACATTTCTTGATTTTTTAATTGTTAGTTTATGCTTGCTTGGCATTCCTTTTTTGTCAAATGCAAAAACCAACCACTCTTTAAGCAATACTGAACCCAGTGCTGCAATTGATCTTTCCGCTGCGTTGTTGGTGCTTAATCCAGCAATGACGGGGCCTGAAAAAAAAGCTTCAGAAATGTTGCTGGAAGAGGTGGAAAAAAGAAGCTGGATTCGCTGGACTATTTCAAACCATCTTCCCAAAAATGGTGATAAAGGAGTCGTGTTGGGACAAATAAAAGAAATCATCCGCTCATTCCCTACATTGTCAACCAAACTAAAAGCTGGAGACAATCACAAAGCAGAAGGTTATCAGATTATCACACTTGAATCAGGTTTAGTAATTGTTGCGGGAAATGATGCAAGGGGAGTTCTTTATGGTGCTGGCCGTTTGCTTCGTCTCATGGATTATTCAAAAGAAAAAGTATCCCTGCCTACTGCAGTAAATATTTCAACTTCTCCTCATTATCCGTTAAGAGGTCATCAACTAGGGTATCGTCCTAAAACAAATTCATATGATGGTTGGTCGGTATCAATGTGGGAGCAATACATTCGTGACCTAGTAATTTTTGGAACCAATGCAATTGAATTACTTCCTCCAATAACAGACGATGATACTGACAGTCCAAATTTTCCAATGGACCCGATGAAAATGATGATTAAAATGTCGGGTATTGCAAAGTCTTATGGAATTGAATGTTGGGTATGGTATCCTGCAATGGATAAAGACTATGGAGACAATGCCACTGTAAACAAAGCATTGAAAGAATGGGGAGATGTATTAAAACAACTACCTCAAGTGGATGCAGTATTTGTGCCGGGCGGTGATCCTGGACATACTTCTCCGAAAAACTTATTTCCATTGCTGGAGAAGCAGACTGCGCAATTAAAAAAACTTCATCCAAGAGCAAAAATGTGGATGTCGCCCCAAGGATTTAATGCTCCTTGGATGGATGATTTCTATACCATCATGCGAACTGAACCCACTTGGTTAGAAGGAATTGTATTTGGCCCTCAGCAATTTGAAAGCTTAGATGATTTGCGCGCAAAAATTCCAAAGCGATTCAAAATGCGTTTTTATCCAGACATTACTCATTCCGCCTGGGCTCAATATCCAGTTCCAGAATGGGATTTTGCATTTGCTGCTACCCTTAACCGTGAGCCAATTAATCCAAGACCAGTCGATGAGGCGTCAGTATTCAAAAGAGTACAACCGATTGCCGAACAAGGATTCATTACTTATTCTGAAGGTTGTAATGATGATGTAAATAAAATAATTTGGAGCAGTTTAGGTTGGGATCCTGATGCTAGCGTAGAAAATATTTTGTTAGATTACAGCAGATATTTTATAGGATCAAAAGTGGGAGAATCTTTTTCAAAGGGGCTCTTTAATTTAGAAAAAAATTGGAGAGGTCCATTAGCTGAAAATATAGGCGTTCAAAATACGCTAACGCAATTTCAAGAACTCGAGCGATCGGCTTCACCATCGATGTTACAAAACTGGCGTTTTCAACAAGCCTTATACCGAGCCTATTATGATGCTACCGATCGTAGTCGTCTTTTACAAGAAACGGCTCAAGAAGAAAAAGCTTTAGAACATCTTCGCAAAGCCTCCTCCACTGGAAGTTTAGGAGCTATTTCTAATGCATCGATTGCTTTGGCAAAACCCGTAGTTCTTGAAGGAGCTCAAACACGTGCGCGTATTTTCGAATTAGCGGAAGCTTTATTTCAAAGTATTCATATGCAATTAAGTGTATCAAAATACAAAGCGATTGGAATAAGAAGAGGAGCAAATCTCGATTTGATTGATTTCCCTTTAAGCAATGCCCCGTGGCTGCTAAAAAGATTTTCTGAAATTAAGACACTTACAAATGAGTCAGAGCGACTAGAAAAGATTTATGCAATCCTAAACTGGAGTAATCCGGGTAAAGGTGGTTTCTATGACGATTTAGGTAAAGCAGGGTCTCAGCCTCATCTAGTAAAAGGATCTTCTTATGCAGAAGACCCTGCAATGCAAAGAGGTCCAGCCTTAGGCATGGTAGTAAAATCTCGAGCCCAAGAGGCGCGCATTTCATCCTGTACTTATGCAGAAACAATTCATGACTATCCTTTGGAAATGTTTTATCCGATGCTTGATAAAAATACTACTTACCGACTTCGCATTGTATATGGACCAGAAGGAGCAGGTAATATTAAATTAGTAGCCAATGACAATATTGAGATTCATCCAATGCGTCCAAAAGACATGAACTATAAACCACTAGAATTTGATATACCCGTTGAAGCTACGAAAACCGGATCGCTAAAACTGAAATGGAATAGGCCTCCCGGAATCGGTGGTAGCGGCAGATGCACGCAGGTAGCAGAAGTTTGGTTGATGCCAATTGCTAAATAATAGTATAGAAAAGGATGAAAAAATTTCTATCAAAAATAATTTAACCTTCACTTAAAGTTGTATTCCTAATTTAAATTAAGGATACAACTTTTCCTGTTTTCACTGATTCATCACAAGCAAAAGCTATTCGTAAACTATTAACTGCATCTTCAGCATGGTCAGTAAGATCAATATCTTCTACAATTGATTTTAGAAAATACCTTTGTTCACGATTACATAATTCTTGATGATCTGGCTCATCCTCTAAATTTATCCAGGTGTCTGGTTTAGAAAATTTTTCATTTTCATCTAAGTCGGCATGATGAAATCGCAAGGATTCTGTTTTGGTATGCGCTTCAATGGAAGAAGATTTTCCAGCAGCTCCCGCTTCTTTAGCTACTATAGAAACAGATCCCTTAGGACCAAAAACATCTTTCACAAAAAAGGCAGTTTCGCTAATCATCGGTCCCCATCCAGCTTCGTACCATCCTACCGAACCATCTTCGAATCTAATTTGCAATTGGCCATAATTATAATTGCCTTCAGGAATTTCTTCGGTGAGTCTAGCTCCGATTGCATAAACTTGAACCGGCTTTGAGCGTGTCATCTGACACATTACATCAATATAATGTACGCCACAATCAACAATCGGACTTAAGCTATTCATCAGATTACGATGAAGCGTCCACATGCTGCCATCGCTTTGTTGATTCAAGTTCATTCGCATTACCAGCGGTTTACCGAGCTCTCTTGTCAATTCAATAAAACGCTCCCAAGAAGGATGATGACGAAGAATATAACCGACTACTAATTTCTTATTTGCTTTTTTAGCAGCAACTGCTAAACGTTCAGCAGCTTCAACCGTATGAGCCAATGGTTTTTCTATAAATACATGACATCCATTCTCGAATGCTTTCATAGCAAAACTTTCATGGGTATCTGGATAGGTTGAAATACATACTGCCTCTGGATTTGTTGACTTCATTGCTTCACCCATATCGGTAAACAAAGGATAACGATTGTCCAATTTAGCATTTAATATTTCTTTTGAACTTCCCCTAGAAACTAGTCCGCAGATTTCGAAACCTTCCATATTATGATAAGCAATCGCATGAGAGGAACCCATATTACCACAACCCACTACCAAGATTCGAATATCCTTTTTTTGACTTTGCATACTATTAAATTTTTTAGACTATTTCTGATAACCTTTTTTAAATAAAGAATTATTACAAATAATAAGTTGCATTATTACTATCATTTATTTCTTAATTTAAAGATAGGTTTTTATTTTATTTCTACTACCTGATGGATGGGTAAGTTTGGAATAATAATTTCTGTTCTGCCATTTACATATTTAAAATTTAAAGCCGTTGCTCCCGGCTGAAGCAATACGGATACGGGTTTAGCTTTTGTAGAAACAGATAAATTCAAATTATATAGAGGCGTAATTTCATCTAAGCCCTTAACATTGTCATTGGCATGATTACCAGAAGTATTGATTAACTGAATCAATATTTTTTTATTTTTTGTTGTAGGTACAATATTAACCTGATGCGATCCTGCTAATTTAACAATAGGATCTGGAAGAAGTCGGTAAATGATATCCGAAAATAAATCTCTTATTAGTGGAGAGGTACTATTCAAATAAGTTTCGCCGAGCGAAATATAAATTCCTGCAACTTTTCCTTTGCCATAATTATTCATGGTGGCTGAAACAGCAAACGGCTTCTCTGCCAAGTCATCGAGTGGATAAAGTTTATTTAATACCAATGTGCCAGGCAAAGGTTCTACTGCTCTGGTGTCTGATTCCAATTCTAAAAATCTATCCGCTACATTTAAGTATCCTCTAGTTAAAATGGTGGCTTTTGTTTCTTTTACACCTAATATATCATCAAATCGAGCAGTAGCCTGTGCTCCAGCAATAATTAGTTTACCCCCTTGTAATACATATTTTCGAAGAGCGGTTTCCAATGCAGGTTCAATCATCTGCCATTCGGGTATTACGACCACTGGAAATTCATCTAATCTTTTAAGCAGCTGATGAGTCATTAACAATTCAACAGCATGTTGGCCATCTAATAATGAATTTAAAATTCCTTGTATCTTTTCCACTTTAGAAGAACTATAAACTCCATTAACAAGCTGCTTCCATGCAGCAGTAGAATAAAGCAAAGCTATTTGAGGGATTATTTTAACCCCTTTACAAAATTCTCTTCGAGGTAAAATAAAATCTGCTAACTCTTTTATCACTCTAAAATCTTTTTGCTTAAAAGAAACATCTTCTTTCTGATTAAAATACGTTTGCGCTCCCCCTCCCAAACTGATAACGGGGGCTAGTTCCTGACACAATTGTATAGAAGATTTTGGCGCTCTGATTCCCGTTTTAAAATTCATGGAAAAGCTCCAAGCCATTAAATCAAAAGAGATGCCTTGGCCAGCCAATGCTCTTGCATGCCAGTTTGCTTTATTTAATGAATTAGTAGGGTCATTGTCTCCAGAATAAAAATCTAAACCGATATCGCTTGGAATGGGCTCAGGCATCATATCGCTAAATGCCCAATTAGAGCATAACTGAAAATTAGGAGCAGCTTGATGAATTTCTTTTGTGTAATGTTTAATATACCTTAGAAACGAAGTTCTATTAAATTCTACAAATTCTTTATAATATTTATCGCTAGTTTTATACGGTATGGATTCTATTCCAGTAACTTTTTTAAATTCAGCTAAAGCGGCTGGGTGATAATCAGGTTGAACAGCCCAAGCTTCTCCATCAATCCATGCTCCATCAATTTTATATTTAAGCGCTAATTCTTTGAGCTGAGGAATTAATAACTTATCTGAATAATCTCCCCAAAAACTAGTATTGCCTGGATCAGGCTTTCCATCAGATTGTACTCGAGCTTGATCGGGATGCTGTGTAGAATAATTAGAGTCTCGAACACCAGAATAATGAACATACAAACTTACCTGATGTTGATCGGTTACTTTTCGAATCAATACCAAAGGATCTTTATCAAAACTGACAGCCTGTTTGCCCACTTGGGTTGGGTAAGACGAAATACCAGGGTGTCCCTTACAGTCGACTTGAATATAATCGGGGCGACCATATAACAATAGGCTATCCATCATTGACTCAGTAAGTCTAGCACCCACATGACTACTTGTCGGACTCAGGTGCTGATCGAAATGTAGTCCCCAAAAAGAAGCTTCTCGAGAAATCTTTTCTTTACTTAATTGGGGCCCCTTAATTAATTTTTTAGATTGGCCATACGCTAAACCAAAACTCATAAAAAAGCTACCAATCATTAAAAATAAATTTCTGAAAATAAAATCATGGAATATAAAACTGAAGGTTTTTTTTGCTTTCATTGGTTTAGAGTTAAGAAAATTATTTATAAAGTATTCCCTTTATTTAAAGATATGTTTTTTTCAATTTTGGGAGACTTTATTCTAAGAAGATCCAATTCTAGCTCTTCAAACATATTAATCCCTATTTTCAATCAAAAAACCAAGCCCAATGTTACATTGATAATCTATTGGTCATATATTTACTCCTCAAAATATTCATTTCCATTTTAATTAATTTTAAAATTTGAAAAGATGCAAAAAAGACTCACCTCACTAGATGCTTTCAGGGGATTCACAGTTGCCGCGATGATCATGGTTAATTTTCCTGGTAATTCAGCATTTGTTTTTTTTACCCTTCGTCATTCTATATGGAATGCGCTAAGCTTTACTGATCAGGTTGCCCCTTTTTTTCTTTTCATTATTGGTATGTCGATTCATTTTGCCTATTCCAATAAATCAACTCAAGAAAAATCAGGTCTCTACAAAAAAATTATTCTGCGCGCGTTGAAAATATTTGCCATCGGTATGTTCCTTAATTTGATGCCTACATTTGACCTATCTGAAATTAGGTGGACAGGAACCCTTCATAGAATTGCTATCGTCTTTTTAATTTGTTCCATCATTGCACTTCATACCAATTGGAAACAACAATTAATTATTTTAACCACTCTCTTACTAGCTTACTGGTTCATTATGACTAGGATTCCTTACCCAGGTGAAGGAAAAGTAATGCTTGAGCCTGGTAAAAATATAGCTGCCTACATTGACTCACTTTATTTACCTGGAAGTATGTGGCAAAAAACTTGGGATCCAGAAGGGATTTTAAGTATTGTACCCACCTGTTGTACCACCTTGATTGGAATGCTTATAGGAAAAATCATGAAATCGGAATTACCTGAAAATCTACGACTGAATTATTTAATGGTTATTGGTGTAGCTATCTCTATCCTCGGATATTTTGTTGGACTTTCATTCCCAGTGAATGAAAACATTTGGTCAAGCAGCTTCGTATTGGTTACAGGAGGTTTCGCCTGTTTAATTTTTGCTTCCATGTATTTTATATTCGATGTATTACCCTATAGTAAGTACTCGAAAATAGGAGTGGTATTTGGAGTGAATGCAATTACTGCCTATGTATTAGGAGATCTATTGGGATTGATTTTTTATGGAATAAATATTAGAGGCAATTCCATCAATATACATTTCTTCAATTACTTCTATCAATTGGGTGTTATGCCAGAATTAATTTCTTGGATATATGCCGTACTTTTTGTTAGTATTGTTTCAATTCCTTGTTGGATACTTTATAAAAAGAGAATCATTATAAAAGTATAACTATTCATTCCTATTAAAAATTAATCATTCATTGTCACTTAATAAACATTTTATAAAATATTTTTGCTTACTACTACTAATGAGCATCCATCAACTGGCCATGAGCCAGCAGTACGTTTTTGCCAAACTAAATGGAGCTTACCTGAATACAGACAACTGGAATTTAAGTGGGGATGCAAGAGTCGCCAATGTGACTGGAAATAATTTATCAGAATTACTACTTTGTTCAAACAATAATACTAGGAGTGGAGCGGCTTTTTATTCTCAGCCGATAAATCTTTCCATATGCAATAAATGGAAGGCCGAATTTGATTTTCGAATATTTGACGGTACTGTTGCAGACGGTTTGGCATTTTGCTTTTTAGATATACCTCCCTCAGGTTATGTAAATGGAGGAGGGCTTGGAATACCTGCCACTGCCAATGGACTAAAAGTATGTTTTGATACTTACAGAAATTGTAATAGCACAAGCAGTTATCCGAATATGCCAAAGCTAGAAATTAGGTGGAGTGTGGGATACGACGAATGTTCGAATTTACCAACGAGAGACAATCAAGATGGCAATCTTTCTATTATTCGAAATGCTGAATATTGTCACACCTTGATTACTTATGACAATGGCAATATCAGTGTTTTTTTAAATAACAATTTATATTTAACAGGATTTCAGCAATTTAATTTTGCAGGATATCTAGGCTTTACTGCCAGTACCGGAGGGCGCAACGACAATCATTCCATAAAAAATGTAATGATATATACGGACATGCCTCCTTCCTTTGCGGGTAACCCTGCAGGTTTTAATTTTTGCCCAAAAGATAGTGTAAAACTTGGTGGCCCCTCTAACCTAGATTACATCTATAGTTGGTATCCCACAACTGGCTTAAGTGACAGTTCTGTTGCAGCGCCAATATTACATTTATCCAACAATTCAGGCAACTCTCAACAATATACTTATTATGTAAAAACTGCCTTCAAAAATAATCCAGGTTGCGCCTCTAAAGATAGTATCCCAATTAGAGTATATCCCAATCCGGTAATTCAATTAATTTCACCAGATATCTGTTTACAGGATGCAGTTGCACAGTTTGCAGACAGCAGCTTTACCAAAGACAATAGCACCCTACCGTTTTTATATAAATGGAATTTTGGTGATCCTGCAGCAAATGCTAGCAATCCAAACAACTCGATTCAACAAAATCCAAGTCACCGGTATAGTGCCAGTGGTAACTATCCTATTAAGTTACAAGTAACCAATAGCAAGGGTTGTACGGATAGTATTTCTAAAATATTTACAGTGAATGGAGCAATACCTCAGGCTAATTTTACCATTACCAATCCAACTAATTTATGTAGCAATCAACCGGTAGAAATAATCAACGAAAGTGTAGTCGATTTTGGCAACATTACCAAGGTGCAAATATTTTGGGGCGATACTGTAAATAAGAGTTATGTCGATAATAGCCCATCGAAAGGTAAAAAATTTACTCACCAATATCCTAAAGGAGCAATATCCTCCGCTTCAAATTATACTATTAAATTGGTTGCCTTTTCTGGAATATCCTGCGTACAGGAATT
>Ga0114964_10002857_pt1 | contig 11918 bp, 9 predicted proteins | sample C_131016_MF_Meta_FD_92638 | JGI IMG/M metagenome (GOLD analysis project Ga0114964, IMG submission 92638) | Freshwater microbial communities from Lake Croche, Canada to study carbon cycling - C_131016_MF_MetaG | ecosystem: Environmental > Aquatic > Freshwater > Lake | place: Lake Croche, Canada... | reverse complement strand
GTTTTCCTCGATCAAGCGATACCGCGCGATCATCTCGGAAAGCGAAGCACAGCGCATTGTTAGCGCGTTGGTGGGCAGGCCCATGGCGGCGAAAGCCAATACCATGCCGCTTTGGGTATCAGACGGCATAGGCCCTTCAATCTGGCCCCACGCTTAGGCGAAAAACGTCAAAGGCCGCGAAGCCGTGATGTTCGGATCCAGCTGGCGAAGCGAGCCTGCCGCTGCATTGCGCGGATTGGCGAAAGGCGGCTTCCCTTCGGCTTCCTGCCTCGCATTGAGCGCCAGAAAATCTTCGGTCGCCATATAGACTTCGCCGCGGATTTCGATCACGTCAGGCGCTTGGCCTTTAAGTACATGCGGAATGGAGCGGATGGTGCGCACATTGGCGGTGACATCTTCGCCCTCCTCGCCATCGCCACGGGTAGCGGCTACTTTCATCACGCCTTTTTCATAGCGGATCGAGCAGGACAAACCGTCAATCTTCGGCTCGGCGGTGAAGGCCAGCTCTTGGCTATCGGGCCAATCAAGAAAACGCCGAACGCGATCGACAAACTCGCCGACTTCCTCATCGGAAAATGTATTGGCGAGCGAAAGCATAGGGACAGCGTGGCGAACCTTGCTGAATTTTTCGGAAGGTTTGGCGCCCACGCGCGCAATGGCGGTTGCTTCTTTTTGCAATTCAGGAAATGCGGCTAATAGCGCGTCATAACGTTGGCGAAGCGCGTCATAGGCGGCGTCCGAAATGATCGGCGCGTCTTTTTGGTGATAGCGAATATCATGCGCCGCGATCTCGTCGGCCAACGCGCGCCATTCGATATGCGCTTCCATCGGTAAAAGCTGGTCGACAGGCCGCTTGCTCATCGCGCTGCCTCGATCAGGCGCTTTGCAGCAGCCCTTGCCTCCTCGGAGATTTCGGCACCCGACAACATGCGGGCTATTTCTTCGCGGCGATGGTCTTCGCCGATGGTAATCACCCGGGTGCTGATCCGCCCCGCTTCCGCCGCATCGCCCTTGGCAATCAGGAAGTGCGTGGAGGCGCGGGCCGCTACTTGTGGTGCATGCGTCACGGAAAGCACTTGAACCTTCTCAGCCAGCCGCGCAAGGCGTTGGCCGATGGCATCAGCGACCGCACCGCCTACGCCTGTGTCGATTTCATCGAACACTAGCGTCGGAGCCGAGCCGCGATCCGCGAGCGATACTTTCAGCGCCAGCATAAAGCGCGAAAGCTCGCCGCCTGATGCCACCTTCATCATCGGCCCTGGACGGGTGCCCGGATTGGTCTCGACCCAGAACTCGACATGATCGAACCCATCCGGCCCGCGCGCTGTCTCGTCGCGCTCCATTGAGACGATGAAACGGGCGCGCTCCAGCTTCAAGGGCGGCAATTCCGCATTCACTGCTTGCTCAAGGGCTGCAGCGGCTTCATAGCGCTCGACCGACAAAGCCTGTGCCGCTTTGCGATAGGCAAGATCGGTGGCCTCGACCTCGGCTTCTAATTTGATGAGCTTGCCCTCGCCGGCATCAATGGCGGTAACTTCCTCCGCATAGCGCGCGGCAAGGGCTGCCAAATCATCGGCCAGAACATTGTATTTGCGGGCGGCGGCACGAAGCGCGAATAGCCGCTCCTCGACACGCTCCAATTCATACGGATCAAACTCGGCGGCACGCAGCGCTGCTTCAAGCGCGGAGCGCGATTCTTCCAACGCCAAAATTGCACTTTCAAGCGCTTTGACGCTTGGGCCGATCAGATCATCTGCCTCAACGCTGCGGCGGGCCAGACGGCGCTGCGCGGAGGAAAGCGTCGGGATGGGCGAGGCTTGGCCTGCAACCGCTTCCAGCGCGTCGTTAATGTCGGAGGTTATCTTTTCCGCATGCATCATTTTTTGACGATGGGCGGCTAATTTTTCTTCTTCGCCGGGCGACGGATTGAGGTTTGATAATTCCTCCACCGCATGGCGCAGGAAATCGGCTTCTTTGCGCGCCGCTTCTACCTTGATGCGATGGGCGGCAAGCGCATCCCGCGCGGCTTTGTGCGCCGTATAGGCCGCGCGAACGGCGGCCAACTCTGCGGTCGCGCCGGAAAACAAATCCAGAATGGTGCGATGGGTAGAAGGATCGGCCAGCGCACGGTCATCATGCTGACCATGAATTTCAACGAGGCTAGAGCCAATCGCTTTCAAGGCTTGAACGCTTACGGCCTGATCATTCACCAAGGCACGCGTGCGGCCATCCGCCATTTGCACGCGACGCAAAATAACATCCCCTTCGGTGGCAATATCAAAATCGCGCAAGAGTGCATGCACGGGATGATCAGCCGAGGGCTGGAAAACGGCGGTGACCTGCCCCTGTGTCTCGCCATGACGGACCAGCGAACCATCGCCACGCGCGCCAAGAGCCAAGGCGAAGGCGTCGAGCAAGATTGATTTACCCGCGCCGGTTTCGCCCGTCAGAACGCTAAGACCTGTCGATAAAGACAGGTCCAGCCGATCAATCAAAACGATATCGCGGATGGCGAGGTTGGTCAGCATGATCTGATCGGAACCGCCCGCCCTTTTGCGCTAAACTTCAGTAAATCTTGACGGATTTAAAGGCCTTGGAAATCCAAGAATCTTCATTGGCCTTTGGTGCCGTACCTTTGGTCTGAAGCAGCGTGTAGGTGTCCTTATACCACTGACTATCGGGGAAATTATGCCCCAAAATCGACGCCGCCGTTTCAGCCTCGTTCACAATGCCCAGTGCCAGATAGGCTTCCGTTAAGCGGGCCAAAGCTTCCTCAATCTGGTTGGTTGTTTGGTATTGCGAGACAACAACGCGGAACCGATTGATGGCGGCGGTATAATTACGCTTTTGCAGATAGAAGCGGCCCACATCCATTTCGCGTCCTGCAAGCTGGTCGCGCAACACGCCGATTTTAAACTTGGCATCTGACGCGTATTCGGATTTTGGCCAACGTTGAACGACTTCGATAAAGGCAACGAGGGCTTTCTCCGCACGCTCCTGATCGCGGCTCACATCTAAAACCGCATCGTAATAGGAGTTAGCGATCAAATAGGCTGCGTAAGCGGCATCGGCATCGGCAGGGTATAATTGCAAGTAGCGCTTGCCGGAGGCTGCGGCCTCTTCGGATTCTTTGATGGTGTAATGCGAGAAGGTTTCCATCAACAAGGCCTTTTTCGACCATTGTGAATATGGATAGATCTTATTGATATCCTTGAACGCCTTGGTAGCCTTGTCATAGTCATGCGCGTCGATCGCCGCTAGACCATCATTATAAAGCTTCTCGGCCGGAATATCCGGCTTGATCTCAGGCTTGTAGACTTCGCCTTTGTCAAACGGATTTAAACTGTCGCAGGCTGCCAATGGCAATAAAGCCAAGGCGACCAGAACGGGGCCAACCATCCGAAAACGAGCTTTAGACGGGGAAAATGACAGTAAGGTCATGGACGCGTGCAATCCTCTGGCAGCCAAAGCAATCCCGGCATAGTCCGGTTTTCTACATTTGCTTGAGGTTCATAAACCAAACGCTAACATTCCGCCACTACCGCGTCATTTTAGGGGCAAGAAAATAAAATAATGCGTCAGCGGGTCTCAGCAGCGAAGGCAAGGGCTGCTGTACGGTGCCGCGTTTCGACCATGGCAGCCGATCCAACCCGCTCTTCCACGATCTCAAAGGCTGTCCGATCCGCAAAAAGCGAATGCAAAACTGAAACATTCATCCGATGACCGCCACAGAACGAGCGGAAATGCCCCATGATCGGATAGCCTGCTAGCGACAAATCACCCACCGCATCCAACATTTTGTGACGGATGAACTCATCGCGATAGCGCAAGCCCTCAGGGTTCATGATCGAATCACCATCAATGGCGACGGTATTATCAAGCGACGCACCCAGCGCGAAGCCCGCCTGACGAAGCATATCGACATCTTTTAGAAAGCCGAAGGTGCGCGCATGCTGCAATTCATCCCGGAAACTCTCGGGCGTAATGTCGAGCGTCTTTTTCTGGCGACCAATCAAGGCGGTCTTAAACTCAATCTCGACCGTCATGCGAAAACCGCGCGCAAACGGGAGAAGTTCGGAGAATTTGCCGTTATGTTCAACACGAACAGGCTTTAAAACCTTCACATACCGACGGGCCGCATCCTGGCGCACAAGACCCACGCGATCAAAAATCGCGATAAAAGGTGCCGAACTACCATCCATGATCGGCACTTCAGGCCCATCAATCTCAACCAGCAGATTATCAATACCGGAGGCGTAAAGGGCAGCCATCAAATGTTCGATGGTTGAGACAGATCCTGACTCCACATCGCCAATAATGGTACAAAGCTCGGAAGCAGTTACCGCATCATGGCGCGAAGCAATCAAACGCTCGCGACCACCGTCAAGACCTTTGCGTAAAAACTGGATACCGTGATTGGCGGATGCTGGATGGAAGATCAACGTTACCGGCTGGTTCGAATGAACGCCACGGCCCGAAATTTCAGCCCGCTCTGCAAGTGTCGTTTGTTTTGATCCAGCCATGTCGCTCTCAGCCTGTTTCTGCCGCGCTACGCCAGAATACTTAACTCTACACACAACGCTCGTCTTAAACGCGCTAGGGCTAAGCTTCAAATCACGGTTTCTTACCGTTTGTTACAACTCTAAACATTGTGGAAAAGTATTAAAAAATCGTTTAACATCAAAAGCTTGGCCCGGACTTATGAGGTCCGGGCCAAGGTATCAGATCAGCAGTCGATCAAGCGAGATTTAGTTCGATTGACGCCGCAAAAAAGCGGGGATTTCCATCTGGTCATCCTCGAACATACGAGGCTGGCTAGCCTGAGCCGGCTGGGCCTGAGGGGCCGCAGGCTGATAGCGAGGCTGCTCCTGAGGCGCCATCGTCGCCTGCGAATAACCCGTAGGCTCGACATTGACCTGACGGGGCATCGGCATCGCCTCGCCCTCTGGACGACGGCCAAACCCAGCGGTCGTCAGCCGTTCCATCAAAGATTTTTTCTGACGTTCCATTGGAGCGACCTGAACACCGGCATTCAAGCTGGCATCAATGGTGCGCTGAGCGATTGGAGGTAGCTCGTCAATGCTCGGCATACGAACCGGACGAACCGGACGCTCTGATTCTGGCGGAACAAAACCCTGATGCATTGCATGATCATCATAGCCAGCCTCAACGCGAGGAGCCGCGACGGGAGCAGGCGTTGGCATCACCGGACGCGGTGCAGCCTGACGGATGGCAATATCCGGAGCGACCTGAATGCTGCGTGGCTGATAGGCCTGTGGTGCTGCAGGCTGGTAAGCCTGTGGCGCCGGAGCAGGCTGATAGACCTCTGCAGCCGGGGCTGGTGCCTGCGCTTCTGCCGCTGGGCGAGCAAAAGCGGTACCGATTTCGCTGCGAATACGATCTGCCATATCGCGGATGCGGGGATCGACCGACAGAGCATTAGCCTTGGCTTCTTCGTTCTGACGAACCATTTCAGCATGATCGATGCCGGTGGCAACCACCGAAACGCGCACAATCCCATCAAGCGCATCATCACGCGTCGCGCCGAAGATCACATTCGCATCCGGATCAACTTCTTCGCGGATGCGGGTAGCGGCTTCATCAACTTCGTAAAGCGTTAGATCAGAACCGCCGGTGATCGAGATCAATAGACCACGTGCACCGCTCATATTCACATCGTCGAGCAATGGATTGGCGATAGCGGCTTCGGCTGCGCGCAACGCACGCTTTTCGCCGGTAGCTTCACCGGTACCCATCATCGCCTTGCCCATTTCACGCATGACAGCGCGAACATCGGCGAAGTCGAGATTGATCAGACCTTCTTTGACCATCAAATCGGTGATGCAAGCAACACCCGAATAAAGCACCCGATCGGCCATTGCGAACGCATCAGCAAAGGTTGTCTGCTCGTTAGCAACGCGGAAGAGGTTCTGGTTCGGAATAACGATCAGCGTATCGACGGCCTTTTGAAGTTCAGCGATACCCTGTTCAGCGAGGCGCATGCGGCGCGTGCCTTCGAACTGAAACGGCTTGGTGACGACGCCAACCGTGAGGATACCCATGTCGCGAGCAGCGCGGGCAATCACGGGAGCAGCACCGGTACCTGTACCGCCACCCATGCCGGCGGTGACGAACACCATATGGGCACCAGCAAGCTGATCACGAATTTCGTCGATGACTTCTTCTGCAGCCGCGCGGCCAACTTCTGGCTGCGATCCCGCGCCAAGGCCTTCCGTTACCTGCATACCCATCTGGATGACCCGATGAGCCTTTGAGCCGGTCAGTGCCTGCGCATCGGTATTGCCGACCACAAACTCACAGCCCTGAAGACCGATCTCGATCATGTTGTTGACGGCATTGCCGCCAGCACCACCCACACCGAATACCGTAATTCTTGGCTTTAATTCCCGGATGTCCGGTGCAGAAAGATTGATCGTCATCGTCTTCGCCTCTTCATTTACGACGCCCGGCCGCGCCTTCGTTACTCATAAAGACCCGTCGGCAGCCGCGCCGACACGTCGCATCTCAGAAACTGTCTTTGAACCAACGGCCCATTCGCGAAAAATAACCGTCAGTCCCTGTACCAAGCGCCATCCCCGAAGAGCGTTGCTCGAAATGTTCGAGCCCTGCCACTTGCGGATAAACCAACAATCCAACCGGCACAGCGAAGGCGGGACCTTTCACTGCATCGGGTAATCCCTGCACACCAAGCGGACGACCAATCCGTACTTGCTTTGAAACCACGATTCGGCAGAGTTCGGTAAGTCCTGTTAACTCCGCACCGCCGCCCGTTAGTACGATTCGGCGTCCTGCGGCTTCAGAAAAGCCAGAATTTTTCAAACGGTCACGCACAAGCTCTAAAATTTCCTCGACCCGTGGGCGAATAATGCGAACCAATTGCGTCTTCGGGATATGACTTACCCGGTCGCCATTGACTTCATCGACGGAAGCCACGGCCACGGTCTCGCGGTCATCTGATGGGCTAGCGAGCGTCGAGCCGTAAAGGGTCTTCAAACGCTCAGCATGGTTGATGCCGGTTGAAAGACCACGGGCAATATCCATCGTGATGTGATTACCGCCAACCGCTACTGAGTCAGCATGCACTAAGGCACCATTCGAGAACACGCCGACGCTGGTGGTGCCGCCACCCAAATCAACGACAGCGACGCCCATCTCTGCTTCATCATCAACCAGAACCGAAAGACCGCTGGCATAAGGGCTCGCAACCACAGCCTCAACGTTAATATGGCAACGCTCAATGGCCAGCATTAGATTGCGAATGGCATATTCATCGCTGGTCAGAACATGCATATCGACGCCAAGCCGTTGGCCGATCATGCCATGCGGATCACGCACATGCCGGGTTTCATCAATCGAAAAACCCGTTGGCAATGAATGTAAAACGCTGCGGCCTTGCTCGGCTCCCGTAAAGCTCATCGCTTCAAACACGCGGCGAACATCGCTTTCAACGACGCTTTGGCCACGCAAAGTGACCTCAGCATTGAAAGAGCCTGACTTAAGACGACCGCCAGACATGTTGACAATGACCGACTGAATTTCAACGCGCGCCATACGCTCAGCGGCATCAATCGCTAAACGAATGGAGTTTTCAGCAGCCTCCAGATCAACGACGGAGCCACCCTTGATGCCACGCGCGCGCTGATGACCAATGCCGATGACACGCGCTTTATGGCTACGGCCACGGAGCGCTTCGCCACCCGAAACGGGAACCAATTCGGCCACCAGACAGACAATCTTGCTGGTGCCAACATCAAGCACAGAAATAACGGCGCCACGCTTTGGAGAAAGCGGCTTTAAACGGGGTGTAAGGCTTGGGCCATGCCAACTCATGCCGGGCCTCCCTTGGCCTTCGCACGGGCTCTAAGAAGCTCAGCGCGCGTATTAGCCGCTGCCTCGGTGAGACGCAGAACCACACGATCCGTTTGACGCAAATCGATCGAGACAAGGTCTTTGTCGAGAATTTTCTGATCCCGCACCATTGAGGCCAAACGGGCGACAGCCTGTGTTGGATTCTCTTCCGGCAGATGAACGTCCAATCCATTAAAAAGCTTCAGCGTCCAACGGCGATCACCGACGCGAATGCCCGCGCGAACGATGGACTTCATCTCCGGCTGAGCATCAAGAAGAGCCACGAACTCCCCGACATGGGCTGCAGCTCCCTCGCCCACAACCAAAGGCAAATCGGCGAATGCCACATCATCCATCGGGCCAATCACGCGGCCATCGACGCCAACAACCGACAGATCGCCATTCAACTGCCAAAGCGCATAGGGCTTATTCTCAACAATGCCAATCGACAGCGCATTCGGGTAAAATTTACGAACGGCCACATCGCGGATCATCGGCACTTCAAGCAAACGCAAGCGTAAGGCATCAACATCCAAAAAGGGCAGTGACTCGTCGCCATTCAAAGCAGCAGCCTTGAGAACCGACTGCTCATCAAGCGTCGAAAGACCGGATATGGTGACCGAGCGAATATCAAACCCCGCGATGCGCGCAACAACACTGCGCGGATCGCCATAGGTCGCGGCAAACGCATCCAGATGACCGCCGCGCGCAAGACCAAAAGCGGCCGTCCCGGCGAACAGAGCGATCGTCAAGGAAGCACCCAAGCCCTTGGGCGCACGATGCGCCAACTGGGTCAGGATCAGGGATACGGATTTACCGAGAGAAAGGGAGAACGAGAAAAAACCCGATGAATTGGATTGCGCCCGATAGGCAAACCGCGAAGAGGCCACGGCTGTGGCCTCTCTCAACGATCGCAGGTCGCGTCCTCTACCATCCATCGCACTAACTCGCCAAAACCAATGCCCGCATGGGCAGCCAACTCTGGCACAAGTGACGTTTCCGTCATCCCCGGCTGCGTATTGACTTCGAGGCAGATGACCTCGCCCGTACCGTTGGGCGTATCGTCGTATCGAAAGTCCATGCGGCTCACACCGCGACAGCCGAGAGATTGATGTGCCGTTAATGCCAGTTTTTGAACAAGATGGTAAATATTTGGTAAAATTTTTGCTGGCAGAACGTGAATAGATCCGCCGCGGGCGTATTTTGCGTCAAAGTCATAGAAAACGCCGGTCGCCGGCTGAATATCAATGACTCCCAAGGCCTTATTGTCCATCACGGCACAGGTTAATTCCCGCCCCGGAATGTAGCGTTCGACCAAAACTGATTCGCCATAAGGCCAATCTTCCCGCGCCAATTCCTGCGGCGGGTGGCTTCGATCTTCATGAACAACGATAACGCCGACCGACGAGCCTTCGCTCACCGGCTTCACCACATAGGGTGGCGGCATGACGTGGCTTTTAGCGGCTTCGAAGCGGCTGATGGTAATACCCTCGGCAACCGTAACACCCGCCGCCTTCATCACCGCTTTGGCACGGTCCTTTTGCATCGCAAGCGCTGAAGCGAGCACACCGGAATGGGTATAGGGGATGCGCATCATCTCCAAAATACCCTGCACAATGCCATCTTCACCAAAGCGGCCATGCAGAGCGTTGAACGCCACATCGGGCTTGAGCCAAGCGAGCACTTCAGCCAGATCACGGCCCACATCAAGGCGGGTAACTTTATAACCCTCCGCCTCCAACGCCCGCGCGCAAGGCTCGCCGGACATGAAGCTGACGGGGCGCTCGGAGGAAAGACCACCCATCAAGACGGCAACATGCTTTTTCGCGCTCATGGCTCACCTACCCGCTTAATTTCCCATTCGAGACGAATGCCGGACTGCTCGAACACGCGGCGGCGGATTTCTTCGCCGAGCGTTTCAATATCCTTAGCGGTTGATACTTCATGAGCGATTAAAAAATTTGTATGCAGCTCAGAAACCTGCGCACCGCCAATGCGAAAGCCACGTAAGCCCGCCCGATCGACAAGCTCCCACGCTTTCGCGCCCTCGGGATTGCGGAAGGTGGAACCGCCTGTGCGCGTGTTAACCGGCTGCGTCGCTGAGCGTGCCTCGGTAATGGCGTTCATCTCCGCAAGGATGGCTTCGCTATCGCCGGATCTCCCTTGAAAAACGGCTTCGGTGAAAATGACATCGTCAGCAACCTCGCAATGGCGATAGGAAAAGCCCATCGCGGCGAGATCGAACGTGTGGACATGGCCGGAGCGATCTACCCCACGGGCGGAGACGAACACATCCTTGGTCTCGCCCCCATAGGCACCACCATTCATGCGCAAAGCACCGCCAATGGTGCCAGGAATACCACGCAAAAAGGACAGCCCCGCAATTCCGGCTTCAGCTGCAACCCGCGCCACTTTAACATCGGCCGCACCGGCCCCTGCTCGGATGCGCTGGTCTGCCTCAATGGCTATCGTTTGAAACGATTTACCGAGCTTAATCGCAGCGCCGCGAAAACCACCATCGCGCACCAGCAGATTGGAGCCTAGGCCTAAAACCAGAACCGGAATATCCGATGGCAGCGCTTTGAGAAAATCGGCGAGATCGGCTTCATCTTCCGGCTTAAACAGAAGATCAGCAGGGCCGCCGACGCGGAACCAGGAATAAGGCGCAAGCGACACATCATACGCCACATCACCGCGAAGCGGCGGCAGCGGCAAGGTCGATAAAGAATTCACGCTTTCACCGCATCAAGGGCCGCCAGCTCATTTGGCAGCGCATAGGCCCATTGCGTGATATTGCCCGCGCCCAAGCAGACGACATAATCACCGGGTGCCGCAATGCCATGCACAATACCCGCAAGCGATGCCGAGTCGGATAACGCAATCACATGGCGATGGCCGTGGGCCTTGATGCCTTGCACCAATGCGTCCCGATCTGCGCCCGCAATCGGGGCTTCGCCGGCGGCATAGGTATCGGCCACGATCACGCAATCAGCATCGTTAAAGCAGGTCGAGAATTGCTCAAACAGCGAAGCCAGACGCGTATAGCGATGGGGTTGGACAATGGCGATAACTTTGGCCGAGGTCGACGCCCGCGCGGCCTTTAGCACGGCTGAGATTTCAACCGGATGATGGCCGTAATCGTCAAAAATCTCAGCCCCGTTCCATTCGCCCGTCTTGGTAAAGCGACGCTTCACGCCGCCAAAGCCTTTAAGCGCCTCACGGATCAAATCGGGGGCCATGCCCAGATGATAGGCCACTGCAATCGCAGCCGTCGCATTGAGCGCATTATGATGCCCGGGCATGGGTAAAACGAGATCTTCAATCTTCAACACCGTGCGCGATTTGCGATCCCTAATCGAGACCGAGAAACGCGATTTACCGCCTGCTAAATCAACCGCGCTCAATCGCACATCGGATTGCGGGTTTTGGCCATAGGTGATGACGCGCCGATCTTCGATTTTGCCGACAAGTTCCTGCACGGTCGGATGATCAAGGCACATCACCGCAAAGCCATAAAAAGGCAAGTTTTCGACAAAAGCGCGGAAGGCGTCTTTGATGGCGTCGAAGGTTTTGAAATGGTCGAGATGCTCGGGATCGATATTGGTGACGACCGCCACATCGGCGGGTAGTTTTAAGAAGGTGCCATCCGATTCATCGGCTTCCACCACCATCCATTCGCCATCGCCGAGCCGCGCATTGGTGCCATAGGCATTGATGATGCCGCCATTGATCACGGTCGGGTCGAAATGCCCCGCGACCAGCAAAGTGGCGACCAGCGAAGTGGTCGTCGTCTTGCCATGCGTACCAGCAATCGCGATGCAGGTTTTAAGCCGCATCAATTCCGCCAGCATCTCGGCGCGACGCACGACGGGGAGACGGCGCTCACGCGCTGCCATCAGCTCCGGATTATCGCGACGGATGGCGGTTGAGACCACAATCACTTCGGCGTCTCCCAGATTGGAGGCGTCATGGCCGATATGGATGACAATACCCTTTTCGCGCAGCCGCTTCACATTCGCGCTGTCAGATGCATCCGAGCCTTGCACGGT
>Ga0114964_10002856_pt1 | contig 11919 bp, 10 predicted proteins | sample C_131016_MF_Meta_FD_92638 | JGI IMG/M metagenome (GOLD analysis project Ga0114964, IMG submission 92638) | Freshwater microbial communities from Lake Croche, Canada to study carbon cycling - C_131016_MF_MetaG | ecosystem: Environmental > Aquatic > Freshwater > Lake | place: Lake Croche, Canada... | reverse complement strand
TGGTGGGGTTCACGGGTCCCGACAATGTGGGCAATGTGACATTCACCCCAGGTGCCATCTCCACCAGTTATGCGGCCAATAACAATGCCGGTCGTTATGTGTATTTGATTTCTGGGAACGTCACAGGGCAAACCAATGTTTACAAAGTCGTGCTCGACTCGGGCAGTTTGACCGTCAACAAGCAGCCCATCTATGTTTTGCCCAGTGCTGGCCAAAGCAGTGTTTATGGGACAACACCAGCGGTGACTTACGCCTTCAACACCAACGCCAACGGTGGCGCAGGCAGCGTGGTGGCCACCAACAGCGCTTCGCTCACGGGACTTGCTGGCAATGCTGTTTTTAACAACACGCCCACCTCAGCATCGAATGTGGGCAACTACAGCCTGAGCTATGGATCAGGCTTGTCGTCAACCAATTACACCTTCAATGCAGGCAATGCGGGTGTGAACTACGCCATCAATGCTGCATCGGTAACATTGGGTGGCTCTAAAACCTATGACGGCAGTGCGGTGTTTGCCGCTGGCAATTTGAGTGTGGCAGGTGTCAACGGCCAGACCCTGACGTTGGTCTCTGGCACTGCCACAGCCAACAGCAAAGATGTGGGGGCCAGCACTGCGTGGGCGTCGACCAACGCCTTGGTCTTGGGAAACGGGACGGGGTTGGCCTCCAATTACACGTTGACGAACTTGGCGGCTTCAGCCATCAACATCTCCAGGCTCAACAGCGTGACTTGGACAGGTGGGGCCACTGGCAACTGGTTCGATCCCGGCAATTGGGCCGGTGGTGCTGTCCCTGATTTGTCCAACGTCTCCAATGTGGTCATTGGGGCCAATGCGACGGTGAGCTTTGGCTCAGCGGTGGTTGCACCCGCACAAGTGGGTGCAGTCAATATCAATGGCCTAACGGGTTCTGGGCGCTTGAGCATGTCGGCGGGTAATTTGAATGTGGGCACGACTGGGGTGAGTTTGACCCAATTCACCCAGTCGGGGGGGACTCTCACCGATGCAGGCAATTGGACCGTGACCAATGGGTTCACCCAAGGCTCAACGGGCAGTTTGAGTGTGGCGGGCGTGACCAGCGTGAGCGCGTCTGCCAGTGCTGTGACCTTGGGGAACTTGAGCAGCACGGGTGCACTGAGTGTCACCTCCAGTGCGGGTGCTGTTGGGCAAGCGGTGAACACGGTGTTGAATGCTGTGTCTGGTCTCAATGTCAGTGCCAGTTCCGGTGCACAAGCTGCGCCGATCAACATCACCAACTCTGGCAATACCTTGCAAGGCAGTGTGAGCTTGAACGGATCCAGCGTTGCCTTGGTCAATGCCCAAGCCTTGAGTTTGGCAGCGGTGAGCGCCACAGCCGATTTGAGCCTTCAAAGCGCTGGAGCGATGAGCCTGGGGCTCACCACAGTCGCAGGCGGTTTAACGTTGGTGAGTGGTGGTGGCAACATCACCCAGACGGCTGCCATCAGCGTTGCTGGCAACGCCAGCCTCAATGCCGCTCTTGGCAGCATCAATTTGCCCAATTCTGGCAATGTGTTCAAGGGGAGTGTGAGCACGGTCGCGTCGAGTGTGACTATTGTTGGATTGCCCGTGGCTCCTTCCAACAACGATGCTCCCGCACCGGTTGTCGATCCACCCTTGAACGACACGGATCTCGTGCAAATGACCCCTGCTCAATTGATCTTGGCCAGTGCGCAACAAATAGCTCAAATCACTCCCGCGCAAATCGGATTGATCTCGCCCGTGTGCATTGCTGCACTCACCCCAGCACAAGTCATCTATTTGAATAGCGCTCAAATCAAAGCGTTCAGCAATGCCCAAGTCGCGGCCTTGACCCCGCTTCAAATTGCCAGCATGAGTTACTTTCAAATCACTTACATCAACGATGCCCAATTCGGATTCCTGCAACCTGCCAGTGTGGCCGCTTTCACAGCCCAAACGATCAAGGCTTTGAGTGTGGCAGAAATCCGCAATCTCTCAGTCCAAGATGTCCAGTCATGGTCGGCAGCGCAGTTGGCGCTCTTGAGCAGCACCCAATGGCAATCGTTGAGCACTTCGCAGCTGGCAGCCCTGAGCCCCACGCAAGTGAGCTTGCTCAGTCTTCAGCAGTGGAGAGGATTGAGTGCTGCACAGTGGCAGGCGTTGTCGGTCAATACGCTGGCCAGCTTGAGCTCGCAAGTCTGGGCGAGCTTGAGCCCCAATGTGATTCAAGGTCTTTCTGCTCAAGTGTTTGGGTTGTTGACTGCGGTTCAACTCAACGCGTTGGGATACTCGCAGCTCCAAGTTCTCACTGCGCAACAACTCGCCAGTGTCAGCCCGTTGGAGTTTCCTGCCATCAACCCATCGCAATTGAGTGCACTGTCCTTGAATCAATTGTCTGCGCTCAGCGCATTGCAAGTCAGTGCGATCACTGCAAGTCAGATGAAGGCACTGTCGTTTTCACAATTCACGGCGATCGCCACGCCCTTGGTCAAGCGTTACATGACCGCCAATGTGCCTGCTGCTGATATTTTGAATTACTTCTTGGCCAATCCCTCGGTGAGTGATGCGCAGGTGGTGACGGCCATGGACCAATTCGGTGTCAGCCCACAGCAGGTGGCCAACGCTTTGTCAGTGCCGTTGAGTGTCGTGCAAGTCCGTTACGAAGCCAGTGCGGGCTCTGTGTATACCAATCTTAAAGGGCCAATTGCACCTTCGTTCCCCACGTATTGGGGCTTGGGTCTCAATTACACGGCCACCCAGGTTGTCAATGGCGCCTTGGGCCTACAAGCCAATGGGGCAACGTTCTTGGACATTGCTTCAGACATGTACACCCTGGGTGTGACGCCTTCGCAGTTTAGAAATGCTTTTTTGGGGATCAATATCGCCCAATAAAGTGGCTTGTCAGCATGTTTCTTCTGACGTGGACGCCTGGCGATGCAAGGTCGACTTGGCACGTGGAAGTCGCACCTGGCAGGAAATTGCTGGCAGTGGTGTTTGTGTAATTTGTATAACCCAGCCGCTTTGAGGTGTGATCTGAACGCTGCAACAGAAAACCTTCGGACTCAATCAACCTGGTAACAATTGGTGTTTTTGAACCACTTCCCTTCATTGCTCACGCAATGCTGAATATAGCGCGCGGTGTTCAAGTCGGTCAAAAAATAGGAGCGATAGACTTGATTGTGCTTGACTTGCAAAGTTACATTGCGCTCAATTTTGCACCGGTGCTTGTCAATGCAATCCTTCAATTGGTCAATCGTTTGATAAAGACGAATGGTGATGAGGCCCGGCGTGAGGCTTTTTTCGTTCTCAATGCTGATGATGCAAGCTGTCTTATCAATGCCCACCAACTTGGATTGAGCCGCAAAGTAATTCATCTCCTCACTCACGATGCTTAAAAACCAATTGGAGACGACACCTTGACAATTGTAGAAATTTTCTTTTTCTTGTGATTTGATGATCTCGGTCATGGGGAGTTGGTTGCTGCCCAGGCGCAACATGGGGGTGGTGTGCCCTTTGTCGGCGTTGAGAGCAGTTGCTGCAAGACCCTCATCGGCCATGCTCAAGGCAGGGCAGAGCAATTGCATCAAGCACAGCACCACCAAGCCGATTCCCGCTCGCGCCTGCGGTGTTGTGATATTCAAAAGAGCCAACCGATGGGTGTTCATGTCTTGGTGTGTGGAGTCGATTTGTTCAAGTGTACGGCTTTGGGCTTGGATTTTTTGAGTTGGTGCAATTCTCGCCCACTTTTTTCCAGTCGCCATTTTTTGAGAGATTCGCGAGCCTGGGGGTAGGCCATCGATTCTTCAAGCTGCATGTGCTCCATATTGAGCAGGTAAAAAATATCAAAACCATGCACCAATTCGCTCACCATGGGCCAGGATTGCCCATCCTCGATGGCCCTGAGCATGGGGCCGAGTTCGATCCAATTCTCTTCTAGCCAACCATGGTCTTGGAAGAGTTGGTTGGCAATGCGCACACTCCTCAAATCATCGGAGTGGATGAGAGAGGGAAACACCATGGTTTCTTCTTGCAAGTGGTGCTCTCGCACGTCCGTGTCAAAGAAGTGGCAAATGCGCCCCAACTCTTTTTGATCACTGCTCTGGAGTCTGTCTTCTTGGATGCGTTGCACCAACTCTTTGAGTGTATTGAGGTGAGTGTAAATGCGGGTGTGGGTGCGATCTAAAAATTCAAACAGGGTATGGTCTGGGTTATCCATGGGGGTGGTGTGTCCATTGAACGTTGTTGAGTGGAATTGTTTCAAGTTTTTTAATCTTGACCTTGACGCACATCAAGGAGCCTTGCCAAAGCCCATAGAAAAATCAAGTCTCCTCACTCTTTGGGTGCGCAGCACTCCAAGGCCAAGACCAAGACCAAGACCTTAGAGAGCACCGCATGCACCCAACCCTCCAAATCATTCAAAAAGAACATGCCAGCTTGACTGCCATGCTGCAATCCATCCGCATGATGATCAAGCGCGGTCCTCGCGATAAACCCTTGACCTTCTTTGAAGTGATGCGGGCCATGCTGTTTTACATCGATGAGTTCCCGGAAAAATCACATCACCCCAAAGAATCCGACCATTTATTCCCCGTCATCTTGAAGCGCTGCCCTGAACTCCAAGGGGTGATTGATCGCTTGGACGCTGAGCATGACGCCGGTGAGGCTCGGGTGCGCGAGTTGCAGCATTTGTTACTGGCTTGGGAGCTCTTGGGCGAGACCCGCAGACAAGCCTTCATCAGTGCTTGCGAGACGTATATTGACTACTACTTGGAACACATCCATGTGGAGAACACCCAAGTGCTTCCCCAAGCAGCGCAGCACTTGTCGGCTGAGGACTGGGAGAGTTTGGACATGGAGTTTTTGAAAAATTTGGATCCACTGGCTCACTTTGGAGTCACGGCATCGGACTTGCAAGCGCCCTTGGCCCAAGAGTTCAATCACCTCTTCACACGAATCACCCACCACGCGCCAGCTCCCATTGGACTTGGAGACGACTAGTCGACGCAGCGGCTTGCCAGATCCGTCACTCTTGGCCCAAGCAATCCAGGGCTTGGATGTCTTGGGGCCATCTTGAGACCTGCTCTCATGGGCGAGATGCTCGCCAATGAGAGGGTGTTTCAGATGGTGTCGATGAAACTGCGCAACTTGTCGCTGCGCGAGGGGTGTTTGAGTTTTCTCAACGCCTTGGCCTCAATTTGACGAATCCGCTCGCGGGTGACATCAAATTGCTTGCCCACTTCTTCCAAGGTGTGATCCGTGCTCATCTCAATGCCAAAGCGCATGCGCAACACCTTGGCTTCACGGGGTGTGAGGCCATCCAAAATATCCTTGACCACGTCTCTGAGGCCCGCTTGCATGGCCGCCTCAATCGGCGCCGTGTTGGCGGAGTCTTCAATGAAATCGCCCAAATGCGAATCCTCATCATCCCCGATGGGGGTCTCCATGGAGATGGGCTCCTTGGCGATTTTCATGATCTTGCGAATTTTGTCTTCGGGGATTTCCATTTTTTCAGCGAGCACACTGGCGTCTGGCTCAAAGCCAAATTCCTGCAGGTGTTGACGTGAAATCCGGTTCATCTTGTTGATGGTCTCGATCATGTGAACAGGAATGCGGATGGTTCTGGCCTGGTCTGCAATCGAGCGGGTGATGGCTTGGCGAATCCACCAGGTGGCGTAGGTGGAGAATTTATAGCCGCGGCGGTATTCGAACTTGTCCACCGCCTTCATGAGACCGATGTTGCCTTCTTGGATCAGATCCAAGAATTGCAAACCGCGGTTGGTGTATTTTTTGGCAATCGAGATGACCAAGCGCAAGTTCGCTTCGATCATTTCTTTTTTTGCATTTCTCGAAGCAGCTTCGCCTTCGTTCATGCGCTTGTTGATGTCTTTGAGCTCGCCCAGTGGGACCACCACTTTGGATTGCAGGTCCATCAAATTTTGCTGCAACTCTTGGATCGGTGGAATGTTGCGCGCCATGGTGTTGGACCAATTCTTGCCGGCACTCGATTGCTTGATCACCCAGTCCAAATTGAGCAAATTGGGTGGAAAGTCTTTGACGAAAATGTCTTGGGGCATGCCGCACTTGTCGACAATGATGCGGCGCAATTGACGCTCTTTTTTACGCACATCTTCAACCTGGGCGCGGACCATGTCGCACAATTTTTCAATGGTTTTGGCGGTGAAGCGAATTGTCATGAGCTCATCGCTCAATGCGCGTTGGGCGGTTTGATAAGCCCGCGTGCCGTAGCCTTCTTTGTCGTAGATTTTGTGCACGCTTTCAAACAAGGTGACGATGCGATCAAAGCGCGTCAAGGCTTCTCGTTTGAGTTCTTCTAATTTTTTCGTCAAGGCTTTGGAGCCGCCCTTGCCATCATCATCATCGGCTTCGTCGAATTCGTCAAAGTCCTCTTCGGCAACGTAGTCGTCGGCCTCGTCGGTGTTGCTAAACCCATCGACCACGGTGGAGATGACAATCTTGTCTTCGCGAATTTCATCGGCCAAGCGCAAAATCTCTGCAATCGTGGCAGGGGACGCACTGATGGCCTCCATCATGGCCATCAAGCCACCTTCAATGCGTTTGGCAATCTCAATCTCGCCCTCGCGGGTCAAGAGCTCAACCGTGCCCATCTCACGCATGTACATGCGAACTGGATCGGTGGTGCGGCCAAACTCAGAGTCCACGGTCGAGAGCGCTGCCTCGGCCTCTTCCTCGGCTTCTTCTTCGGTGGCGGTGGTGGCACCGGTGTTGTTGATCAGCAAAGTCTCTGCATCAGGCGTTTGCTCAAACACCGCAATGGCCATGTCATTGAGCATGGTGATCACCACTTCCAGCGTCTCGGCATCGACGAGTTTGTCAGGCAAATGGTCAGAGATCTCGCCGTGGGTCAAGTAGCCCCGGGTTTTGCCCAATTTGATCAGTGTCTTCAAGCGTTGGCGACGTTTGGCAATGTCCTCTTCGGACAGAACCGTCTCATCGAGGCCAAACTCTTTCATCAAGGCGCGTTCTTTGGCCTTGCTGATTTTCATGCGTAGGGGTTTGACTTTTTCGCCGGCTGTGGCGCCTTCTTCCGCAAATTCAGCTTCAATGTCGATCTCTTCTTCAATCACCAATGCTTTTGTGGGGACTGCTTTGGATTTGTTTTTGCTATCGACTGGTTTGGTGTTTTTTGCGGGTGTGGATTTTGCCGGCGTTGCTTTGGTTGCCGTTTTAGCGCTTGGCGCATTTTTGGTGTTGGCGCTGACCGTTGGCTTGGCTGCTGGCTTGGCGACAGCCTTGGCCGTGCTCGCCACTTTGCTTGTTGTTGTCGTCTTTGCAGCTGTTGTTGCCGTTGTTTTTGCGGGGACGACTGGTTTGGCCGCTGTTTTAACAGGGGCCTTGCTGAGGGTGTTCGCCTTCAGGGGGGCAGGTGACTTTTGTGGCGTGGCAGCGCTTTTCACCGCAGGTTTGGTGGCGGGGTTGGTCTTGGGTGCGGCGGTCTTTGAGGCAACGGGTGCTTTGGCGGCTGTATTGGTTTTGGAGGCGGGCACGGTTGCTTTCTGAATGGGCTTGGGAGCGAGTGTCTTGACGGGTGTCTTTGCCGCTGTTTTGGTCGCCGTTTTTGCTATGGGTTTGGCCGGTGGTTTGGCCATCGGCTTGACCGACGTTTTAACGGCTGGCTTCACAGGGGGTTTGACGGCTGGTTTGCCGGCTGGTTTGGCAACTGCTTTGACAACTGGGCTCGCGGCTGATTTTGCAACGGGTTTGACCGTTGGCTTTGCGCTCGGCTTGGCGGCTGGTTTTGTGTGTGGCTTGGCAGTTGATTTTTTATCCGGCATGATGAATCCTCGACAGCAGTATCTGTGACCACCCCAAGGGGAGGCGCACATGAATGAAATTAAGGGGAAATAAACAGGGTGGAATCACAAACGCAAGCGGTTTGGGCGAACATTTGGAGTGCAGTCCTTGCGGTGAGTGGCGATCAATGCGCGCTTGGGCGTCAAAATTGGCCGGTCCGGAGGTGCTGCTGTCGCACTTGCTGGAGTGGATTATACTGAAACTTTGGCTTTGAGTAAAGCAAAACGTGCACTCATACTTTTGAATTGTTGGTAGATTTGGGGGTCATTTCCCACCAAGGGGGCCATTTGCGTCAATTGGGCTGAGATATCTGCTTTTTCAAGTTCCAAAAGAATACTGATGAGTTCGCTGGGCTCAGTTTCAAGGTGGCTGGGAATATTGTGTATCAAGCCATTGAGCCAATTGGCCCAACTGTTGGGCATGGGCAAAGCACTCAACTGCGCCCAGTCCATGAGGCCGTGCTCGTTGAGTTGTTGATCAAGCCACGTGAAGGCCCCACCGTGAGGAGATGGCAAATGACACAGTAGGTTTTGCTGCTCCGTGCTCAATTGAGACCACGCACTCATGGATTGGAAGAGAATTTGCACCGCCCGGTCTTGCCTGGACATGGGGGCGTGCCGCAATGAGCCCCGGGGTGCGGTGTTGTGATCCACAAGGGGGCCATCGGATTTGAAACCTGTGCGGTTGCGTCCTTTGGAAAAAGCCCGTTTGAAGACCCCGTTGGGGTTGGCATAGCGTTCAGCCCCTTGGGGACTCGAGCCCATTGGACCTGCTGGGCCGGAGGGGCCAGTGTTTCCATTGGTGCCCCTGGGGGCCACGTATTGTTGCACCCATAGATTGCGCAGTTCATGCGGCCCCAAGTTCACCAACACGGCGAGGTCGCTCAGAATTTGGGCCTTCAATACACCCTCTGGCAAGGCGTTCCACAGTGGAAATGCTTGTGAGGCCAACAACGACCTGCCCTCGGCGCTCGAGAGTTCGCAGCCGATTCTGGCTTGTTCGACCAGAAATTGGCTCAGTGGCGTGGCGCTGGTGATCATGCGTGAAAACGCGTCCACCCCTTGCTCGCGCACGAAGCTGTCGGGGTCGTGCTCAGGGGGGAGAAATAAAAACTTCAAACTTCTCGTGTCTTTGGCAAAGGGCAGAGAAACATCCAAGGCTTTTTTGGCAGCTCGCCGCCCAGCTGCATCCCCGTCAAAGGCAAAGACGACCGTGTCGGTGTGTCGGAAAAGTTTTTGCACATGCTCGCTCGTGCACGCTGTGCCCAAAGTGGCCACGGTTTGCGGAAAACCCAGTTGTGCCAAAGCCACCACGTCCATGTACCCCTCTGTCACGATGGCATAGGCGGCTTCTTTGATGGCTTGTCGGGCTTCATATAGACCGTAGAGCTCTCGTCCCTTGCTGAACACGGGAGTCTCTGACGAGTTGAGGTATTTCGGCGTGCCAGCGCCCAAGACTCGACCACCAAAGCCGATGCATTCGCCTTTGATATTGCGAATGGGAAACATGATTCGATCTCTGAAACGGTCGTAACGCTTTTGACTCTGTGGGTCCTCTTGGTGGTCGATCACGAGACTGGACTCGACCAATTTGGGGTCTTGGTAGTCATCAAAGACGCGCGCGAGTTGCGTCCATTCGTCCAGCGCATACCCCAGGCCGTAGACCCTGGCGATCTCACCGGAGAGGCCGCGTTGTTTGAGATAGGCAATGGCTTTGGGCGAATCCTTGAGGTGCTGGCGATACGAGAGCGCTGCAGTTTCCAAAATGTCAATCAACGTGCTTTGCTGGCGACGCTGCTCCACTGCACGTTCTTGCTCTTGCGGGGAGAATTGCGTCACCGGTATCACCATGCCAACACTTTGTGCCAGGTCTTGAACCGACTCGACAAAGTGCAAGCCACTGTGCTCCATCAAAAATCCGAGTGCATTGCCGCTTTTGCCGCAGCAAAAGCAGTGAAAAAACTGCTTGACGGGGCTCACCGAAAAAGACGGTGACTTTTCGTTGTGAAAGGGACACAAGCCGACAAAGTTCGCCCCCGCTTTTTTCAAGGGCACGTGGCGCCCCACCACTTCCACAATGTCAGTGCGGCTCAAAAGGTCGTCGATGAAGGTTTGTGGAATGGACATGAATAAAAGTGGGGCTGGCTGGCACTGATTTTAGGCGCTTTGATGGAGACTGAGGCGGGCTCCTTGTTTCTTGGGCGTTGAGAATTGTGACTTGGGTGCTTGATATCTTGCACAGGACCTCCATTGGCGTGCGGGTATTGGGGTTTTGGAGCGGGCACTCTGGGATAATGGGTCCTTGGGCTTGTTGGACATGGGGTCCTCGGGGCATGGGGTGGATGCAGCCTGCAAGTTTTTTGTGCTTGGGGGTCTATTTTGAGAGTGTGTTTGATGTTCAAGTTTCTCGGTGTTTGGCAGTCAGGGTCCCAAGCTGTTCAAGCCGTTTGGGGGAATGGGTCTCATGGGATGCAGGGTTTGAATGATTCGAATGATTCCCATGGTTCGCGTGTGAAGCAATGGCTGCACCTGTCCATCGTTGGCGTCATGGGCCTATTGATGGTGGCGTGCTCCACCCCCCAAGGACCTGGCAAGGGTGAATTGAACGGGGCGGGCGTGAAAGACGTGACAGCCACGCTCAAAGTGGACGCCCAGGCGAACACCACCACCTCAGGAAACGCCAACGCAAAGCCCAATGCAAGTGCGGATTCCATGGCGAGCAAAACACCGGGCGCTGTCAAAAAGCCCATTCGCCTGGGTCTTGCACTGGGCGGTGGTGCGGCCCGCGGTTTTGCCCATGTGGGCGTGATCGAAGTGCTCGAGGAAGCTGGGATCAAGCCCCAGTTGATTGTGGGTACATCGGCGGGCAGTGTGGTCGCGGCCTTTTACGCCAGTGGCAAGACGTCGGCACAGTTGCAGCGCATCTCCGAGATGATGGACGAGTCCATGCTCACGGATTGGACGGTGCCATTGCTCACGCGAGGTGTCATGCGCGGCGATGCGCTCACCAAGTACATTGATCAACAACTGAACATCAAAAAAATCGAGGACATGAAAATCCCCTTGGGGGTGGTGGCCACCGATTTGCATTCGGGTCAAGCCATTTTGTTTCAACGCGGCGATGTGGCTTTGGCCGTGAGAGCCTCAAGCTCTGTGCCCGCGGTCTTTCCGCCGGTGAAAATTGGGGGCCGGGAGTATGTCGATGGCGGCCTGGTGTCCCCTGTTCCGGTGCGATTTGCCAGACAAATGGGCGCCGATGTCGTGATCGCTGTTGACATCTCCTCCCCCCCAGAGGGCAACAAGGCCGATGGGATGCTGCAAATCTTGCTCCAAACCTTCAGCATCATGGGCAAGAGCATCAATGATTTCGAGCTCAAAGACGCCGATGTTGTGGTGAGACCCCAACTCCAAGGTGTCGGCTCGGCAGCCTTCAATGAAAGAAAACGATCGATGGAGGCGGGTCGAGCGGCCATGTTGGCGTTGTTGCCCCAGTTGAAGTCCTTGCTCGACGCCCGTTGAGTCTGAACGCTTGAGAGCTTGGAGCCCTCTGACCCTGGGTGCTTGGTCAGGCGGCGGCCACGACCCAACCCCATCGCCCAAGAAAAAAGCCCAAAACAGAGGACTGCTTTGGGCTGATCTAGAACTTATAGGGGACGTGGGGCCTGAATCAACTCACCCCGTGCCACCCCGTTCAATGGGGCTTGTCAATCAAGCGCGTTTTTTGGCGGCAGCTTTGGTGGCCACTTGAGCGTTGGACATGGTGCTGGCGGCCACCGCTTGCAGATTGGCTTCGGCGGTCTCGCTCACTTGTTTGACCGCTTTTTGCACTGTTTCAACAGCGTTTTGACCAGCGGTCATGGCGCTTTTGAACATGGCCACAAAGGCTTCAGAGCCATTGGGGGCATTTTTGGTGGTGGCGTCGATGAAACTCATCATGCCGTGTTGGGCTTCGGAGGCCTGCGCTTCCAAGGTTTTGCCAATGTCGGCGCTGGTGCTGGAGGCGATTTCATAAACATGACGGCCATAGGCCACTGCTTTTTCAGCCATGGGTTGCACCATCGTGGTTTGCAAAGACGCCATTTCCTGGGGATCCTTGATGGAGATCAGGG
>Ga0114964_10002855_pt1 | contig 11921 bp, 17 predicted proteins | sample C_131016_MF_Meta_FD_92638 | JGI IMG/M metagenome (GOLD analysis project Ga0114964, IMG submission 92638) | Freshwater microbial communities from Lake Croche, Canada to study carbon cycling - C_131016_MF_MetaG | ecosystem: Environmental > Aquatic > Freshwater > Lake | place: Lake Croche, Canada... | reverse complement strand
AGTTTTTTATATTTTCGCGGCGCGTTAGCGCCCAAGGGGATACCCTTACTTCTGCTTCATAATGAGCCACCCGTTCATCTCATCGTTGTCAATCACCTTGAGCTTCAGCAGGACGGTCATATTTACATACCATAGAAAGGCAAACTCCTCGCCTGAATGCTTCCCGCCAGAAGCATTTGACAGGTAGTCCAGGTAGTCCTTGCCTGAGAACTCCACCGTGCGCTTGGAATCCGGAGCTTGGCACAGATACTCCTCAAGCTCATCCATTCGCTCCTTTGTGCGCTCACCGATAAACTTTAGATTCTTCCCAGAGCGCAGCAGAATTGTAATCAGCGTGTTGGCGGCATCACTGCACTTCTTGACATACCCCGCCTCATCCTTATAGATGCAGTGGATAGAGGTGCCCTTGTAGTAACCATAGGTGCCGAGTGCAGTGTGGAGCATCTTGAGCGCTTTAGTTTGTTATCTTAAGTTCTTGATTGGTGTGCCGTCATAAACCCGTGCGGCCGAATCAATTTTATCCAAAAATTGACTCGGAATTTTTTTTACGAGGGCATACAGCTCAAGATGGTTGATATCTTTGACAAAGACAGCAGAGTAATATATACCGTCTGTTGTTATCTTACCGTGAGACATATGAAACCTCATACGACAATGTCATATCTGAAGCCTGAAGATGCTCTATGGGCTTTTAAAAGATACGAGGGAGATACTAGAATAATGATGGAGGTCGTTAATAAAGAAAGTACACAATATCTGACTGCAGTGAATAATTCATTCGGTGATTACCCAGCGGTAAAAGTTGAATATCTGGAACTCAAACATCTGCTGGAACGGCCTCTCTCAACGAATACTTCCTTGCCTTCCTGACTGGATATATAGAATCAAATGCGAATATACAGATACCATTTTTATCATAGTGCCGTCTTACTTCCCCAATATCTTCTTGAAGACATAATTTGTTATCGGCTGTGTTAATAATTGTATAGATTGGTATCTCTTTAAAAATAGGCTTTGGGCGATGGAAGACAAGTGAGTATCGTTCACCAGTGTAAGGAACAGTTGAGTGCTCGTACAGAGAACCATCAAAATAAACAAGCTTATATTTAATATCTACATTTGTATTCTCAATCTTAAGTTCCCCACCTGCATAATCTCCGAACCCAACAATCGCGGATTCACCACGGTTACCAACGTCTTTGTGGGGTAGCGTTGTATAATTCTGATTGACCTGAATTGAGGTATATTGAAAATCTGGAGGGAGAATCTTTTTTCCAATAATCTGTAGCTCTTGATATATATCCATTCGTTCAAAGTTGAGTCTGGAACCACTATAACAACCATTCCTCTGCTTTACTATACCAAAACATTGAGACCTTCCTAGTCCAGAATTATGTCTATATCTATTTACTTGAATACCCCTCAGATTTATTAAGTCCGTCAGATTTTTAAAAACCTCAGGATCTAAATCTAATCCTAGTCTAAACATCTAATCTAAACATTAAATTTATTTCTGAAACTTCTTAGATTCTCAGATATAGATGTTGAGTTCCCCCATAACAGATAATAAGACAAGAAACCAGCACGAGATGGATCGCCAGTCTGTAAATCTTTTGCGTGGCGTGTTCTATATCTATCTCTTTGTGCTGTATCGTGTGTTAATGTAAAATCATCCATCCCGTGATATCCGAACTTAGTTGTCTTGGTTCTTCCATTGTTTTCAAATATAGCTTTATACTTATGAGTATCTCCGGAAAGTTTTTCTATCTTAAGAAGCTTCATTTATATTATCTATATACATAATATAAATGAACGACAATCAGATTATTTCTAAGTTGCTTCACCGGGCGCTGGATCACCTACGGCCATTACTGGGCCCCGACCCGATGAATCAATCTAAGGATTGTCCTGCAGGTAAAGCATTTTTTGAGATAGCTTGTGCTTTATTCAGACTTAATTTAGTTAAAGATGGTGATGATTTGAAGTATCTATCATATGAAACAAATACCTTTGAGTAAAGTATAATGAAAGACCTCGGCAAGAAAGTTTCTAACGAGGTTGCTAGACCTACTCCCCAGAATCCTCTACAATCTGATAAAAAAATTGTAGATCATTCTAAATATGTGGAGTCTCAGATTAATCACGCACCCGCTGCGGCCTTTGGATATGGGCTACTCGCCACTGACGGCAACGGTCACAGATTGATGCACCACAGCCGTCCGTGCTATTAATCTTCTTCTAGCTCTTCGTCTTGCATTCCTTTGTTCTTTATGAGTTGCATCGTATGCTCTTTGTTTTGTTTTTCTTTCTTCTTTATGAGCTGCATAGTATTTTTTTTGATATTCTTTAGTATCAATCTTAGGATTATACAAATTATACAACGGCTTCAATTTATCATAGTAAAACTGTTCCCGAACTATTTTCATATCAATGGTGCATTCTTCTAAAAGAAGCATACTCCATTGACAATCATCTGGTATATCTTTTGAACTAACTCTATTATATTTACATCTATGTTCTCTTTCTCGCGCTTTCAAACTTTGTGTTGTGCTCCCGACATACAGACATAATTGCTCTGAATACAGACCATAGATTTTCGCCATCTTACTATACAATTTATTTAGAATTAATCAATTTTATCATATGAGGGCATCTGGATAATAATAGATGTTCTATAATTTGCTCTTTAGACATATTGGTTGTATCAATTCCCAATAGCTTACCGCAACGGGCCTTTTTAATCAAGAAAACCAATTCAATTTTAGACATATCTTTCAATTCTTTTTTCATCTATTAAGACAAATTAATTACGGGCGGCATCTTTTGCAGCCTTAGCTTTCTCACGGCCAAGTCTCATTTTCTCCAGATGCTCGGGACTTATAGTCTTCTTGGGCTTTGCAGCTGCTACAGGCTCAGCCTGTTTGAGTTTGAATGTACTGCGTTGAACGCTAACATCTTTAGGAGCAACGTTCTTCTTGGGGGCGGTTTGGACTTCACTTCCAACGTTAACATCCATCTTCATTCCTCGGGCAGATATTTTAGGGGGAGGTTCTATATGTTGCACTTTTCCCTCAGAAGTTAATCGTTCTTTTATGGGTCCGCGAGGAGCCGTAATACCACCTCTCAGAGGCAGCGTTACCTTAGCCTCGGGGGGCGGCGGCGCACCAGTTTCAAACGGTGCCTCGCCTTCGTGTCTCTTTCCAGATACCACTACCGTCTCACGCGGAGGCGGAGCAGCCGGTCCCTTATGTTGTTTCTTTTCATAAGAACTTGACATATGTTCTGATAACTTTGAGAACTGAGTATCGTAACGGTCCTTAGCCTTCTGCATACCTTTAAAGAGCCGGGCTGTTCCCGGGGCTACGACTAATTTACCCTTGCCCTTGTGCTTCTTATCAATGCGACCAACCATTTTATTATACTTATACAATAGAAAATGCTTCAGACAATTCTCATACCACGCTCCACTTTTACTTTACAACAAGCTGTCAAATGGTTAATAGATAATAATCATACACATAAAAAGTTAGACACTACGGAACACTTCTACAGATTTAGACAGGTGCCACCCACGGGCCATAAGTTCTATACAAAGAAATTACCTAATGGAATTGATTTAGTTTATATGGACTTATAATAATGGATCAAATGGATTCCGCCACCGCTATAGCTTCTATATCTCTTATCCTTTCAGTATTATCCCATATCTTCCATTATCTTAACCATACCAGAGTTAGATCAAATTGCTGCGGTCGTAAGATGGAAGCCTCGTTAGATATTTCTCGCATAGAAAATGTAAGTCCTTAATTAGAACCTAAATGTCTATTAATCCGATCAACCACCTGATTGGTACAGGCCGCAAGATGGAATATATCTTGTCTCACGCTGATTCCACGAATGATATGAGAACAGCCCAAGGTGCTTCTACCAGCAGACACCCGGCAAATCAGTTTCTTCTCTTAGATTCCGCTGACAGATTACCTTTGAATAAGATTCTGATTGCACCTGCAAATCCTAATGATGTTCTCGCGCCTGTTGAATTACAACCCTGGAACAACTTTCAATTCCAGAAACCCCAGAGTTTGATGGAAGCCTTTGCGAAGCGTATAGCCATTACAGAAATCAGATTACCTTGGTTCATTCCGAATGTTAATGCTTACAATAATAGCTGGACTATTGCATGTCTAAATAACAATTCTAACGCTCAATTAAGAGTTTTTACTAATTTTACTATAGTCGTTCCTATTCGGTTTTACACACCGGCTACTTTAGTAACAACCGTCCAAGGACTTCTAGATGCAAAGTTTGCCTTAGTGGCTCCTACTGGATTTGGAGATGCTATTACTTTTGCTTATGATGCTACTTATAATACATACAGTATCTATTTTACAAGTGCTACACCTGATGCTCTTAACAATTTAGTCTTATACTCATTTCCTGCAACATCTATATCTGGAACTATGTCATCAAATAGCACATATACAAGATTCGTATCTCAAGCCAATTTCTTCAATCTTGTAGGATGGCCTTTCGCCTATCAGAATACACGTATGCGACCTCTACCTGCAATCCCTTTAGTAGGCACACCGTCTGAATCTTTATACACGGAGTTTGTTGATTTTACTTCCAACAAAGCCCACGAGTTCACTAACTTGCGTGATGGTAATTCTGGAGACACTGCTACAACTTCTCTGTGCCGTATTTACTTGTGCGATGATGTATCTATAAATGAATCTCCTTGGGTAGGCACTGCGCCCATCGTTCTTCACAGACAGTTTAGACACGCCAAGTTTATCAGATTCAATCCTGAGTCTGTTATTTCTTGGTTAGACTTACAAGTCAGAGATGCTTGGGGTAATCTGGTGCCTCTACCTGCACCAATCTCTATTCCTACATTTTTGAATACTGGAACAACATTTGTCTTACAACCTTACGCCGACTTTCAGATTACAATCTTGGCTTCAGAAGATTAATTAGTTAGGCATTTTACAATTAATAATTTCATCTAAGAGTTTATCTATCTGATTATTAATAATCTTCAGATTTAATTCATCTCTTGATGTTTTAAAAGATATATCTATCTTTGTATATTTATCCATTGTATCTTCTTCATATTCATACATAATTTTATCAATAACAAGCTGAGCTTTAAGAAGAAGATAATCTGCTTCAAGTTTAGCCATCTGCTTTCTTAAGGCACATTGTCTTACTACAACCCGAAAAGGTATTTGGCTTATCATATACTCTATGTTAAAAAATTAAAATACAAAAAGTCAATTTTTTGAGTATAAAAATTATACTGAAAAATGAATTTACGTAAAAAGATATTCCATCGTTCCTTTCGTCGCAATCAGATTGGCAGCGTAGTGATACACGAGGCGCACCGTGACCGTCTCCGTCACCGGGACCGTCAGATTGATATTCACTACAGAGTTAGCAATGTTGAGGCCAAGAGACATCTCATTCTCATAGGCGAGTGCGTAAGGGCGTTGGCCCAACTGGATACGATACCAAGGCATTGTGCCTGTAACCGCATTGAGAATATTTGATCCCGCCGCCGTGTAGGCGACCGTTGTCACTGACAGAGGCACCGCCGAGTCGCAGAGATTCCACAGCTGCGTCTCAGCCTGTGATCCAGCATCATAATAGATAAGACCATTCACTAACATCTGTAAAGCACTAATAGGAACAAAGTTCCAGTTGTTACCAGCGCCACTGACTGCAGGAGACGTAACATATACATCAATCCATTTGATTGAGCCTGAGCGTAGGCCTGTAGCATTGATAGACACAGACTGACCCGCCGTAGTCGCGACCTGCGTCGTGAACTCCGTCTGGCAGAATGAGCGTAGAGGTATGACAAGCATCTTAGAGTTCATGTCTTCGCGACGAGCCAGTAAGTGCTCTGAGTTCGTGAGCGTCGTCTGGCGGAAACGAGCGCTGACATTCGTGAAGGCCGTGGGTAAATTGCCGACTGTATTGTTACCGAAGGCAAACGCCACATCCGCGAAGTTCTTCCACGTTATTAAGAACTGCACGGGCTGTGTAAGCAAATCCGTTCCTAGAGGTAATGTCTTCTGTAAAGATGAGATTGAGTTAAAAGGCATCTTGAGGTAGATAGAAGCCGAGTATAAAGGTGAGCCAGGCGTATTGACAGGCATCTGCACCGCTGCAGATACAGCGCCTCCCGTGTATGTAGGAACCGCCGAGCCTTGGTAAAGAGCCGCTCCCGCTAAATTATAAACAGACTGCTGCTTACCGTTGTTCTCGCACTCTTGGAGAGTATCTACTAATATCTGAGCGCCAGTCCAGTAGTAAAGACTGCTACCTCCCACTCTTAGAGCTACTGTGTTAATCATCGCCGCCAACCAGCCCGTGGGTAGCGCGTAGCCACCCCACGTGCCCGTATTTACAGACGCGGATGTTGAGGTAGGAATCGTCGCGCTGATGATAATATCAGAGAGACCCTGGCTCGGATTGAAGATGAGCTGCGACGTTGAGCCCTGATTGACTGAAGGAAGAGAGATTGTAAAGCGGTTGTCAGTGATGGCGTTGAAGCACTGGACGGCCGTGTTCGTAGAACCCGGGTATATCAAGTCTTCGCAGTGACCGGGCGTAATCGCGTGTAGGACGGACTCAGAAGTCATCGCTAAGGCCATCTTGGTTATAATAATAATATAGAAATATTTTCTATATAATAATTATAAACCCACTATGTTTGCTGTAACAGGACATCCTTCGCATTCTATAATCTTTGATGCGTCTCACGGCCACTCAAGCCAAGCGCAGATACACGCCGGTGTTCTCCGCAATTATCTGACGGAGTTTCAAAGAAATGCCGTTGATGGTGTCATCCATTCGGCTGTCCCGGAAGACAGAAAGACAAGCCATCTGATGGGCGGAGAGACACCTTCCGCCAAGCCTTCTCCCGCCACCTTGCCGACTAAGAAGAGTCCGACTCACTCAAGCCCGGGTCACGTCTATTTTCAAGGGTCTGCTTCTAAGTATAACTAAGACGATCCATCAAGCTGATCGGCTCTCTTACGAAAATATTTAATAACTTCGGAATCTTTGACCTTCTTTTCAATTATGGTCGCCATCGTTAGCTCCTCTGTCTCGTCGGAGACTTTAGGAGCTACTTTCGGCTTATGCATATCTTGCCGAGTCTTGAGAACTTGCCGAATCAAGTCCATTCTTTTTTCTATTATAATAGAAGAAAAAATGGTTAGAATAATGATAAATTATTTCAATCCTACTACGAAAAAAGTATCAAAAATAACACTTCAATCTAACGAACATACAAAAGAAGAGATTGATAAAATTAGAGTTGATTACAGAAAATGGATGGAAGCTGGGAATAAGGCTGCAGATTTTAAACATAATAAGTTGTCTGATACACATTTCAAACAAGCTTCAGAAGCTTCTAAAGAAAGTTCATCTGATGAAGAAAGTTCAAAACCATTATTTGAAAAAATGCATCTCAATAAACTTCAAGTTGATAAGAGTCTTGGTGGGTTCTCCTTTGCCGTAATTGGTAGCACGAAATCAGGCAAGAGCTTTGCTACTAATTACATTGTCAAAGAGTTCTTCAAGAATCACATAACCTTTCTAATGAGTCTGACAAGCCACGGAAAGATTTACGACCCGTTCAGAAAAAAAGGAATCATCGCTGAAAAGTTCTGTCCGCAGTTAATTGAAGAAGCTTTCATTATAAATAAAAATACTAATAATCATTATGATTTTCTCTTTGTCTTTGATGATTTGGCGCTTGACGGTAAGAATGATACGATGATGACACGTCTGCTTACTACAGGCCGTAATCTGGGCTGTTCTGCACTGATATCAGGTCAGAAGGCCACTATGTTATCAGCGACCGGTCGCTCTAATTGTAACTATGTCTGTCTCTTCTACCAAAATACAGATACTGAGATAGAGTCATCAGTAAAAACTTGGTTACGGTCATTCTTCCCTCGTGGAATGCCTATTCCGGATATCATAAGATACTATCGCGAGATGACAGTAGATCATAATTTTTTTCTCATTGATACTTTAAACAATAAATGTTATTTATCCCGTATATAGTATAAGCTATGCAACAGAACATCTATGTAGCGCCTGGGTATTCTGCCTCACAGAGTGCTACTGCTAATGCTATACAAAGCACTAGTATTCCTATAATAACGACATCTTTACCAACGACGGCACCTACGAGTGTAATCACAAGAGTTACAAGCCCTGAGTTTATTCCTCTTGTTACAATACAGGTTTCACAACCTCATACTGTCGGCGAGATACAAAATATAATACCGACTACAGAACCTATCCTACATCCTAATCTCATATCTTCACCACCTGCCGATGATACAACAAATATTAATCGGCCATTCCTTCTTGCTGGTAACGGTGGAGGTGGAGGTGGAGGTGCAGGTTCTCAAGGCCCAACTGGTGCAACAGGATATACGGGTTATACAGGTTATACAGGTTACGCTGGTCCGCAAGGTTCTACTGGCACAACAGGTTATACTGGTTATACTGGTTATACTGGATCTCAAGGCGCCACCGGTTCAACAGGTGCTACTGGCACAACAGGTTCAACAGGCGTTACTGGTTATACAGGGTATCAAGGCGCAACGGGAGTAACTGGTTATACAGGTTACACAGGAGCGCAAGGAGCTGGTGGAGCTCCTGCAGGAGTTCAAGGATCCATACAGTATAATGATGGAGCTGGAAATCTTGCGGGTAATGATAATTTAGTAACAGATGGACTTGGAAACTTATCTGGCGTTCAGATGAAAATGTCTTCCATACAAGTCAATGGATTTCAAACATCAACATATACCAATTCTCAGATAGATACAAATGTATATATTGGTGCGTCTAATTATGTAGTATCTCCAGATATTATCTGTTATCCTACTACAGTCCAATTTGGAACTCTGGCGACCCCTGCTCGTCAATTTGGTGTCAGCGTAGGAGGAGTAGGATATGGTATCAATCTAACAAGTTTAGGTTCTGTAGATCTGAATGCCGCAACTTCCATCAATCTTTTAGGAGCAGGAAATGTATCTGTAACAGCAGCAGGAGGCGTAGAAGTTTCTGGTCTTGCTGGAGTATCTGTCTTAGGAGGAGGAGGCGTTGCAGTAACCGGTGGAGGTGCTGTAGCTGTTACAGGTCTTGGAGGAGTTTTAATTTCTGGCGGAGGTGGTGTAGGAATCTTAGGAGGTGGTGGAGTGGCGATAGGTGGTGGTGGTGGTGTAGCAATAGGAACTAACTCATCAGCTGGTGGAGGCATTAATTCTTACGGTGGCGATCTTAACGTATATACTCTTAGCGCTGCAGGAGGAAACGTTCACGTTGATGGTACCATAAATTGTTCTACAATAAATGTCTCAACTATCAATGTCTTAGATACTCTGAATGCGCCTCTTGCTAACATTTCTACAATGAATGTATCAACCTTATCAGCGAAAATCTTGAATGTCTCAAGTATTGTTTATACAACAGAAGAACTAACACTAGGTTCAGGTGCAGTCGCAACGGGATTTAGAGCTGTAGCATTGGGTGCGTCAGCCTCAGCCTTAGCGTCTAAATCTGTCGCTATAGGTTATAACGCTCAAGTCCCTGCTGGTTCATCTTATGTAGGTGGTGTAGCCATCGGTAATGATTCTTATGCAAACAATGAAGGTATAGCTATCGGCGATTTAGCATCTGCTGGGTCTTTTTCTGTGGCGATAGGCACAGGTCAAGTAGGCTTACACGGTGGTGGGACATCTGTCTGTGTAGGTTATGACGTAGCATCTCAACACATAGGGACTAATACTCCTGGAGCCTACACAACATTCGTAGGACCATTAGCGGGTTCTTATGGAGGTGGAGACCACTCAGTGCATTTAGGATATTATGCTGGTAAAGATGATTTCAGCCCTCCTGGCTCAATCATTATATCAGCGCAAGATGCTGGTGTTAAAGCTGTATCAGGTCAATCAAACGCTTTCTATGTAGCACCTATTCGTGCTGTAACAGCTACAGACAATCTATCAACTCTGAAATACAATCCTACCACTTATGAAATTACTTATCAACAAGGAAATACCTATTCTGACCTCTTTACCTCTACTTTACAAGCATCTACCATTATAACAGGAGGCGCGGCTGGATATATATCAACCGCAAACGCATACGTCCAACAAGCACAGATATCTACTATCTATACATCATCAATTAAATTACAATCTGATAAAGTAGTCATCGGATATCTTGCCGATCAATATAATGGTGCTGGTAGTAATGCAATCTCAATCGGAAAAGGTTCAGCTGGAGGTAGTTCTAATGCTTATTTAGGAGAAAACTCAATAGCTATAGGTTATAATGCTGCATATATTGGTTCTTCTAATATTACTGCTGCAGTAGGAATTGTAGCTTTAGGATATGAAGCTTTGGGTAATAATGCGCGAGATTATTCAATAGGTATAGGAGCTCTCGCAAATCGCTCTAATGCTAATAACTTCTCAAACACCATAGTTCTAAATGCGACAGGTTTAGAATTGAATGCCGCAACTAACAAAAGTTTTAGTGTAGATCCTGTTCGCTATGATCCTTCTTTACTCCTATCAACTCTCTTTTACAATGTAAACTCTAAAGAAATTACTTATGGTGCTGGAGGCGGAGGAGCAACGGGTGCTACAGGATCTACAGGTTATACAGGATATACAGGATCAACAGGTCCAACTGGAGCAACGGGTCCAACAGGAGAAACGGGATATACGGGATATACAGGATATACCGGAGCAACGGGTCCAACGGGTGCTACAGGTAATACAGGATCTACAGGCTATACAGGATTCACGGGTGCAACAGGATATACCGGAGAAACGGGTCCAACGGGTGCTACAGGTAATACAGGATCTACAGGCTATACAGGATATACCGGAGCAACGGGTCCAACAGGAGCTACGGGTGCTACAGGATCTACAGGTTATACAGGATATACAGGTGCCTCTGGCACAACAGGAGCTACAGGAGCTACAGGAGCTACAGGTTATACAGGATATACAGGAGCTACAGGAGCTACTGGTCCAACGGGTAATACAGGATCTACAGGTTATACAGGATATACAGGATTCACGGGTGCTACAGGATCTACAGGTTATACAGGATATACAGGATATACAGGAGCTACAGGAGCTACTGGTCCAACGGGTAATACAGGATCTACAGGTTATACAGGTTATACAGGTTATACAGGATATACAGGAGCGACAGGATCTACAGGATATACAGGTGCTACAGGAGTGACAGGCTATACAGGATATACTGGGAGTCAAGGCACACAAGGCACTAATGCGTTATTATATGAGGCTCAGGTTGTATCTCAAACGTATACTGTATTCACTGTAGGACAAGCCTTATCTTTAGGAATAAATGGTAAATTATCTGATTATGTATTCAGAAATAATATGACAATTTATTTTAGGCTTAACAATGTTGCTAATATTAATTTTTATGCTATTATTCTCTCAATAAACACTGATGTTGGTATCTTTTACCCTCAAGTAATCATTCAAAGAATATTATCTAATAATGGAATACCAAATACAGATACAGCTACTATAATAGCAGTAGGAGCGATAGGAGATACAGGTTCTACAGGTTATACAGGATATACTGGTGCAACAGGATATACAGGAGCAACTGGTGTAACAGGATATACCGGAGCAACGGGTCCAACAGGTAATACAGGATCTACAGGATATACGGGATATACAGGATTCACGGGTGCAACGGGTCCAACGGGTGCTACAGGTAATACAGGATCTACAGGCTATACAGGATTCACGGGTGCAACAGGATATACCGGAGCAACGGGTCCAACAGGTAATACAGGATCTACAGGATATACGGGATATACAGGATTCACGGGT
>Ga0114964_10002854_pt1 | contig 11923 bp, 13 predicted proteins | sample C_131016_MF_Meta_FD_92638 | JGI IMG/M metagenome (GOLD analysis project Ga0114964, IMG submission 92638) | Freshwater microbial communities from Lake Croche, Canada to study carbon cycling - C_131016_MF_MetaG | ecosystem: Environmental > Aquatic > Freshwater > Lake | place: Lake Croche, Canada... | reverse complement strand
GATATTGTTACATTTTTTGAATTCTTTACCACCGCCGCCTTACCGACTGCAATTTTCTTGGCGGGTGCCGCTTGGGCCTTAGCGGCAACACCTTTGCCTTTGGCCGTTGCTACAGGTTTTTTACCTACTGGCGCTGTCGCTTTTGCTAAAGGTTTTTTGGCGGGCGCCGACTTTTTGGTAGCAGTGGCTTTCACCGGCGCTGCCTTTTTGCTTGGTACAGGCTTTTTACTGACAACGACCTTCTTTGCAGTGGCGGTCTTTTTGGCTGGAGCGGCTTTCTTGGCAGCTACGGGTTTGGCTTGAGCGACCGGTTTTTTTGCGGCAAGCACTTTCTTGGCGGGCGCAGCTTTTTTTGCCGGGACGGCTTTTTTAATCGGCAATGGCTTTTTGGTCGAAGTCGCTTTGGCCTTGGCGCTGGCCAGTTTCGCTTTGGAGAGTGCAGCTTTGGTGGATTTAGGTGTCGGCATGGGTCAACCTTCGGGCAAAGAACGGATCGCAATGGCAAATCACCGCCGCAAAGCCGCAAAAAACAGGCCTGCAGGATGGACTACGGGGGTAACAGACGGGGTCGGCAAGATGGTTGGGCGAACATTTGGTTTGCAGCCCTTGCGGGAGGAGCGGCCGGGGTGATCGGTGTCACTGCGTGGCCAAATCCGGAGGTACTGCTGTCGCTCTTGCTGGAAAAAAACGGATTATACCATTTTTCACATATTTAGTGCGGAAATTTCTAATTGGAGTGCTTTGCGGCGTGCATCCAGGGCCCGGTAGCGCTGGCCCATGGTCGCTTCGGCGACCGAAGGCGCGATCTCTTTCATTTCGGCGTCAATCCGATCGACCGACAGGCGTAGCAGCACGTTATGGAGCTCCTGGGCGGCTTCTTCGCCGTGTTCGCTGGGCGCGGTGGGGCCAGACATCAGGTGCAGGGCCAGCGTTTCGAAGGCTTGGCCAACAACTTCAGCGCGCAGGGCTGTCCAATTGACTGGCCCGTGCTCGTGTAACTGTGACTCCAACCACACAAACAAGCCGCCGTGTGGCATGGGCAGCTCGCATAGCATGGCGTGGTATTCGTTGGTCAGCGTTTCCCACAAATGGCTTTGGCCGAGCAAGAGCCGCGCGGCATGGTCGGCGCGGCTGGCCGGTTGGGCCCGCAGCCCCGGGCGCGCCGCTGGCCAGGCGCGGGCGTTGCGGCCGCTGGAATTTCCCCAGGACGATGCGCTGCCGCCGCCCCCGCCCCCTGTGTTGGCGCCGCGTTTGCGCGGCGCGCCGGTATTGGCGGCGCCGGCGCCCGGTATCCACAGACTAGACAACTCGCGCGTGGTCAGTTGCACGAGTTCAGCCAGCTCGGCCAGCAATTGCAGTTTGAGCGCGCCTTCGGGCAGCAGCGACCACAGCGGTTTGGCATTGCTGGACAGATGTGCCCTGCCTTCGGCGCTGTGCAAATCGCAACCCTCGCTGGACGCTTCCACCAAAAACCGCGACAGCGGCGTGGCCTGGGCCACGGCTTGGGCGAAGGCCTCGCTGCCATGGGCGCGGATAAAACTGTCCGGGTCATGCTCCTCGGGCAAAAACAAAAATTTGATGCTACGCACATCGGTGGCATACGGCAGCGCGCCGTCGAGGGCTTTGCGCGCTGCCCGGCGCCCGGCGCTGTCGCCATCAAAACTGAAAACCACCGCGTCGGTAAAGCGAAACAGCTTTTGCACATGGTCGGGCGTGCAGGCGGTACCCAGCGTGGCGACGGCGTTGGGAAAACCGAGCTGTGCCAGCGCCACCACGTCCATATACCCCTCGGTGACCAGCGCATAGCCCTTGTCGCGCAAATGCGCGCGGGCTTCAAACAATCCGTACAGTTCGCGGCCCTTACTAAAGACAGGGGTCTCGGGGGAGTTGAGGTATTTGGGCTTTTCATCGCCCAGCACGCGGCCGCCAAAGCCAATGCACTCGCCCTTGATATTGCGGATCGGGAACATCACCCGGTCGCGAAAGCGGTCGTAGCGCTTTTCTTCGGCGCCTTCTTCGGTGTTGCTGATCACCAGGCCGCTTTCGACCAGCAGCGGGTCGTCGTAGCTGGGGAAAACACTGGCCAGGCTGCGCCAACCCTCGGGCGCGTAGCCCAGACCAAAGCGCTTGGCCACCTCGCCCGAGAGGCCGCGCCCCTTGAGATAGGCCACGGCGCGCGGCGCGTCTTTGAGCTGGCGCCGGTAGGCCTCGCCGGCTTTTTCGAGCACGCTGGTGAGCGTGTTTTGCTTTTCGCGCTGCTCCTGGGCGCGTGCGCGGTCTTGGGGCGAGGCCTCGTCCTGGGGCACTGGCATGCCAAATTGCTGGGCCAGGTCATTGACCGCTTCGACAAAGCTCATGCCTGCGTGATCCATCAAAAACCCAATCGCATTGCCGTTTTTGCCGCAGCCAAAGCAGTGGTAGAACTGCTTGGTCGGGCTGACCGAAAACGAGGGCGATTTTTCGCCATGAAACGGGCACAGGCCCATGTAATTGGCGCCGCCTTTTTTCAGCTGCACATAGCGCCCGACGATGTCCACGACATCGGCGCGCGCGAGCAACTCCTGAATAAAGGTTTGGGGGATGGCCATGGCGCTGGACGCTTTACTTTTGCCGGGGCTGGCGTCCGAGCAGGTAAAACTCGGCGTTGGGCATCATGCCGCTGACGTTGGCCATGCGGTTGGACAGGCCGAAAAACGCGGTGATGGCGGCGATGTCCCAAATATCCTCGTCGTCCAACCCGTGGGCGTGCAGGGCGGCAAAGTCGGCGTCCTCCACGCGGTGGCTGCTGTGGCAGACCTGCAGGGCGAAGTCCAGCATGGCGCGCTGGCGAGGCGTGATGTCGGCCTTGCGGTAATTGGTCGCCACCTGGTCCGCCACCAGCGGTTTTTTCTCATAAATGCGCAAGAGCGCGCCATGCGCCACCACGCAATACAGGCACTGGTTGGCCGCGCTGGTGGCGGTGATGATCATTTCCCGGTCGCCCTTGGTGAGGCTGGAGGACTCGCGCAGCATGATGGCGTCGTGGTAGGCGAAGAAGGCCCGCCACTCGGCCGGTCGACGTGCCAGAGACAAAAACACATTCGGGATAAATCCTGACTTTTCCTGCACCTCCAGAATTTTTTCCTGGATGTCAGCGGGCAAAGTGTTCAGATCGGGCAGGGGGTAGCGGGTCATGGCAGGCTTTCTGAAGGGCGGTTTCTCGGCCGATTATGCGGCGCCTGCGCGCGCGCTGGCCTAGTAATGGGGCGGGAGTTCGTCGCGCGGGCTGCCTGCGGCCTCGGGCGCTGCGCTGGTCCGTTGGGTGCGCAATTGCAGCACTTCGCGCATTAGGGCCTCGATTTGCTGCTGTTGGCGCGCCAAGGCGCTGTCGAGCTGGTCCACGGTGTCCTCTAAAAAGCTGGCTTTGATCTCTAAATCAATGAGTCGCGCGTCGGTGGAGTGGTTTTGTGCCGGCAGGGTGGGCGTGGCGTGAGGCGGGGTGTCGGTCATGGGCCGATTGTGCCCGCCTGCGCGTGATGCAATTGGCGGCGCGGTCAGGCAGCATCAAGGTCTTTGGGTGAAAATGGCGTGAAGGTCGCCGGCCAGGGCTTAATTGCCCGCGCGCCGGACCACACCCGTTTTGTCATTGTTATTGCTTTGGTGGAGAACTTATTTTGAACAAAATTTACCCCAGCGCCACTGCGGCGCTTGAAGGCATCGTCCGGGACGGGCAGCTCATTGCGGTGGGCGGCTTTGGCCTGTGTGGCATTCCCGAGGCGCTGATTGACGCATTGCGCGACAGCGGCACGCAAAACCTCACTGCTATTTCGAATAACGCAGGCGTCGACGGCTTTGGCCTGGGTAAGCTGCTCGAGACCCGCCAGATCAAGAAAATGATCTCCAGCTATGTGGGTGAGAACAAAGAATTCGAGCGCCAGTACCTGGCCGGCGAACTGGCCCTGGAATTCACGCCCCAGGGGACGCTGGCCGAAAAACTGCGTGCCGGTGGCGCGGGCATTCCGGCGTTTTTCACCAAAACAGGGGTGGGCACCATGGTCGCCGAGGGCAAGGAATTGCGCGAGTTTGACGGCGAAACCTACGTTATGGAGCGCGCTTTGGTGCCCGATGTATCGCTGGTCAAAGCGCACCGGGCGGACAAATCGGGCAATTTGCAGTTCCGCCTGACGGCGCGCAACTTCAACCCGGCCGTCGCCATGGCCGGAAAAATCACGGTGGTGGAGGTCGAAGAAATCGTCGAAACCGGCGCCATCGCCCCCGATGATGTGCACCTGGCCGGCATTTATGTGCACCGCCTGGTGCTCAACGCCACGCCGGAAAAACGCATCGAAAAACGCACGATCTCTGAGAAAGCAGGAGCCTGACCATGAGCTGGACCCAAGACCAAATGGCCGCGCGCGCGGCGCAAGAGCTAGAAGACGGTTTTTATGTCAACCTGGGCATCGGCATCCCCACGTTGGTGGCCAATTTTGTGCCCAGCGATAAAGAAGTTTGGCTGCAAAGCGAAAACGGCATGCTGGGCATCGGCCCGTTCCCGACCGATGACGCGGTGGACGCCGATCTGATCAATGCCGGCAAACAGACGGTGACGACCATCAAAGGCTCCAGCATTTTTGGCAGCCACGAGAGCTTTGCCATGATTCGCGGCGGCAAGATCAACCTGAGCATTTTGGGTGCCATGCAAGTGAGCGAGCACGGTGATCTGGCCAATTGGATGATTCCGGGCAAGATGGTCAAAGGCATGGGCGGTGCGATGGACTTGGTAGCAGGCGTCAAGCGCGTGATTGTCCTCATGGAGCATGTCGCCAAGAAAAAAGACGGCACCGAAGATCTGAAAATCTTGCCTAACTGCACCTTGCCGCTGACGGGTGTGGGCGTGGTGGATCGCATCATTACCGATCTGGCGGTTCTGGACGTGACGCCCCAAGGACTTCAGGTCGTGGAAATGGCGCCCGGCGTGACGCGCGAGTTTTTGCAGTCCAAGACGGGCGTTGCCTTGCATTAGTCTTTTGCGGTGGTATTCGTCGCTTAAACCCCCTGGGCTTGACGTTGGTCAATGCCCGCAGCGCCAGCTAGCCTTAGAGTGGGCGGTGGTTCTACTTTCTTATCCAACGGGTGGTTTCAATGAATGTTGTGCGATGGGTGGCGCGCGCTTGGGCGATTTGCACCTTGATTTTTGCCGCGGGCGTAACTTTTGCGCAGACGCCTGCGGCCCTGCTGGCCCACTACAAGACCCAAGCCCTGGGCCAAGCGGCGGGTGACGCAGCGCGCGGACAGGCGTTTTTCACCAGCACCCATGGCAATGAGTGGAAATGCGCCTCCTGCCATGGCGCTGTGCCCACGGGCAAGGGCGAGCACGCTATGACCCACAAGGTGATCGAACCGATGGCGCCGGCCTTTAATTCACAGCGCTTTAGCGATCTGGCCAAGTCGGAAAAGTGGTTCCGCCGCAATTGCAAAGACGTTTTGGCCCGTGAATGCAGTGCTGCCGAGAAGGCCGATGTGCTGGCATGGCTGCTCAGCCTGAAATAATTTTTAAGGAACTCTATGAACTCCCCTCCTTTAAGCTGGCGCCCTTTAGGCGCTGTGCTGGTGTTGCTCCTGTGCGCCGGCGCCACCTGGGCGCAGCCCGCCGGGCTCAAGGGTGCACCGGCCATCTTCACCGCCGAATGCACCAGTTGCCATATCGGCTACGCGCCGGCACTGACGGGCGAAGCCAGTTGGCGCGCAATCATGGCGGGGCTGGACAAGCATTTCGGGGTAGACGCCTCCATCGATGACAGGGCGCGTCAGACCATTACCGCCTGGCTGCTGGCGCATGCTTCAAAAGATAGCCGCTACGCCAAGCCCAGCGCAGACTTTCGTATCAGTACCAGCGCCTGGTTTGTGCGCCAGCATGAGGAGGTGGGCAGCAAGGTCTGGAAGCGTGCCAGTATTAAGAGCGCGGCCAACTGCGGCGCGTGCCACAGCGGCGCAGCGCGCGGCGATTTTGACGAAGACCGCGTAAAGATTCCCCAATGAACTCGCCCAAAACCACCCCAGACACTACCCCACCAAGCACCCAACTCATTTGGGATGCCCCGACACGGGTTTTCCATTGGCTTTTGGTGCTGTGCGTGGCCGGTGCCTGGGTTACGGCCGAGAGCGAGCGCACCAAGCTGCTGCACCTGAGCTTTGGCTACTGCGCCGGCGCCTTGGTGCTGTGGCGTTTGGTGTGGGGTTTGTTCGGCAGCCGCTATGCGCGCTTCACCGATTTTGTGAAAAGCCCGGCGGCTGCTTGGGCCTATTTGCGTGGCTATTTACCCTGGGTGACCGGCGCTAAACCCCATGCCTATGTCGGCCACAACCCGGCGGGCAGCTGGGCGGTGCTCGGTTTGTTGGCGCTGCTGGCTGGCGCTGTGGCCAGTGGTTGGTGGGCCGAGCAGTCCGATGCACTGGAAGTCGCCGGCGAGCTGCACGAGGCGCTGGCCAACGGCCTGTTGCTATTGGTGGGCGTGCACGTGCTGGCCGTGGTGGCCACGGGTTTGTTGCAGCGCGAAAACCTGGTTCGCGCCATGGTGACGGGGCGCAAACAGGCCCATCAAGCCCAGGCGATAGGCTCAGCACATCCCTTGCTTGGCGCATGTGTGGCCTTGGCGACCGTGGCTCTTTGGTTGGCGATTTATACCGGCCAGCTACCAGGACTGACTGCCTAAAGTCTGCGGGCAGGGCGTCTCAGTGCGTGTGCGCATCAGTGTGCGCTAGCGGCGTCGGGTGGTGGGGCTACTGCCGGGCCGCTGTAGGGCGGCGCCTTCAGTGGCTGGCTCAGCCAAATAATCGGAATCAGCAATAAGAATATCAAGGCCGAGCCGAGAAAGATGTCATTGGCGGCCATGGTGAAAGCCTGCTGGTCGATCAGCCGGTTGATGCTGGACAAGCCCTGTGCTTGGCTCATCCCCATGCTGGAAAAACCGCTGATGGCCCCCGTGGCTGCCTGGTTGGTTAGGTTGACAGTTTCCGTCAATACTGCGTGGTGCATGGCTGCCCGGTCTTGCCACAAGGTGATGGTGATCGAGGTGCCAAACGAGCCACCCAAAATGCGCATGAACGTCGATAAACCTGAGGCCGAAGGCATTTGGGCCGGTGCGATGCCACTGAGCGTGAGTGTGGACAGGGGAATAAAGAAAAACGCTACCGCGATGCCCTGAATAATCGTCGGCAGCATGATGGTGGCGAAGTCCGCTTGCGTGTTGAAGTGCGATCGCATCCACAAAACCAGCGAGAACATCACGAAAGAAAAAGTCGCCAAGGAGCGCGGGTCAAACTTTTGAATGTTCTTGCCCACCACCGGGGACAACAGCATGGCAAATATGCCCACGGGCGCGAGCATCATTCCCGCATCGGTCGAGGTGTAGCCCATGAACTGCTGCAGCCACAAAGGAAACAGCACCAGGTTGCCGATAAACAGACTGTAGGCAACGGCCAGGCAAATCGAGGCCCAGCGAAAGTTGCCCATTTTGAGCAGACGCAGGTCGACCACGGGGTGTTTGTCGGTCAGTTCCCAGGCCAAGAAGAAAATCCCGGCAATGCCCGCCACAGCTGCCAAAGTGATGATTTCGGCGGAGTGGAACCAATCGACCTCTTTGCCCCGGTCCAGCATGATTTGCAAAGCGCCAACCGCAAGCACCAAAAGCGTCAGGCCCACGGTGTCGATAGGCAGTTTTTGCCGGGGTGACTCGCGTTTTTTGAATATCGTCCAGGTAATAAAGGCCGCGCCTATGCCCACCGGCACGTTGATGTAAAAAATCCAGCCCCAGTGCGCGTTATCGGTAATCCACCCGCCCAAAAGCGGCCCCAGCACGGGCGCCACCAGCGTGGTCATGGCCCACATGGCCATGGCCATCCCGGCCATCGCCGGCGGGTAGCTCGAGAGCAGCAGGGTTTGGGCCAGCGGCATCATCGGGCCGGCCACAAAGCCCTGGAAGGCGCGCATGGCGATCAGGGTCGGCATATTGGGCGCCAAGCCGCACAGCCAGGAGGCCAGCACAAAGAGCAGCACGCTCAGCGTGAACAGGCGCACCTGCCCAAAGCGCTGCGACAGCCAGCCTGTCAGCGGCACTGCAATCGCGTTGGCCACACCAAAGCTGGTGACCACCCAGGCGCCCTGGTTGGGGCTGACGCCCAGGTCGCCGGCAATGGCTGGAAGCGACACATTGGCGATGGACGAGTCCAAGACGTTCATAAAGGTCGCCGTCGAGAGCGCGACCGTTCCCCAAAAGCGGGCTGCGCCTTGCAGTGGCGGGTGGCTAAAGCCAGTGCCTGGGCCGGGAGTTGCCATGGCCTGCTTAGGAGTGTTTGCCGTCGGTGGCGGCGGCTTTGGGCGCGGGGCTGCCCATGTTGGCGGCGATCACGCGCTGGATTTCAGCCGTGGCCTGGCCGTCCACCAATTCATACACATCGGTTTGCACCGCCGAGGCCGCTTGCGGGGCATCGGCCAGGGCTTTTCCGTTTTGCGCCGTCACGTCGACGGTCGCTTCCATGGACAGGCCCACGCGCAGCGGGTGCGCGCTCACTTGCGCCGGGTCCAGGGCGATGCGCACCGGCACGCGCTGCACCACTTTGATCCAGTTACCCGTGGCGTTTTGCGCTGGGAGCAGAGAAAACGCCGCGCCCGTGCCTGCGCCCAAGCCGACCACGGTGCCTTTGTAGTCCACCTTCTTGCCATACACATCGGCCGTAAGCGTTACCGGCTGGCCTATGCGGATATTGCGCAGCTGGGCTTCTTTGAAGTTGGCGTCCACCCACAGGGCATTGAGCGCCACCACCGACATCAGCGGGCTACCGGCGGCCACGCGCTGGCCCAGTTGCACAGAGCGTTTGGCCACATAGCCGTCGACCGGGGCGGGCAGGGTGGCGCGGTGCAATGCCAAATAGGCCTCGCGCACTTTGGCCGCTGCGGCCTGCACGCTGGGGTGCGAGGGCACTTGTGTGTTGTCCGTCATCGTTTGGGCACTTTGCAATTGGTCACGGGCGGCCAGCACAGACGCTTTGGCGGTGGCCAGCGCGCTTTGGGCTTGGCGCAGTTGCGATTGCAAATGCGCGATTTCTTCAGCCGAAACCGCGCCCACGCCGCTGATGGACTGGCGGCGTGCCAGGTCGTCGCTCAAGCGGTTGATGTCGTTTTGCGCGCGCACCACATCGCCCTCGCGCACCGCGATTTGCGCCTCCAAGGTGCTGTTGCTGGCGTAGAGCATGCGTGCTTGGCGCACCGCCTACGCCAGGTTGGCCTCGGCCAGGGACAGCGCCATTTTGGCGTCGGCCGCATCCAGGCGCACCAGGGGCTGGCCGGCTTTCACAAAATCGGTGTCATCAGCCAGGATCGCGGTCACGGTGCCACCAATTTGCGGCGTAATTTGCACTACATTGCCCTGCACATAGGCGTTGTCTGTGGATTCTTGGTGGCGGCTGCCAAACCATTCGTAGCCGCCATAGCCCAGCGCGGCTGCCACGGCCAGGCCGGCCAGGGTCAGGGCTTTTTGCCTGGCGCCGCCGGGCGCGGGTGTGGGGGCGGAGGCCGGGGAATTTGAAGTAGTGCTCATGGGAAATGCTCTTGAAAAAAATCAGGGGGTGGCTTGGGCCACGGACGTCGGTGCGCTGTAGCCGCCACCCAAGGCACGCAGCAACTGGGCTTGGGCGTCCAGGGCGCGGGCTTGTAAATCGATGGCCTGGCGCTGGTGCGCCACTAGCGCGTTTTGTGCATTGATGACCGCGCTTTGGGCCAGCAGGCCGGCTTTGTGGCGCTGCTGGGCAATTTGCAGCAGGCTTTGGGCATTGACCTGGGCCGCTTGCTGCTCGCGTTGTTGTTGGGCGATAGAACGCAGGCTGATGAGCTGCTCATTGACCTCGCGCACCGCCTCAAATACCAAGCCGTTGTAGGCGGCAATGGCGCCATCCAGGTCAGCCGCTTTGCCGCGCAGTTGGGCTCGCAGACGGCCGCTGTCAAACACGGGCAACCGCAGCGCAGGGCCTGCGCCCCACTGCTCGCTGCCGCTGCGGGTGATGTTGCTCCAGCCCACGCTGTTGAGCCCCACAAAGCCGCCTATGCTGATGTTGGGATAAAACTGCGCTTTGGTCTGCGCCATGTCAGACGTCGTCGCCTCAATCCGCCAGCGTGCCGCCACGATGTCCGGGCGCCGGCCCAAAAGGTCTAGCGGCAGGCTTTCTTGCACCGGGGCCTTGCGCACTGCTTCAATGCGCGCCTCGGGCATCACCAGGGCCGAGGGGGCCACGGCGCACAGCGCGGCCAGGCTGTTGCGGGTCACGGCGATTTGCTCTTGCAGGGCCTCGATTTGCTGGCGAATCTCGGGCAAGGTGATCGGGCCAGAGAGAAATTCGAGCTGGCTGTCCAGGCCCGCGTCGCGCCGGGCCCGCCCGATAGCATGGGCCTGCTCGCGTTGGGCCAAAAAGCTTTGCTGCAAAGCCTTTTGCGCTTGCAGGCGCAGCAACGCAAAGTAGCTGCGCGTCACTTGCGTGGACAACAGCAAGCGCGCTTGCTGCAGCTCGGCGAGGGCCGCCTGGTTTTGCCCGATGGCGGCGTCCAGCGCGGCGCGGTTCTTGCCGAAAAAGTCCCACTCATAGCCCAGGTTGAGTTGCAAATTGGCCGTCTCGTAGACACCCCCGGCCAAGGGTGGCGGGTACATGCCTTGGCTGCTAAAGCGCTGGCGGCTCAGATCCACTGCCGCGTTGGATTGCAAACCGTCGGCCGAGCCAAGCACCTCGGTGAGTGCTTGAGCGCGTGCTACGCGCGCAGCGGCCGCTTGCAGGCTGGGGCTGCCTTGCAGCGCCTGCGTAACCAGGGCGTCCAGACCTTTGTCGCCAAAGCTGCGCCACCACTGGCTGTCAAAGTCGCTGGCGCTCAGGGCCAGGGGCGCTGGCGCTTGCAAGCCCAGCGAGGCCGGCGACAAAGCCGTGCCCTGGGGCCCAATGCCCGAGAAATCGGCGCAGGCGCCTAGCGTAAAAATGGCGGCCAGCGTCAGGGCCGCGCGGCTAGGCCGCATCGCTGTAGCCGGGGGAGGTAATCGGTGTGGGTTCATAAATTGGCTCGTTCGGGCCGGTGGCGCCGTGAAGGGCGGCAGCGTTAGACAACATTTTTTGCAGCAGGGTTTTCAGGGTTTCAAATTCGGTGGCGCTGAGGCCTTGCAGGTGCGCATTGAGCACGCTGCTCAACACGCCAGGCAGGGTTTGGGCGGCGCGTTGGCCGGTCTCTGTCAAGAGGATGTTGATGACCCGCCGGTCACTGGCCGAGCGGCTGCGCTGGCACAGACCTTTGGCCTCCAGGCGATCAAGCATGCGGGTCATGGCGCCGGCGTCCAATTGGCAGTGGCGCGCCAGTTCAGCAGCAGTCGAGGCAGTGCCCGAGGACAGCTTGAGCAGCGGCAGCCACTGGGCATTGGTCAGCGCCGAACCGGCCAATTCGGTCTCCACCGAGTGGGCCAGGCTCACCAATATGCGGCGCATCAGATAGCCAATGCTCTCTTCGGGCAGGTAGGACTCTGCGCTGTAAAACACCGGCCTGTCCGCGTCACCGCTATCACGCGATGCGGTCTTATCTGAGGCTGGATTCGGGTTTACCATGAGAAGATTGTAATGCTTGCATAGGCAATGATTGGCGTGGCATGGAAAAAATTATTCTCAGAATAAGCAGGGTGTCCGCCAATAGGGCGGTGGACAATGGCAGATGTTTTATGCATTTGGGTAAACCGTTTTGGCCAATTTGACCCCCTCAGGCGCACCCGGCGCACGTGGTGCACCGCCCCACGGCCAGCGCCTCGCCGCTGGCCTGGCCCTTGCTGTGCTGGGTGCGGTGGCCTTTAGCGGCAAGGCCATCATCGTCAAGCTGGCCTACCGCTATGGCGTGGATGCCATCACATTGCTCATGCTGCGGATG
>Ga0114964_10002853_pt1 | contig 11924 bp, 12 predicted proteins | sample C_131016_MF_Meta_FD_92638 | JGI IMG/M metagenome (GOLD analysis project Ga0114964, IMG submission 92638) | Freshwater microbial communities from Lake Croche, Canada to study carbon cycling - C_131016_MF_MetaG | ecosystem: Environmental > Aquatic > Freshwater > Lake | place: Lake Croche, Canada... | reverse complement strand
GCAGGCCTGTTGCCCGCTCCTCAGCCTAATTAAAAACAAAACAGGATGCGATAAAAGTAGGCTGTGCCTTTTATTTAAGTACCATTCAGCTAAGTAGTAAATTGGTTTGTGTTTTTCCTGTTTACCACCGACAAGTAATAAAACAATAAGCATGTAGAAGATCAATGGTAACATTGTTTGGACAGGGGTTCGACTCCCCTCGACTCCACAAAAGGCTTTATCAAGCCTGAAAATTAATAAAGCTCCTTTTGGGGCTTTATTAATTTAATAGAACTTTTTAATAAGCCTTCCTATTTTGATTGAGCTATTCAAATTTGTTGTAATTTAATTTGATTAATTAATTACAATATGTATAAGAAATTCATTTTACTATTTTAATAGTGTATGCTCAAGTTTCATTGGCTCAATCCACTTTTAAGTTTTTTTAAAAATCAATAGTAAAATAACCAATTCCCAAATAATGGGTACTTTATAAGTAGATTTATTATAAAATAAAGTGTATTTTGATTAACCAAAAAACAAAAAATGAAAATTGTAATAAAAATAAGTACGCTCTTTATTGCGTTGTTGATTAATTCTTTAGCCTTTGCTTCATCTGATCCAGTAATTGCTTCGCCCATTGAAGGAAGATGGGATTTAACTGTCAATTTAGGAGACCGTATGGCTGCCTCATGGCTTGAAGTAAGGTTGTCTGGGATTAAAACATTAACAGGACATTTTGTTGCAGACGGGGGCAGTGCAAGACCTATTTCAGAAGTTATTTTCAAAGATGGGAAAGTCAGTTTTCATATTCCACCACAATGGGAGCAAGATGATAAAGACATGTACTTTGAGGCACAGTATAAAGATGATAAATTAGTTGGAACCATAGTTTCGCCTAGGGGAGGCACTGTAAGTTTTACAGGTGTTCGAGCTCCAAAATTAATTTCTGACAAAGTACCTGTTTGGGGAAAGCCCATTCAATTGTTCAACGGAAAAAATTTAGATGGTTGGCAACCACTTGGAAAAAACAATCAATGGATAGTTGAAAAAGGTATTTTGAAAAGTCCAAAACCTGGTGTGAATATTCGATCTATTAAAACATTCAATGATTTTAAATTACATATTGAATTTAGATGTTCAAAAGGGAGTAACAGCGGCGTGTATTTAAGAGGAAGGTATGAAGTGCAGGTAGAAGATAGCAAAGGGATGGAACCAACGAATATTCATTTAGGCGGATTGTATGGTTTTATTGATCCTTTATTTATGATGGCCAAAGCACCTGGTGAATGGCAGTCTTTTGACATTACTATTTTGGGCAGATTGGTTACCGTTGCAGTAAATGGTAAAAAAGTAATAGAGCATCAACAAATACCTGGTATTACAGGAGGCGCATTGGATAGCAATGAAGGGGAGCCAGGACCCATTATGATGCAAGGAGATCATGGACCTATTGAATATAGAAATATCATCATCACGCCAGCTAAGAACTAATTAATTATAGAATAAAAAAAGCCCCTCGAATTTAGACTGCCCCCAAAAAGTTAGATACTTGATGGGGGCATTTTTTTTTAGCGTTCAAAAACTATTTCTTCATAAGGTACTCTAAAGCGAGGGCCCCATACACCTTGGTCTGTTCCTTTGCCCACGCCAATAATCATATTAATTTCAGCACCTGCTGGTAATTGTAATTCTTTTTTTACTCGAACTTCATCAAAGCCTTCCATAGGGCAGGATTCAAAACCTTCTGCCGCAATGGACAACATAAATGTTTGAGCAGCCAATGCACATGATTTGTGCACCGTAACGCGTTGATCTGCTTTTCCTCCAAAACGCATAAAAGGTTTATTAAGCCCCATAAAAAAACTAATACATCTTCTTACAAAAGCAAATACGCCAAAAATATCAGAACGGTAGGCGAGTGGCATTAATTTGCCATAATAATCTAGTCCTCTTTTTTGTAGTTTATTGGGTTCTCCTACTATGCCAGCTTTTAATCTATCATAATTCCATTTAGCTCTTTTACGCCATACATCTTTACGGGTAACAAAAACCACAATTTGCTTTGCTGTTTTGGCTGCAGACTGACCTAAGCATAAAGCTTCATATTTACTTTTCTCTGCTTCACTCTTTATCCAATAAAATTCCCATAGTTGCATATTGCTACTATTAGGCGATAAAATAGCTCTTTCTAAACTTCTTTTAATGACCTCGTCGGGCACTTCCACCAAGGGGTCAAACTTTCTATTAGATCTTCTTTTATTAATAATTTCTTGAAATTCACTTGAATACATTTTTTATACTTTAATTTTATTTAAATTAGTAGCTTATTTAGTCTACTAAACAACAAATTTAGTGGAAGCAGATTGCAAATAAACCAAACTTTTTCATCTTATGCTAAAAAAATTCGTCATTGGACTTGCTTTAATCATCATTGTATTGGGCGGCCTATCCTTTACACCTCAGTTTGCCCATTTAAAAAACTTTGCTACCTGGGGGGTGCATACCATTCATGATTATAAAACACATCCAACGCGTTTAGTGGCCAGTGGCAATAAACCCCAATTTTGGCCTTTGGATAGTAATTACAATAAAGGGGTAATTCCGGATTCTTTAATGACTATCATTGATTCAAATCATACTCATGCATTTCTTGTATTCCAAGATGGAAAACTATTGTATGAAAAATACTTTGATGTCTATACTTCTAAAACCATTAGTGGCTCTTTTTCTGCCGCAAAAAGTATCATCTCTTTATTAATAGGAATCGCGTTAGATGAAGGAAAAATAAAATCAGTAGAGGAGCCGGTAGGTAATTATATACCTCATTTTAAAACCAATGGCTTAGAAAAAGTGCGTATTAAAGATTTATTAACCATGAGTTCTGGAACCAGCTACAATGAAACAGATAAAGGTTATTTTAGTTTGAATGCTTATGGATATTACGGAGACGATGAAGAGTATATGGTCAATAAAATGAAATATCAAGAACCAGCTGGTGAGCACTGGGATTATCGCAGTGGAGATTCCCAAGTATTGGGACTAATAATTGAAAAAGTTTTTGGTCAAAATATTTCAACACTTGTTTCAGAAAGGTTTATGCAACCCATGGGTGCAGAAGCAGATGCATTATGGTTATTAGATGGTGCTAAAAAGCATGAAAAAGCATTTTGCTGTTTTAATGGAGTAGCGCGCGACTATGCTAGGTTTGGTCAGTTGGTTTTACAAAATGGTAAATGGGGCAACAAGCAAATTGTTTCAACTAATTATGTACAAGCAGCCACCACGCCAGCCACTTATTTAAAAGATCGCTACGAAAATGAAAACCCAGTTGACTTTTATGGGTATCAATATTGGATGTTCAAAGAACAAGGGCACGATATAGTTGCGCAAAACGGATTATTTGGTCAGTATGTTTATATTATTCGTGATAAAAATGCAATAGTAGTTCGTTTAGGAGAATCTAAAGTAACTAAACCAATACATCATCATCAACCAGAAATGTTTGCCTATGCTGCTGCAGCGCTTTCCATTTTAAAATAAATTAAAAACAAAAAAATTTGCATAAAAAAGCCCCGCTCATTATAGAAGAGCGGGGCTTTTTTAAAATATATTTATGGACTAAAACAAATCCATCGCTTTTGCAAAATAAGTAAAAGTGCCAGGCAATGCTAGCCAGAAAAATTCTCTTTTAAAGATAATTAAAGCCACTAAAATTACAGTCCATGTAAAACAAAGTGCCCAGTATTTTTTTGTGTTTTTTTGTGCTTCCATTTTGTAGTTAATATAGTTTTTTAAAAAGATATTTTATTCGAGAGCAAATATACATTTTTTGTTTTATTATTTAGCGATGTAGGTATATTTTAAGTCTACTTTCCAGCCATTTGGGGTGCTAATAACTTTAATTTGATGTGGTACAGTATCCATTGAACTTTGGTAACTGATGATGGTTTGAGTACTATCTATCGCTCGAACTTCATTTATTTGAATAGAAGCTTGTCTTAATTGCTGTCTACCTTCTTTGTCCAAAGTGAAATAAGTGTTGGATATGCCTTTTAAATAGCTTTGATTTTCTGGGTTATCCAATAGGTAGTTATTGGCTTTTTTAAAATCGCCTTGGTTGCAATTTTCTAAAAAATAACGGCCACCGTCAAGCGGATTATCGGCCAACTCTTTATTAGCAGTTTCGCCGCAGCCAATCATCACTGCTAGCAGCCCGATGACCCATATAGTTTTAAAGTTAAATATTCGCATTAGGGACAAAGTTAAGCCAAATTGTAATTCCTAATTGGCATCTTCGGTGCTTTTGGCTAAATTTGTAGTAGCTTAAAAATTCAGTATGACAAAAATAACCTTGGTAGAGGAAATTCTAAAAAAACAATCTTATTTATGTGTTGGATTAGATTCCGATATTGAAAAATTACCTAAAGGTTTTCCTAAAACTGCACAAGGGGTCATTGATTTTAATAAAGCCATTATTGATGCCACTGCCGAACATTGTGTAAGTTATAAAGTGAATACTGCTTTTTATGAATCGCTTGGGGTAAAAGGGTGGCAAGCGATGGAAGAAACCTTGGCTCATATTCCAAGTACTCATTTTACAATAGCTGATGCAAAACGTGGAGACATAGGAAATACTTCAGCTCAATATGCTAAAACATTTTTTGAAGTGCTGCCTTTTGATGCTATTACAGTTGCCCCTTACATGGGCAAAGATAGTATTGAACCCTTTTTAGCCTATGCTAATAAATGTACTATTGTGCTGGGGCTTACGTCCAATGAAGGGAGTCAAAATTTTGAACAACAAAAATTAGCTTCAGGTCAATTCTTATACGAATCAGTTTTGGAGCAAGTAGCTAGCTGGGGAAGCACAGATCAAATTATGTTTGTAGTGGGTGCCACTAAAGCAAAAGAATTTGAAAGCATCAGAAAAATTATACCTGCTCATTTTATTTTAGTACCTGGGGTTGGTGCCCAAGGAGGTAGTTTAGAAGAAGTCACAAAATATGGGAAGAACAAGGAAGTGGGATTGTTAATTAACGCAAGTAGAGCGATTATCTTTGCTAGCAATGAAAATGACTTTGCAGAAAAAGCAGCTCAGGTTGCAAAACAATATGCTCAGGAAATGAAATCCTTACTATGCTAAATGAATATTTTCGCCTTCCGATTTTGCAATGACTAAAGTGGCAGCGCTGTTTCCAATGATATTGGTAATGGCACGCGCTTCGCTCATAAATTTATCAACGCCTAATAAGAAAGCAAGACCTTCAATAGGAATCTTTTGAAGTGTGGCTAGGGTAGAAGCAAGTACAATAAAACCACTTCCCGTAACACCTGCTGCTCCTTTGGAAGTGAGCATTAAAATTAAAATCATGGTCACTATTTCTGCAGTACTTAATTGAACATTGTACAATTGAGCGATAAAGATAACTGCCATTGATAAATAGATCGAAGTACCATCCAAATTAAAGGAGTAACCTGTAGGTACCACTAACCCCACCACCGATTTAGAACAGCCCATTTTTTCTAATTTGTTCATCAAAGATGGCATGGCTGGTTCAGAGGAGGAGGTCGCAAATACAATTAGTAATTCCTCTTTGATGTTTTTTATTAATTTAAATATGGAGAGTTGATAATATTTTAAAATCAATCCCAATACAATGATTATAAAAAATGCCATAGTCAGGTACATGGTACCCATTAGTTTACCAAGTGGGATAAGTGTTTTTAATCCATATTTGCCAATTGCAAAAGACATTCCTCCTAAAGCGCCCAATGGGGCTAAATACATTACATATTTTAAAGCAATGAAAACAGTATGCGTTATCCTGCCCAGCTGATGAATGTATTTTTCACGCTTAGTTAAAAAATTTAAAACAAAGCCAAATAGTATAGCCAATAATAAAATTTGCAAATTGGTATTCTGTTTTACAATCACCCATAAATTAAATTGAGTGGCTTGTGTATATTTAGAGGGGTCCTGTACTTGCAAGCCTGATTTATTGATATTTCCTGGTTGAAGCCAGAGTGCCATTATAACACCAATGGCTAAGGATAGGGTACTCACAATTTCAAAATACACCAACGATTTGATTCCAATGCGCCCCACTTTTTTTAAGTCGCCCATGCTAGCAATGCCTAATGATACCGTAAGAAAAATAATAGGGTAAGTGAAAATTTTAATAAGGCTGATGAAATTTTTTGCAAGTGGTTCAAGTTGAATGGCCGTTGCTGGGAAATAGATACCTAAAAGGATCCCTGCAATAATGGCAAGTAAAACATAGAAACTTAAGTGAGTGATTACTTTTCGCATGGTAATTATTGTTATTGTAAATATACTTTTTTACTGCTGTTTCTGTTACCTTTACACTAGATTGTTTATCATCTTAATGTATTTATTATGGCAGTTAGGAAAGACTTATTTGAATCACCAGACTATTATCAAATTGATGATTTGCTTTCAGAAGAGCAACGCATGGTGCGTTCGGTAGTGAGGGACTATGTCAAAAAAGAAATTTCTCCGATTATAGAATCCTATGCGCAAAAAGCCGAATTCCCAATACAAATAGTTAAACAACTAGGTGATCTAGGTTGTTTTGGTCCAACAGTGCCTATAGCTTATGGAGGTGGCGGATTGGACTATATTAGTTACGGTATCATGATGCAGGAATTAGAGCGGGGAGACAGTGCTGTTAGAAGTACAGCAAGTGTGCAAGGCTCATTAGTGATGTATCCTATTTATGCGTTTGGTAATGAAGCACAAAAGAAAAAATATTTGCCCAAATTGGCTACAGGAGAATGGTTGGGTTGTTTTGGATTAACAGAGCCCGATCATGGATCAGATCCATCTAGTATGCTAACCAATTTTAAAGACGAGGGAGATCATGTCATTTTAAATGGAGCAAAAATGTGGATTAGCAATTCGCCTTTTGCACAAGTGGCCATTGTATGGGCAAAAAATGAAGCGGGTGAAATTATAGGATTGATTGTTGAAAGAGGGATGAAAGGATTTTCTACTCCTACCACTCATGACAAATGGAGTTTAAGGGCAAGTGCCACAGGAGAATTGGTTTTTGACAATGTAAAAGTGCCTAAAGAAAATATATTGCCTAATGTGAAAGGGCTAAAAGGACCATTGAGTTGTTTAAGTAAAGCTAGATATGGAATAGCATGGGGTGCGCTGGGTGCGGCCATGGATTGTTATGATACCGCTTTGCGTTATAGTAAAGAGCGTATGCAATTTGGCAAACCTATTGGTGCCTTTCAATTGCAACAAAAAAAATTGGCCGAGATGATTACTGAAATTACCAAAGCACAATTGATGGTTTGGAGATTAGGCGTTTTAATGAATGAAGGAATTGCCAGCCCTCAGCAAATAAGTATGGCCAAAAGAAACAGTTGCGAAATGGCCGCTCAAATAGCAAGAGACGCGAGACAAATATTAGGAGGGATGGGTATTACCGGTGAATATTCTGTCATGAGGCACATCATGAACTTAGAAAGTGTAATCACCTATGAAGGCACGCATGATATTCATTTATTAATTACAGGTATGGACATAACAGGTTTTAACGCATTTAAATAAAAGGGTTATTTAATTTATAAGCAGCATACTATGGCGGCAGAAAAAATATTTTTAATTGGGATGATGGGTGCTGGAAAAACATTCTGGACAAAAAAAATTGCCAAATGGATTAAATCAGCTGGATATGATTTAGATAATTTAATTGAGATAACGGAAGAAAAAACCATTTCGGAAATTTTTGAAGAGGATGGTGAGGATCAATTTAGAAAAGTCGAAGCTAAAATTTTAAGGTGGTTTAAAGAGAAAAAAAAGTACGTATTGGCAACTGGTGGAGGAACGCCTTGCTTTCAAGAAAATATGGCATGGATGAAAAAAGAAGGGATTGTTATTTGGTTAGACGAGTCGGTTGAAGTGCTTGTCGAAAGATTGTCAGCAGAAAAAGCCCATCGCCCATTAATTGCTTCCTTATCAGATTTGGAAATCGCCAATTTTATTCAAAAAAAATTAGTGGAGCGCCATGCCTATTATCAACAAGCTAATTACCGTTTAACATCGGATCAAATTACAGAAGCGGGGTTAAAAAAAATTATATCAAAACATGCATCGTAAAATATTAGTTGTTGGTTTGTTATTTTCTTTACTTTCTGTTGCGCTGGGGGCATTTGGGGCACATGCCTTAAAAGCCTTAGTGACATCAGATAAGTTGGGGGTTTTTGAAACAGGTGTAAGGTATCAGTTTATGCATGGGGTAGCGCTTATTGCTTTATCCTTGTATGCCAGCCAAAATAATACATTATTAGGAGCACATAAGGGGATAACTTGGGCCTCAAATTTTTTTATTGCTGGTATTTTCTGTTTTAGCGGCTCCTTATATTTATTGACTTTGCAAAATATTTTTAATTTTTCCGGCGCCAATTTCATAGGCCCCATCACACCTATCGGGGGCTTATTTTTTATGCTGGGTTGGATGAGTTGGTTACGGGTCGTTTTTTTGAATAAAGTGGATAAGTAGCCTACCTATTTTTCAATTTTACACATTTGGTCAAATTCCTTTTTCGTCCTATGGAGATAACTTATATTTGTTATCATGGCAAATACGCTTAAAAGCAAAAAAGAACCCAAGGTTACAGGAGACGCACTTAATCCAGACAAAGAAACGGATGTATCGGTGACCGAAGTGGTAAAAGATGAACGTACTTCTAAAATTATTGGGGCAGTAAGTTTGCTCGTTACTTTATTTTTATTTGTTGCTTTTACTTCTTATTTATTTACATGGCAGGAAGATCAAGATATGGTGCAATTATGGAGAACCCATCTTTTTACAGTAAATGATTTAAAAGCAAATAATCTGATGGGTTATTTTGGTGCATTTGTAGCCTATCAAATCATTTTCAATGGCTTTGGTGTGGCAGCCTATTTGTTTTGCTCCTTCTTTTTTGTATTGGGGGTGAATTTATTTTTCACCAAGCCAATTTTTAGTTTGTGGAGAAATATACGTTATGTTATTATTGGACTTTTAATATTAAGTACCTCCCTTGCATTTGTTACCCAAGGTGCTTTATTTTCTTGGGGTGGGGCATTGGGTGAATATAGTAGTAGCTGGTTAATTAAATGGGTGGGTAGTTTTGGCACAGGGGCTATTTTGCTAGTGGCTGGCTTTAGTTATTTTATTTGGAGATTCAACCCCATTTTTAAGGTACCTAGTTTTAATTTTTTACTTCCTAAGAAAAGGGAAGAAGTATTTGTAAGTGAGGATACCGAAGAAGCGGTTAAGCAAGAATGGGATTTGAATGCGGCTGAAAATAAAACAGAAGCATTTAGTGCCAATGCCTTAAAAAATGATTCCACACCAGTAGCTTTAACCAATGAAACTTCATTTGATGAAATTGATTTAGTAGAGGAGTCTAATAATATTCCACATATTGAGTTGGCACCCACTTTAAAAGAGGAGCCTGTTGAAATTCTACAACCAAAAACAAATATTGAAGATTTAAATGGAGAGCTTTTAGAAGATTTAGATTTAGAAATTAAAGATGTAGCTAAAGAGGTGATTGTTCCAGTAGGTAGTATAGGAACTCAATATGATGCCACCCTTGACTTGAAAAATTACAAGTACCCACATTTAAATTTATTGGAGACGCATGGCTCAGAGAAAATTGTGCAAGATCCAGAGGAATTAGAAACGCACAAAAATCAAATTATCGCTACTTTAAAAAATTATGATATTGCGATACAAAGGATTGCTGCAACAGTAGGGCCAACCGTAACACTATATGAAATTGTTCCTGCACCAGGGGTTCGTATCAGTCGTATTAAAAATTTAGAAGACGATATCGCGTTAAGCCTAGCTGCATTAGGTATTCGTATTATCGCACCTATCCCAGGAAAAGGTACCATTGGTATTGAAGTACCTAATATTCGCAAGTCGGTGGTGAGTATGAAAACATTATTGGCTAGTGAAAAATTTCAAACCAGTAAGTTTTCATTGCCAATTGCTATTGGTAAAAAAATTGACAATGAAAATTTCATCGTTGATTTAGCCAGTATGCCGCATTTGTTAATGGCTGGAGCAACAGGACAAGGAAAGTCAGTTGGGTTAAATGCAATTTTAGTTTCCCTTTTATACAAGAAACATCCATCACAATTAAAATTTGTATTGGTAGATCCCAAAAAAGTGGAGTTGAGTTTATATAGAGTCATTGAAAAACATTTCTTAGCAAAATTGCCTGGTGAAGAGGATGCCATTATTACGGATACTAAAAAAGTTATCAATACCTTAAATGCTTTGTGTATTGAAATGGACAACAGGTATGATTTATTAAAAGAAGCAGGTTGCAGAAACATCAAAGAATACAATGAAAAATTTACTTCGCGTAAATTAAATCCTGAAAAAGGGCATCAGTTTTTACCTTTTATAGTTTTGGTAGTGGATGAGTTTGCCGATTTAATTATGACGGCAGGTAAGGAAGTTGAAATGCCTATTGCGCGTTTGGCTCAATTGGCCAGAGCCGTGGGCATTCACTTAATCATTGCCACACAAAGACCAAGTGTAAATATCATTACTGGAACCATTAAAGCAAATTTTCCTGCGCGTATTGCTTTTAAAGTATCCAGTAAAATAGATAGTAGAACTATTTTAGATGCAGGTGGTGCAGAGCAATTAATTGGTAAAGGAGATATGTTGGTAAGTTACAATGGGGAGATTACCCGGTTACAATGTGCTTTTGTAGATACGCCCGAGGTGGATAGGGTATGTTCATTTATTGCAGAACAAAAAGGGTATCCTCAAGCATTTTTATTGCCAGAATACATTGATGAAAAAGAAATGGATGCAGGTAATTTTGATTCTGGAGCAAGGGATGTATTGTTTGAAGAAGCGGCAAAATTAATTGTACATGCACAAATGGGTTCTACTTCGCTTATACAAAGAAGAATGAAATTGGGCTACAATAGAGCAGGTAGGTTAATGGATCAATTAGAATCTGCAGGCTTAGTGGGTCCAAGTCAGGGCAGTAAACCTAGAGAGGTATTGTATAAAACGGAGGCAGAACTAAATCAGTTTTTACAAAATCTACCTTAAAGGTTATTGTTTTATTAAATTTTTATACAATAAGTACATTAGACAAGTAATGATTATTTTTGTCACAGTCCTGTCTTCTAAAATTCAAAGAATGAGAATAATTACTATCCTTCTGGCATTTTTATCGGTTTTAAGTGCTTCGGCTCAAAAAGATGTGCAAGCAAAGGCTTTTTTAGACCAAATTGGGGCTAAAGTAAAGTCGGCCAAAGGAATGATAGTTAATATTGAGTTGGTTTCTAAAAATAGCAGTGGAAAGGCTTTGGGTACAAAATCCATAAATTTAAAGATGAAGGGGGACAAATACCTGCTACAACAAGGGGCTACGGAGATACTCTGCGATGGGGCTTTTATCTATAATTTTGACGGTGTAAATACTATTTCCAAGTCTAATGTGTCAGAGTCGGACCAAACCCTTAGTCCTCAAAAATTATTAGCAGGTAACTACGATAAAGACTTCAATTACAGCTTGTTAAGTCAAAATAATAATTCGGCTACTATTGAGCTTTTACCTATTGATAAACGTAAAAACTTTCAAAAAGTAACTTTGATCATCGACAAGCTAAAATCAGCACTTTCAAGTGCAACTATACAAGACAAAAGCAACAATATCACTTTTGTTAAAGTACAATCAATCAACTTTGGGGCCATATTGGTGGATAAGCTATTCCAGTTTAATCGAGCCAAATATCCAAAAAACGTTGAAATTTTTGATTGATTTACCCCTTTTCCACGTATCTTCGCAGCCGAAATAAAAAAATAAAACCGTAGTTAATAGTTAACTACAAAAAAAGAAGTTTTACAATGGCTATATTAACATCAGAAAAGAAAGCAAGCATTTTT
>Ga0114964_10002852_pt1 | contig 11925 bp, 16 predicted proteins | sample C_131016_MF_Meta_FD_92638 | JGI IMG/M metagenome (GOLD analysis project Ga0114964, IMG submission 92638) | Freshwater microbial communities from Lake Croche, Canada to study carbon cycling - C_131016_MF_MetaG | ecosystem: Environmental > Aquatic > Freshwater > Lake | place: Lake Croche, Canada... | reverse complement strand
ATTGCATCATGGATGTATTGAGCTAACCCTCGTACACGTCCGTCGTAATACTCTTTAAAACTATGCTGGTCAGAGCCTATTTTCTACTGTGTCCGGCTTATAGGGCGACTCTTCTTTAAATTAGTGATTAGTGACCATTTCCCGTGCGGAGATGGTCACTTTTCTATTACATCTCTCTGCACAACCTAACAAGAATTTGTGATTTTATGTGGGCAGAAATGTGGGCATGTGGGCAAAAACGTGGGCAGGAATTAGCGTGTCAGTCCTGCTTGCTAGTTTGTTTAACGAGGAAACTAGGGACATCGAAAGGTAGTTAAATGAATTCTGAGACTTTTAAGAAGCCCGCTGTGGTCACCTTTATCTGGGCTTTTGCGATTAATTTTGCCTTTTGGTTCTGGGTAAATGTAATTTGGATTAGTTCTGGAAATGCTAATTTCTTAGAACGAATTGCCCACAGTTATTCATACTCTCAAGGCATAGCCACTGGAATATTTGCCCCAATATTTGTTGGGCTTCTAACTGCAGGATTTGTTTTTTCATTCCCACGCATTAAGTCTCGACTAGCTGGTAATCGCTTTCTGAAGGTAGTCACTCTTGGCGGGCTTGCAGCTTCATATTTGCCCATTTCACTCTTAGGGCTTGCTGGAATTATGTACGTGGGCTAACGCCCGTATTTGTCAGTCCTGCCAGCTAGTATCAAAATATGTTAAAAACCTGCCCGAACTGTGCTTCTTCAAATGGTTTACGTGAAGTCCTTTATGGACTACCAGACTCAGAGTTCAATGAGTCTAAGTATGAAATTGGGGGTTGTTGTATCCCTGATGAACCTATCCGATATGTCTGCAAGGCATGTGGCTGGGAAGAAAAAGGAGAACTAACAAGCGGATTGGAGTGGGTTTGATGGGTGGATTAATCCTTACTGGACTGACCAAAACAAAAGGTCATGAATTTAGCTTGGAGTATTTAGAGGAATCAGGAAAGCAGTTATGCATAGCTAAGTGCACCTGCGGGTTTTCGGAAGATATTCCACATTTTTACAACTATGCAGGAGTGAAGGAACTTGAGAAGATATGGGACCTTCATATAAATAGTAAGAAAAGGAGAAATAGTGGGCCTAACTCGTGAGCAAAAACTGAAGGTATTACAGGATTCATATAAGGAATGGGTCACTCTCTACCCAAACGAATCTGATGACCAAGAGGATTCTCACCTCTACGATATTCAGCAAAAAGCAATGGCAAAAGCTGAATCAGAGTTAGGGAAGTAGCCCCTACTTACATTCAGAGTTTAGTTTTCTGAACCACTCCCCAAATTCATCCCTCGTGAAGTCTTTTTTCTGCTCTTTTGTTATGCCCTGCACGGAGTCAATTTCTAAGACTTTAATTGCTGTGATTTTGTCTTCATGCTTCGTACCTGACTTTGCATAGTTCACCAAGTACAGAGTTGCATTCAAGTCTTTTGTCGCCTTCCAGAGGGATATAAATTTTCTGGAATTCTTATGCCAGTATTTATTTGGATGTGAAGTATTTGGCGTAACTACTTGCGCCTCTTCACAAAGTAGGAATTCAAAGATTAAGTAACCTAACTGTGGGTGCTGCTGCAGGCGGTCGAAATTAATTGCGTAGGTTGGGTCACCTTTTAGTATTTCCCGCACAAAGCTAAAGCCACTTTCATCATCATGCCCCAGAGGCTTGCTTGTGCTCATAAGATAAGAATTCCCTATTGGTACGGGATTAGATACCTGCTCTCTGGTCCAGACGGGTTAATGCATGGTCATTAGGCAAATATGGCAAAAGTATTGACCGAATATCCCAAAAAGCATCAACTTGTCGGTTCGACCCAATATTCTCTTCCCATGCGAAGCCCTGAAATTGCCCTCCCGAGCGTAGGAGCACAGCCCTCAACGGCCGCAGGAGTCGCCCAGCAATATGGGCTTGGGACCTTTGAGCTGGGAAATCGCAGATACCTAGGCGGTAAATCAAAGCTTCTTGAATTCATTCAGACCGAAATGCAGAAGGCATTGGGTAAAACACCTGATTCCTTGTTCGACGTCTTCGCTGGAACTGGGGTCGTTGGATATCACTTTGCCGCTCAAGAGATTCCAGTTATTTCTAACGATTTACTTCAGCATAACTATTTTGGGCTCCAAACTTTTATGGGCCCGCAGAGCATCGACTTAAAGCAGCTAGCTGAGAAAATTGTTCACCTACAAAATCTTTCAGCTAAGAAGAACTACTTCTCAGAACATTTTGGTGGGAATTTCTTCAGTGATTCAAACGCTAAAAAAATTGGTGTGATGCGTGACGAAATTGAAATTATTGCTTCAAATCTTCGTGAAAAAGCAGCCCTTATAACTTCACTAATCTATGCAGCGGATAGAGTGGCAAACACAGTTGGACATTACGACGCCTTTCACCGTGGGCAAGATATTCAGACTCCAATAGAACTGAAACTGCCAAACATATTGCAATTGAAGTCAAACGCAAACGAAGCGTTCTGTCAGGACTCAATAACACTCGCACCACAGGTAAAAGCTGAAGTGGCTTATTTGGACCCTCCATACAACTCTCGCCAATACTCAGATGCTTATCATTTGCTGGAAAATCTTGCGGCTTGGGAAAAACCTGAAGTTCATGGAGTGGCAAAGAAAATGGACCGTTCACATTTAAAGAGTGATTTCTGTGGCAAGGCCGCACCCAAAACTTTTGCGGAGTTGATTTCCAAGCTTGATACTAAATTAATCATGGTTTCATACAACAACACATCGGAAAGTCTTAATTCCCGCTCAAACGCAGCAATTCCCGATGAAGAAATCATTCTTTCGCTCAAGAGTCGTGGAAAAGTTTCCGTAAAGGAGGTTGCTTTCAACGGGTTTACAGCTGGAAAAACCAAGAAGCGTGAACATTCCGAGCGCCTGTTTATATGTAAGGTAAAAGACTGATGAAAGCTTGGTCAATTAGCACCACAATTAGAAACCCTGAACGTATCCCTGACTTTATGAAGGCAGTCGAGCCCATAGTTGGTTCCAGCTGGAGCAAAGACACACAGATTGAGTATTTCGCCAACCAGATTGCAACTCGCATCTATAAGCCAACTGACGCCAACTTATCTGCGAAAAATATACGACTCCTTAGTGATGAGGATTCAGAGATTACTGTCGCAAAGGCATATGAAATTATTGATGAAAAGGATTACACAGACGTTCATATGCGTGGAAGAACATCTATGAGCCCTCTTGTAGACAACGGTTTAGTGACCACTTTTGATACTGTGAAACTTACTTCTTTGGGCAAGGCTCTACTAGAGGGCGAAATTCCTTTTAATGAAGTCATGATGAACTTCGCATTTAAATGGCAAGTCCCACAACCAAATCACTCAAAGTTTAAGAGCGAGAACGGATATTCAATTCGTCCCTTTATCGGAACGCTTGCCCTAATAAAGAAAGTGAACGAACTCTGGGTTGCGGCTGGTAATGAGCGAAAAGGTATTAGTTGGGATGAATTTTGTATCTATGGTCCCACCCTTACCGACTTCGCTGACATAGATAAATGGGCAAAAGAAGTTATTGCCATCAGGAAAGCGGTTCAATCTGCAAGCGGGAATGCTGCGAAGGATTCAGCTTGGAAGAATGGGATAAATAAGTTTCTTGAGCCTCTTCTAGAAAACAAAGAGCGAATTTCTGACCCAAAAGTTATCGCTAACCTATATGACTACGGTGACAATGCATTTAGATACTTCAAGCAATCAAAGTTTTTATCTCTCCGAGGTGGCGGAAGATACATAGATATTTCGCAGATGTCTGAAGTTCAAGTGGACATGTTGATTACTGACGAAGAATATAAGCCACTGTATTTCTCAACACCACAGGAATACGCAGATTTCATGCAGGATTTAAATAGTTTCGTTCCTCCATGGGCAACCCCCGAGAAGAAGAAAACCATCGAAAATAAGCTTCGTGCAATTCTTAAGGAAAAAGGTGCTGAGGTAAAGGCGCCTAGCAAAATCAAGGCTCAGTCCGCTCTTCCTTCCGCACTAAGAGAAGATGAATCAATTTCTAATCTTCGTGAAGCAATTACAGAAGTAAATATGCAAGATATGACTTCCGATGCGGCGTCTGTCGAGTTTCTATCCACTTGCGTGGAAGACTATTTAAAACTTGCGAGAAGACAAGATATTCCTGAAGCTGAAATTACAAGGATTAAAGCTCCTACTCAATTGGAGTATGTAACCTTTAAAACTTTTCTTTCTATCAATGACTTAGTTCAAATCAAGCCCAACTACCCTGTTGATGATGAGGGAAACCCAGTCTTCACTGCTGGAGGAAACCTTCCAGACCTTGAAATCTTCTACAAAGACTTCAATGCGATTTGTGAGGTAACCCTCATGACAAATAGAGCTCAATGGATGGCTGAGAGTCAGCCAGTACAGCGGCACTTACACGATTTTGCGGTTAAGAATGCGGATAAGGAAGCAATTGGAATCTTTATAGCTCCTTCTGTTCACCGTGATACTAAGAATAGTTTCAAGCAAACATTCCACACGGGAGTGGATTCTTTGGACTCTTTGAAAATAGTCCCATTCGACTTTGCAACTTGGACCGCAACAGTGGGCCATCTTGCAGACGCAAGAAAGCGGAAAAAGAATATAAATCAATCGCAATTTCATGCCTATTTAGAGTCGTTACTACCTTCAACAACAAAGAAGGAAAATACTGATGAATGGTGGGAAAGAATTTCAAAACCAACAAATATATTGGAGTTTATTAAGTGACCAGTTTGAAGTTGAACACCATACATAAAGGCGATTGCCTTGAGCTGCTAGACAAGATTGAGGCAGGAACCGTAGATATGGTTTTCGCTGACCCTCCGTACAACCTTTCGGGTAAAACTTTGAATTTGAAGGGAAGTAAAACAGGAGGAGACTGGTTCAAAGTAAATGAAAAGTGGGATGTCTACACTGATTCTGAGTACCAAGAATTTTCTAATCAATGGATACAGAAAGCAGCCACTGCTCTTTCGGACTCTGGGTCAATTTACGTGTGCTGCAGTCAGCATAATATTGACGCTGTTATGCATTCCCTGCGTCTTGCGGACTGCAAGATAAATAATATTCTTGTTTGGCAGAAATCTAATCCAATGCCAAACACGACTAAACGGCTCTATACGCATAGCGTTGAGTTCATTGTTTGGGCGGTAAAAGGTAAAGGATGGATATTTAATGCTGTTGAGCTGCGAGAAATGAATCCAGATAGACAAAAAGATGGCAGTCTGCGAATGATGAGAGATGTTTGGACTTTTCCTGTTGTACAGGGAGACGAACGTCTACGAGGAGATGACGGGCGAGCGCTTCACCCAACCCAGAAACCTCTGGAATTAGTGAAGAGAACAATTGTCGCTTCATCAAACATTGGCCAAGTAATTCTTGACCCATTCATGGGTAGTGGAACTACTGCCGTAGCTGCAAAGTCACTGGCTCGTTCATGGATTGGAATTGAACGAGATGACCTCTATATAAAGGCAGCCAGAGAAAGAATTGCTAAAACACGTGCGACCAAGAAACCAAGCAAGGGAGACAATAATGACCTTTAATGAACTCGTGAAGTCTGGGGCCATTCCAGTTGGCACTGAACTAATTTGGAAGAGAAGAATTCAAGGTGAAACTCATACGGCGACAGTTGCACACGGTGCAATTAGGACTGCTGATGGAAAACTTCATAAGTCACCTTCAGGCGCTGCAAGATATCTTAATAATGGAAAACCTGTAGATGGTTGGAAAGTTTGGAAGATTAAAGAATCTGGATTGTTAATTGATTCATTTAGAATTAAAGATGGAGAAAGTTCAGGAAATTAGGCTACTGCCGTACTTTTTAGTCACTGACCATCCGTAAGCCCTGACCATTAGTTGCAAAGTCGAGCGGTTAACTGCCGGGGGGTCTATTTTATTTAATTATTTCTAACTACACTTAGAGCATGCGAAACTATTTTCAAGTAAGACTTGGCAAAGCAAATGTATACGCTAATGAGTGCTGGATGAATGGATACATTGGTACAAGCTGGTTTGGAAATATCAATTTGCTGCGGTCTTTGACTGAAGCTTCAGACTGGAAAGCGTTTAATAAGGAAATGATTCCTGTGTATATGGAATCGCATCCAGATACCAAGAAAGTAGCAGCAGGATTGTTTTGTGGATTCACTTACACGGTTGGCAAGGCACTGACGCTGGGGGACATAGTTCTAAGTCCAATGGGTGATGGCGAATATATAGTGGGTGAAATTGCAGGAGGTTATATATATGAACCAAATACAGATATTCCTCACCGTCGAAAAGTTAATTGGTACAAGAACCGTATAAAGCTGTCCGACTTCACTACGGAGCTTAAGAATTCCATCGGTTCGATTGGCACGGTAACCAATCTTGGGAAGTATTCAAAGGAACTAGATGCTTTAATTGAAGGAAACCCCACCTCTGCTGTCTATAGCAATGATGTGACTGTTGAAGATGCAAGCATCTTTGCTCTAGAGAAGCACCTAGAAGACTTCTTAATCGCTAACTGGGCAAGCACGGAGCTCAGCAAGAGTTACGATATTTATGAAGCTGAAGGGGAGTTAATTGGCCAGCAGTTCCCTACTGATACTGGCCCGATAGATATTTTGGCAATCAGCAAGGATAAGAACGAACTTCTTGTCATCGAACTCAAAAAGGGCCGTGTCAGCGATGTAGTTGTAGGACAAACTCAGCGGTACATGGGTTATGTACAAGGAGAACTTGCAGAGCCGAATCAGAAAGTAAAGGGCCTTATTATCGGTCTAGATGAAGACTTAAGACTAAAGCGGGCGCTCGCAGTTACCCAGAACATTGAGTTCTATCGTTATCAGGTTACTTTCAAATTGCTTAAGGGATTTAAGGATTCCTAGTCAGCGGGTTGGCTAGTCCAGCTGTGACCAGTTCTCTTGGTACTTGTCCATCCACCCATTCTTAAATCCGGGAACTTCATAGGGATATTCAGAAGTAATCCATCTCATCTCTGAATCATTGTGTGCCTGACCTTGTTTTCCTGGAGTGTCCAGCCAGATTTTATAAGCCGTTTTTACTGCTGCTGAAACCAATTTTGCAGGGATTACATACACCGATGACTTTTCAGAATTCAATGCGACAAAACAGTAGAACATATCTTTATCTGAAATCTCTTCGTGCTTTGCCTTCATATGCCACTTTAACCTTGCACCAGTGAACAATGTTGCCTTGACCTGAATAAGTTGAGGAAGTCCACCATCTAATGGGTTTACAAGAATGTCAGCCTTGCGAGTACCACGTGGAGCTTGTGAGGCAAGAATTCCCCGCTCCAATAAACGTGAAAGAACAAGATGTTCTCCTGCTGCACCGATGAGGGTCTTGTCTGTGGCCATAGTCCAAATTATCCCTTCATTGTTTTGTGATTGGCAATAGAAGAAGAATTATTGATTCCTAGTCTATTTGTTACCCTGCCGAAGCTTCCTTAAACGTTCCTGCTTAACCTCTAAGTCCAACATGCTGGCTAACTCAGGGTAAAGCTTCCGAGAGTGGCTATTGAGTTTCATTGGTTGTTTCGATGCATTGGCTTGAGGTGCCGCAAATTGTCTGGATTTAAATGATTCCATTATTTTCCTTTACTAGGTTGCTACTGCCCTCCTGCTTTTGATTGAATCCGTGCGTACAAGTCCCTATACGGCACCTTGAAAGCCAAACCTGCAAGTTAATAGTTCTTATGCGTAACTATTCCCTATCTAGTCATGAAACTGGATTGCAGATTTGGACTTTGCAAGGTCATTTTCCGTTTTTTAGCTTGTCGATTTATTACTCATATCTGATAACTATGCTGCGTTTGGTTGCGTTGCATCAATGACTTGCACATAGCGACGTTGCAAGCACTCTTGAATCTGATTTTCTGAGATTCTTCGTGAGCGCCCGAAACGGTGCGCATCCAGTTGACCTCTTGAAATCATCGAGTAGATAGTTTCTCGGGTTAGTCCGAAGTGTCTAGCAACTTCAGCAGGTGTGTAGTATTTATCCATTTCCATCCTCATTCTTGTCGGTTATTAAGATTCTCATATATCTTCTTCCACGTCTGTGTGAACTAATAAATTCTTTTCCGTGATTGCCGTGCCAGTTTCCAAATCGAGACGCATAAGGAGATTCCCTTGCTTCTTTAGTGGACGTCGGAAAGAGATACCCGCAGTTTTTGCAAAGCGCCTAATGCTTTTCTTTTCAAGGGGCCTTAGGTTGAGGTCAAGTGAAGCCTCATTGGCGTAGAGCATGCCAATAACCTGCGCTTTGGCATATGGTGGCAAGGTTGAGTCATGAACCATTTTTACCCAACCCATCTCATGATTAACAGGTTCACCTAACTTAGAAATACCCCATCCAAATCGGAGTGCTGCTTCAAACTTCTCGGGAGTTAGGTCTTCAAGCGTATGGATATGGTGGCGCTGAAGATGCTTATTCCGCATTAGATACTCAAAACGATATGTGCCGTCTTCAGGGATGTTTTTAAGCTTCTTCTTAACTGCATGTGCAGTTTTGTCATAGAACTTAACGTGGCTATTCTTCTTTGAACTAGGGGAATCCCAAGTTTCGGCTCGTCCCTTGTTGTAGATAATGCTTACTGCACGTGCAAATTTGGCCTTAGTTTCTTTAAACAACTCAATACTGAAGAGTGGGTCAAGAATGCGAAAATCACGTGCTCCATCCAACCGAATGATACGAATCTGAGAACGCCAACTCTCTTCCCAGTACTCAAGGCTTTCATCCCCCTCAGTTGTTACAGCAAAAGCAGGAAGTGCCTCACCTGCGGCAAAGTACTCTTCAATCAATAGTTCCGTAATACGGGCAACTGAATCAATTGGGGTAAGAGAAGTTCCATCTGGGTCCATAAACCGTGAAGGATTGAACTCCATGGTGATTGACCAACGTGCCCGATTGAATTGAAAGTGAACCTTGGTGCCAGTCGCTTCATGAACTGCCGTTGCTTTTGCACCCCATCGGCCAAGCTGTGTGTTCTTTATCGTAGAGAGCAATGCTTTACCATCACTCTTATTTGGTACTAGTGGAATCTCAACCGCAATGCGGTCTACACCTACGGTGATATCCGCATGCAAGGTTGGTACTGGGTACACATTAGATATACATAAAGAACACCTATTAGATAAAAGTGGCCTTATAACGTTACCCGTGTTAATCATTATTGAACGAGTTGCAGACATTTTGTTGCGGTGTCTTGAACTATTATACATGTTTATATAACTCCTTAATTGTTAAAGTGAATGTTTGAATTTTTATATTGCAGACCTACTAGCAAGGTGGACCGTGCCCGAAATCGGGTAACGGAACTTGTAACCAAAAAGGGAAATTGATTTCTATCAGAGCGCCACTTTTTGGCGATTTACATATCCAGAACTTCTCACTGGGTGAGCACTTGCATATTGGTACCGACGGCTTTGAAACCATTCATCCAGTTCTACTGGGGAATATTGATATCGACCGCCCACCCGATAGCAAGGAACCCCTTGGCGCTTTCCTTCAGTTAAGAGCCAGTGGACAGACTTGCCTAGGCGAAGTGAAGCTTCTTTAGCTGTGAGCATTACTTGTGAATCCATGTATATTTATCCTCATCTCTTCTACCTTTTGCAGAAGGGTATAAGGATATCACGGTTTATGATATGCTTGTGCCAAAGGTAGAAGCCTTGCGGATAGGGGTAAAAAATGGCGAAAGCTGACCAATTAGAGGCAGTTATATGGTCACCTAAAAAGGGACCTCTTAAGGGGAAGTCGGGGCTAGTAGTCCTGAAGAAGTGGGCCGATGAAGCCACTAACCCCAAAGAAGAGTCTGATGACGCCCTTGGTTACTTGGGACACGTGCTTACGTGGCATGACCTAAAAATGAAAGACCAAGGGAACTTCCGCATCTGGGTTCATTCTTTGAACCGTTCTAAAACCCGACGTGACTTCTTCTCATTAGAAATCCAGCGCCATGCTCACTTCTTTTCACCTGTAGAACAGAATGAAGCTGATGCCAGAATCGCATTGGCAGAAACAGTTCTTAATTGGGTTTCAGAAGGAAGCATTAAGTCTTCATTGCTTAGACAGTTACCGTCTGGTCAGGTCCTAGAGGACCACGCACGGCAGATTGACCAATTCTTGATGACGTTTCTAGAAACTTCAGGAAACGTTATTGATTTTAAACAGAAGACAGGCCGCTCCAAAGGAGCAAACGAATCTTCATATGAAAAAACTATATTTCGTTCAACAGGTAAAGACTCAATCATTCTGGCGAAGCTGTATGCAATACGTTCAGAGTCAGCAGGAGCATCACGAGTTGGAAAACGAATCTGTGAAGACTTAGGAATTGAATCATCAGTTCTATATACAGCCATCCGAATTGCTAGAGCTAAAGAATGGCTAACTGAAGGGCGTAAAGGTATCGCTGGGGGAACCATGACTGCAGAAGGTGAAAAATACTTTTTAGAAAATGACGGTCCCGCCAGATTGGAAAAAATCACGGGAATCAAGATTGGGAATCAATAATGGCAAGTACTCGTAAGCGTGGAAAATATCATTCAGCTCGTTGGCGTAGCTGGGATGGCCAGCCACTAGAAAAAGGAGGTTTCCTCACCAAGAAGGAAGCTCAACTCTTTGCAAATGAGCAGGAAGTCTTGGAACGAAAGCGGAAGAACACACGTCCTTCCGACCTTAATTACACTCTGTATCAGTTTGTCGTAGATGTCTGGCGCCAAACTTTAGATATTGAAGATGACACGAAAGATGGATACTCGTGGTCACTTAATAAACACATCCTTCCTATTTTTGGAAACATGAAGATGGTGGATATAAAACCAGCAGATATTGAAGGCTGGCAGGTAGCCATGAAGAGTATTGGCCCTAATGGAAAAAAGGGCTTGGCTGATAAAACGATAGAAGGCCACATGAACTTGCTTGCCGCCATTCTTAAAAAGGCAGTGCAAAATGGCTATCTTCATCAATCACCATTTACTCACTTAAAACGTAAGAAAGCTAAGTCACGTAAGCCAGTCACGCCCCTTGACCCAAAACTTGTGCAGAAGATTGCAGCAGGATTTGCTGAACGTTTCCGCCTGATTGTTTGGATTTGCTTCTACACAGGTATGCGTCCATCTGAGGCCTTGGGCCTTACTTATGACCGTCTGGACTTCATCAAAGGAACAATCACAATTGACCGCCAGCTAAGTCGCAGCCGCAATAAAATCTTTGCGGACAAACTTAAGACCTCATCTAGTAATCGTGTGATTGCTTTTGCGCCACAGCTACAGGGGCATATCAAAGACCATGTAAGTAAATTTGGGACAGGACCACAAGGTCTACTTATGCAGAATCGTTCAGGCAACGTTTGGCGCTACCGTGATGCACGAGACATGTTTAGCAAGGTATCCCGTCCCTTAGGATTGCAGGTAGGAGAGGGGCTTCACATTCTTCGCCACACTTGTGTATCACTCTTAATCCAACAGGGAGTAAATCCAAAGACTATCCAAGGACATGTTGGGCATGAGTCAATTGAAGAAACTATGGATACTTATGGGCACCTGTTCCCAAACAGCCTTACAGACCTTGCTGCAAACCTAGATAATTTTTCCGCCATGTTCGACAGCGATACTGAAAAGAAATCCAAAACAGCGTAATATCTACTTGCAAGGAAATATTACAAATGCTTTTAAAGCTTTGCATATGCTTGTGGGCAAATGTGTGGGCGTGACGACTAAATCAGCAGGTCAGAGCATTATTCGTAGGCTGTCCGGCTTATAGGGCGACTCTTCTTTATACTTTGAAAATGATTCTTGAAATTGCATTCGTCGAAGTTGCACCTGAGCACCATTCTGATTTTGAGAAAGCGGTGAAACGAGCGGTTTCCGAAGTTTT
>Ga0114964_10002851_pt1 | contig 11925 bp, 8 predicted proteins | sample C_131016_MF_Meta_FD_92638 | JGI IMG/M metagenome (GOLD analysis project Ga0114964, IMG submission 92638) | Freshwater microbial communities from Lake Croche, Canada to study carbon cycling - C_131016_MF_MetaG | ecosystem: Environmental > Aquatic > Freshwater > Lake | place: Lake Croche, Canada... | reverse complement strand
GGTGCGTTGGTCGAGCCGCCAATGGCGGTGTTCACGATGATGGCGTTTTCAAACGCTTCGCGCGTCATAATGTCGGAAGGCTTCAAATCTTCCCACACCATCTCAACCGCACGAATGCCGGTTTCATAGGCAATCTGTCCGCGCTCGCGATAAGGGGCAGGAATGGCCGCGCAACCCGGCAGGGTCATGCCGAGAGCTTCCGCCAATGAGTTCATCGTCGACGCCGTGCCCATCGTGTTGCAATGACCAACGGAAGGAGCCGATGAAGCCACGATATTCATGAACTCATCATAGTTGATTTCACCTGCCGCCAAGCGCTCGCGCTGGCGCCAAACCACGGTGCCGGAACCGGTCCGCTCGCCGTGATACCAGCCATTCAGCATCGGGCCGCCACACAGCACGATCGAAGGAATGTTGACGGTAGCCGCCGCCATAATGCAGGCGGGTGTGGTTTTGTCGCAGCCCGTCGTCAACACAACGCCATCAAGCGGATAGCCATAAAGCACCTCGACGAGACCGAGATAAGCGAGGTTACGATCAAGCGAGGCTGTTGGCCGCTTACCAGTTTCCTGAATCGGATGAACGGGGAACTCGAACGCCACACCGCCGGCTGCTGTAATGCCCTCGCGCACGCGCTTGGCCAAATCGATATGATGGCGGTTGCATGGCGAAAGATCCGATCCCGTCTGCGCAATGCCGATGATTGGCTTGCCGGACTGGAGCTCTTCGCGCGTCAGACCAAAATTGAGATAACGCTCAAGATAAAGTGCCGTCATGCCGGGATTATCTGGGTTATCAAACCACTGCTTTGAGCGCAGTTGGCTCTTTTTGATTCTTTTCCGCTGAGGTGCACTAGCCGACGCAACCACCGAAGGTGCTGCAAGCTTGGCTTTTTTTGCGGCCGCTTTTTTAGGCTCAGCCTTTGCAGCGCCCTTTTTTTCCAAGGTTTTTTTCGATACGGCCATGTCGTCCTCCCAATTTTCGTCAAGCGCATAGGTGCCTTTGACGAAGCACGCGTTGATTTCTCCCCTACCATCGCCCTAAATGCATGGATAAATCAATAACCACAGTCCATCGCCACGGACGGAGGAGCCCTGCCAATGCTGCACATCGTCGACGCCTTCTCTCGAATTGGAGAGGAAAACGCCTTCGCCGTCTTGGCGCGAGCCACGGAATTGCAGCGCCAAGGCAAGGACATTATCAATCTTGGTATTGGCCAACCGGATTTCCGCACGCCTGAAAATATCGTCGAGGCAGCCATCAAGGCGCTGCGCGATGGCCACCATGGCTACACACCCGCCACCGGCATTTTGCCTTTGCGGGAAGCCGTATCAGCCGACCTCAAAAAGCGATTTAATGTCGATGTATCCCCCGAACTCGTAATGATCGTACCGGGTGGCAAGGTCACCATGTTCATGGCGATCTTGATGTTCGGAGAACCGGGCGCGGAAATTCTCTATCCCGATCCCGGCTTTCCAATCTATCGCTCGATGAGCGAATTCACGGGTGCCAAAGCCGTTCCCGTTCCGATTCGGGAGGAAAACGGCTTTGCCTTTTCGGCGGAAGAAACCTTGGCACTGATTACGCCTAAGACGCGCCTTCTCATCATCAATTCCCCCGCTAACCCGACGGGTGGCGTTACGCCGAAATCGGAAATCGACAAACTCGTAAAGGGTCTCGAAAAATTTCCAGACGTTGCGATCATGTCCGACGAAATCTACGCGCAGATGACCTATGATGGTGAAGTGCATCAAACCTTGCTGGCCTATCCCGACATTCGCGATCGGCTGATCTTGCTTGATGGATGGTCGAAAACCTATGCGATGACCGGTTGGCGGATGGGTTATTCGGTCTGGCCTAAGCCGCTATATGACGCGGCACGCAAACTGGCCGTCAATTCGTTCTCCTGCGTTAACGCCTCAGCGCAATATGCTGGCCTTGAAGCGCTTACCGGCCCGCAAGACGCCGTGCATGCGATGGTTGCCGAATTTGATCGCCGTCGGAAAGTCGTGGTTGAGGGCCTGAACAAACTACCGAATGTGTCGGCGGCGACACCCAAAGGCGCGTTCTATGCCTTCCCGAATATTTCCAAAACCGGCTGGCGGGCCAAGCCGCTCGCTTCGGCTTTACTTGAGGAAGCAGGCGTTGCCACCATTGGTGGGCCGGATTTCGGCGTCTATGGCGAAGGCTATATCCGCCTGTCCTACGCCAATTCTACCGAGAATATTCTGCGCGCGCTGGAGCGGATCGAGAAGTTTTTGGTCGAGCGCAGCCAGCAATAATCATTTCGTCACTGCGAGCGACGGCGAAGCAGCCCAGCTGAATTTTGAGAGCTCAGCTGGGTGGCTTAGCATTCGCTCGCCATGACGGATCGGCTTATCTCAATGCCGCACACGCTTTTGCAAGCGCGGTAATGCGTGCCCAATCGCCGGCTTTCACAGCATCGGCAGGCGTTACCCATGAGCCGCCAACGCAGACGACATTGGCGAGCGCGAGATAGGATTTCGCCTTCTCCGCATCGATGCCGCCCGTCGGGCAGAAGGTGAGGTGCGGCAAAGGGGCACCCAGCGATTTGAGATAGGCGGTGCCGCCAGCGGGTTCTGCCGGGAAAAACTTCAAGACGTGATGGCCCATTTCAGCCATCACCATCGCTTCCGATGCGGTGGCTATGCCCGGCAAGAGAGGCGTGCCCGATTGCGCTGCGGCTTCCGAAAGCTTGATCGTCGAGCCGGGGCTTACCAGAAAACGTGCCCCTGCCGATTTGGCTTCGTTGACTTGGGACGCCGTCAATACCGTTCCCGCGCCCAAAATAGCATCCGGCACTTCCCGTGCCATCGCCTCAATCGCTTTAAGCGCGCCATCGGTTCGAAGGGTTACTTCGAGCACATCAAGGCCACCTTCCACCAAAGCGCGCGCCAACAAAACAGCCACATGCGGATCATCGACCGTTAAAACAGGAATGACGGGGACACGCTTCAAAATGGCAAGCAAGGCGGCATTGTTCGGCATGGTGGTCGGCTCCGACGGGAAACAATAAACTGCAACTATCCATGAAACGAGAGAGCCCGACAGGTCAATCCTATCGGGCTCTTTTCATGTCGTGACGTTGGTGTTTGAGGTTATTCGGCGGGTGTTGGCGAGAGCGCAGCACTCGCGCCTGCCATCCGCTTAGCCGCGCGTCGAGCGATCCGCTGCTTTTTGCGGGCGGTGAACCATTCGCCAATTTCGGCGACCATCATTAAGGCCGCAGGCGTCACCACAAGCGTCAGGATGGTGGCAAAACCCAATCCAAACACGATCGCCGAGGAGAGATGCACCCACCACTGGGTTGATGGCGCGCCAAACGCAATATCGCGGTTGACGAAGTCAAGGTTGATGCCGAAGGCAATCGCCAACACGCCAAGAATAGCGGTCACCGCCGTCAGCACCACCGGGCGCGCCCGCTCGCGGCACGTTTCGATAATGGCATCATAGGCACTCATGCCCTCATGGCGGCATCGGTCATAGGTATCGATCAACACAATATTATTGTTCACGATAACCCCGGCATTGGCGATGATTCCGATCCCGGTCATCACCACACCAAACGCTTGGCCCATGATCATCAGACCCAACAACACGCCGATGGTCGACAACACAACCGCCGTTAACACCAAAATCACACTGGTGAACTTGTTGAACTGTGCGAGCAGAATAGCAAAGATCAGGAACATTGCTGTGCCGAATGCCTTACCCAAAAACGCGCCAGCCTTGGCCCGCTCCTCGTCCTCGCCCTTCAGCTTGAAGGTGATGCCGGGCCCAAGATCCATAGCATTCAGATCTGCCATAACCTTTTGCTGAACATTAGCCGATTGCACGCCTTCGGCGACATTGGCTGACACCGTGATCACCCGGCTACCCGCCACGCGATTCAACTGGCCCACGCGTGGCGATGGCGTCCGCGTCACGAAATTGCCAATCGGCACGGACCCTATCGCCGTGTTAATCCGCAATTCTTCAATATCGTCCAACGTCCGCTTGTCTTCCGGAAAGCGCAAGATGAGATCAACGGATTTGTCGGTCTCGTTCGGGCGGTATTCCGAAATCTTCAAACCATTGGTCACCAGTTGCAGCGCCGAGCCTACGCTCGTTGCGCTGGCGCCATATTTGGAAGCCTCGGCCTTATCAACATTAATCGTCCAGTCGATACCCGGCAGTGACAGCCCATTGTCGATATCGCGAATATCCCGGTTTGCTTCGAGATAGGCCGATACTTTCTTGGCCGCCGGAATAAGATAGGCTGGATCAACAGCTGCAAGCTGCACTTGAATGGCTTTACCCGTCGGAGGCCCACCTTTCGGTGCGGTCACTTCGATCGAAACACCGGCAATATCGGAAGTGCGTTCGCGAATTTCATCCATGATTTTAGATGCACTACGGCGATGTTGCCAATCGATAAATTCGAATTGGATTGAACCAATCGTATCCTCTGAAATTTCACTCGAGCCCTTCTGGCTTTCGCCTGAGCGGGCATAGACCGTGCGCAACTCCTTCATAGGAAGAATGCGCTCTTCGACACGGCGAACAAACTCGTCCTTTTCCGTGATCGACAAATTGCCCCGTGCATGCACTTGAACAATGCCGAAATCAGGTTCGACATTCGGGAAAAACTCGACGCCATGACCAAAAACGCCATAGGCCTTAATCACCGTGACCAGAAGCAGAAACGTCGCCGATAAGGTTAAGCCCGGATGCTTCACGCAAAAGCGGACGACATTCATATAGGCGCCTTTTTCACTCGCCCGTTCATCATGCGGCTTCACAGATGCTTTGCCCAGCAAGGCACCCAAAGTGGGTGTGAAGAACAAAGCGACCACCAGCGAAGCCGAGAGCGTCGCAATCAAAGTGAGTGGCATATATTTCATAAATTGACCGACAATCCCCGGCCAGAAAAGCAGCGGTGAAAACGCTGCAACGCGGGTAAGCGTTGCCGCAATCACGGGACCGGCCATGCGCTTGGCTGCCATTGAAAATGCCAGCTTCGGATCCATCCCCTCAGCCATCCGGCGTTCGGCAAATTCGGAAACGATGATCGCATCATCAACCAACATGCCGACCGCCAAAATCAGCGCAAACAGCACCACAATATTAACCGTCAAACCGGCCATTTGCAGCGCCAAAATACCGGCAAGAAACGAACCGGGAATTGCAATGCCGATAAAGAGCGATGGTCTGCCGCCGAGCACCATCATCATGATGACAAGCACCAGCAACACAGCAGTGATCACGCTGTTTTGCAAATCATGCAACATGTCCCGAATGGTCTTGGACTTGTCTTGACTGAACGAGACGGAAACCGTTCCCGGCCATGATTTTTGCAATTCACCAATCACGTATTTAACCGAGTCGACCGTTTCAATCAGATTGGCACCCGTACGCTTCGATACTTCGATAGCAATGGCAGGTTTGCCATTCACGCGTGTAATCGAAGTGGCGTCCTTAAAGGTCGGCCGAACCTCGGCCACATCGCCCAAGGTCACACTTGCACCGGGTGTTGCCGTGACCGGCAATTTCAAAATATCTTCGGGACGTTCGATCAGGGCCGGAACTTTAACCGCGAACCTTCCCGTCCCCCCTTCGAGAGCGCCAGCTGCTACGAGGCTATTGCTTTGGCTCACGCCGCCAATCAAACCATCAAGGCTGATCCCATAGCTTTTCATGAGCATCGGCTCGGCGATGATTTCGACCACCTCATCGCGCGCGCCTTTAAGATCCGCAGATAAGACACCCGGAACCTGCTCAATATAATTTTTGGCACTGCGAGCAATATGCAGCAAGGTTCGTTCCGGAACTTCACCTGTCAGGGCTACAACCAAAACCGGAAAGAGCGAAAGATTAACCTCGCGCACTGCGGGTTGATCCGCATCTTTTGGTAAATCGCGCTTGGCGTCGTCCACCTTGGCACGCACATCGGCGACAGCCTTAGTCGAGTCAAAGCCCGCTTCAAATTCAAGCAACACGAAGCCGCCGCCTTCAAAAGCGGTGGAACGCATTTCTTTCACATTGGCGACGGACTTCAATTGGGTTTCCATCGGGCGCAACAAGAGTCGCTCGGAATCCTCAGGGCTGATGCCGCGCTGCGATAATTGCACGTAAACAATCGGAACCTTGACGTCAGGCTCGGCTTCTTTCGGGATCGTTTGATAGGCAACGAAGCCCGCAAGGAGCAGAAAGACAAGAACCGCAAGCGTCAGCCTTGCATGTGAAATGGCATAGTCGACCGGGTTTTTCATGGCGTTGTTCCAATTTCCCGAAAATTAAGACGCTTTAGCGGCGACAGCTTCGACGATTTGGCCTTCTTTGACGAAGTCCTGACCCTGCACGATAATTTTCGTACCCTCTGCTATGCCGGAGACATAGAGATAATCGGTCTGATCTTCGACTAGGCCCACGGGCACAAAGGCTACTTTGTTCTTATCATCGACAATACGAACTCCAAGCTTGCCTTCGGCTGAAAAGGTTAAAGCCGAGCGGGCGACCTTAGTTGCATCAACGGGTGCCAGATACAGCGAGACTTCCGTTGTCACACCATCGACAATTTTACCCTCTGGATTGGCGAGGCTAACATCGATGCGATAAGTCCGCGTCTGCGGGCTTGCCCGGTTGGAGATAAAGCGAACAGAGCCTTTAACTTCCTCGCCGCTAATAAAGCGGACATCGGCGCGATCACCTACCTTAACACCACTTAAACGGCGTTCCGAAATTTCAACGACTGCCAACATCGGATCAAGCGACATGACTTCGGCAACTTGAGCGCCCGGCTGCAAGCTCTGTCCCAAATTAGCAGGAACTTCGTTGATCACACCCGCTACTGGTGCCCTCACCATACCGCGATCACGCTCGGCTTGGGCCTGGGCCAGAAGAGCCTGCGCGCCTTTGAGATCCGCTTCAAACTGGGCCAGATTGAGCTTGGCCAGATTACCACTTTCAACCAGTAACCGCTTGGCGTCATATTCCTTCTGGCGCTGCTCAAGGCGGGCTGCCGCCTGCGCAACGTTTGATTCACGGGCCTCATCTGAAAGTACCGCAATAATTTCATCCGCTTTCACAATCGAGCCGCGCCGAACATTAAGGAGCGTGACGGTTCCGTTTGTGCGTGCCACCGCCATCGTTCTGACATCTGCCTCCGTGCGTCCCGAAAGCGTGAGCTTACGGGAGCGGGGCTCAACTACCGCCGGTAAAACGGAAACGGCGAAAGGCTTCGCTTCCAACTGCGATACAGGACCCGTTGGCGCGGGCGCTTCCTTCCGGCCAATCTGGCCCGAAGCAATCCAGAGCACGGCAATAACAACAAGGGCGATAGCAGTAAGGCGGCTCCAAAGCATGGTCAGTTTCCAGTTGTGAGGTCAGAAGGACAGGACGATAAAGACACAGCGCCATTAAGTAAGGCGCCAATTAAACACATGACAGTGTCGACTTCACGACCACTGTCAAAATCTTGGTCGATTGCCCGACGGCGGATCAAGCCATCAGAAAGCGTTAGAATAAGGCTCGCCAACGCGTCCACATCGACATCGGGATGGATATCGCCGGAATGCTTCGACTGTTGGCATACGGTGATGATGCCGTTTCGGACTTCCCGATGAATGGTGGCGCAAAGCGCTGCAATATCCGGATTACGTGCTGCTTCAGCCCAAATTTGGAGAGCCAGAACAGCCTTTTCCCTTGGCTGCTCGACAAGGTGCTTGCGGCCAATTTGTTCAAACGCGCTCATCAGGTTCGCAGCACCTGAGAGTGCTGCAAAATCAGCCGCAATCGCAGCGCGATCACGCTCGATCAGGCCCGCGATCATCGCGTCCTTCGACGGGAAATAGCGATAAAGATTGCCCGGAACCATGGCGGATTCCCGCGCAACGTCCTGCATTGTGGTATGGTGAAACCCAGCATGCGAAAAACAACGCTCCGCCGCATCCAGAATTTGTGGCCGACGATCAAGAAAGCGGGGCGGTTTGGTTTCCAACATAACGAAAACCACTAGTGAATGAACATTCATTCGTCAAGCAACCAAAGGTTGCGCATATAGGTAATGGTCGGAGTGAACTTAGTCCGCTCAACCGGCTAGCATAGAAGCAACAGGACAAAAGGAGCTGAAAATGCGTTGGTCGATCACATTAGGCACGATTGCGGGAACGGCCATTCGGGTTCACGCCACATTTTTGCTCTTTCTTCTCTTTATGGGCATCGTCGTCTATCGGGCCAACGGCCCTGCCGCCGCGTGGGACACTCTTGCCTTCGTAACCCTCATTTTTATCTGCGTCGTCCTACACGAATTTGGCCATATCTTGATGGCGCGGCGCTATGGAATTAAAACGCGTGACGTGACACTGTTTCCCGTTGGGGGCGTCGCCAGCATGGAGCGGATGCCCGACAAACCCTCGCAGGAATTATTAGTGGCGATTGCTGGCCCCGCCGTTAATTTGGTGATTGCGGCTGTCATCTTGGCTGTCATGGGTACAAGTCTGAATACAGACGATCTGGCTGGTATCGGTAACACCAGTACCAGTCTTGCGATGCGGATCGCTACCGCCAATCTGATCTTAATGGCGTTTAACCTTATCCCCGCTTTCCCGATGGATGGCGGGCGGGTGCTGCGGGCGTTACTCGCCATGCGAATGGGAAAGGCCCGTGCAACGCGCATTGCTGCTGGAATAGGTCAAGCCTTCGCGTTTGTGCTCGGCTTTCTCGGCTTTTTTGGCAATCCGATGCTAATCTTTATCGCCTTTTTCATTTTTATCGCTGCCGGAGCCGAAGCTGATACCGCCGCCTTGCATGATGCCACCAGCGATCTTTCGGTCGGCGATGCGATGATTACGGCGCTAACGCCGCTTAAGCCCTCCGATACGATCCGCCAAACCGTTGATCGGCTTTTACGCTCAACCGATGATGATTTTCCGGTCATCGACGAACAAGGCAACGCCTTTGGCCTTGTCACACGCCATGAAATTTTGCTGGCGCTGAACGAGAACAGCGACATGACGCCGATTTCGGCCATCATGCGCCCGGCGGACCTCATGCTGAATGCCAATGACCCGCTCGAAAAAGCGCTGGTGGCCTTCGAGACGACAAACGCTCCGGCACTCTTGGTTGTCGACAAAGAGGGCCAAGCCACCGGCATGATAACCCGCACCTCGATTGCGCAGATTATGTTGGTACGAACGGCCCGTCCGGGCTGGGCGATTCATCGCGGTGGCCTATTGGCCGAAAGCCTGCCCGGTGTCAGCCGCGGCCCGCGAGCGGCATCTTCGTCGCCATCACGGTAATCGTCGACACATTGGCATCGAGCGGCAGGCTAGCCATGAAGATGACGGCATTGGCAACATTGCCGACATCCATGGTTGGCTCGACCGCCAACTCAAGATTGGGTTGAAGCACGCCCGTGCTCATTTTCTGCGTCATATTGGTCGACGCATTGCCGATATCGATCTGGCCACACGCAATGTCATATTTGCGCCCATCAAGCGAGGTCGATTTCGTAAGGCCCGTAATGGCGTGTTTCGTCGCGGTATAGGGCGCGGAATTGGGCCGCGGCGTCTGCGCCGATACCGAGCCATTATTGATGATGCGGCCGCCGCGCGGCGACTGATCCTTCATGATCCGGAACGCTTCCTGCGTGCACAAAAACGCCGCCGTCAAATTAGCACCCAACACGGACTGCCATTGCTCGAAGCTCAGATCTTCCAGCGGGATTGGCGGAGCATTGGTTCCAGCATTGTTGAACAGCACATCCAGACGGCCAAATTTTTCTTTGGACTTCGCAAAGAGATTTTTGACGGATGCAGGATCGGCAAGATCGGTCGAGACGGCAAGCGTTGGCGCGCCATAGTGAGCACCAAGGGCCACCGTCTCATCCAGCGCTTCCTGCCGACGGCCGGCGAGAACAACGCTGTAGCCTTCCTTCATCATCGCTAGCGCTACCGAGCGGCCAATGCCCGAACCGGCACCCGTGATCATCGCGATTTTTCCGTTGCCGCTCATGTGAGTTCCTCCGATAGCGTTCTTTTTTAGCTTAATCTGTTCAGGCGGTCAGCCGGTCGAGTGCACGCCCAAAACGGTCGAAAATATCATCAACCTGCTGCTCAGAAATAATCAAAGGCGGGCAGAAAGCTAGGATATCGCCGATTGGCCGGAAGATAACCCCTTCCTCATGGCCAAGCTCAGCCAGCTTCAAGCCGGTTGCGCCTGGCTTTTCGAAGCCCGCTTTGGTCTTTTTATCCGCAACCAGCTCAATCGCGCCGATTAAGCCTACACCGCGCGTTTCACCCACCAGTGGATGATCTTTAAACGAATGAAGGCGCTTCAGGAATTGCGGGCTCAATTCATTCACCCGACCCATTAAATTACGTTCTTCGATGATGTCGATATTTTCCATCGCAACCGCCATCGCGAGTGGATGACCAGCCGTTGTGAAACCATGCGCAAACGTACCGATCTTGGCCGTATTATCAGCAATCACATTGTAAATTTCATTGGTGAAGGTGATCGATGCCAAAGGCACATAGGAAGAGGTGATCTGCTTCGAGCACACCATGATATCCGGCGTAATGCCATAAGTATCCGAACCCCATGTGTTTCCGGTGCGGCCAAATCCGTTGATCACTTCGTCAACGACGATCAAAATATCGTATTTATGGCAAACCGCCTGCATTTTTTCCCAATAGGTACGCGGCGGAATGAACACGCCACCCGCACCCATTACCGGTTCGCCGATAAAGGCCGCAACCGTCTCTGGGCCCTCGGCGATGATCTTGTCCTCAAATTCCTTTGCCAGACGGGTGGCAAATTCTTCTTCCGTTTCACCTGCTTCCGCAAACCGGTAATGGTGTGGGCAGCTCACATGTTTGATCTGCGGAAACGGCAAATCAAAATCGCGATGGTTATTAGGCAAACCGGTAAGGCTCGCCGACATCATGGTGATGCCGTGATAGGCCTTGATCCGGGAGATGATCTTTTTCTTCTCCGGCTTGCCGCGCGCGTTATTGTAGAACCAGATCATCTTGACGACGGTATCGTTCGCTTCCGATCCGGAATTGACGAAATGCGCCTTGCCCATTTTGCCCGGTGACATCTTCACCATACGCTCGGCCAATGCGATCGCGGTTGGATGCGATTTATGCGAGAAGGAGTGGTAGAAGGGCAGTTCGCTCATTTGTTTTGTGGCGGCTTTGACCAGCCGTTCTTCGCCAAACCCAACGGCGACGCTCCAAAGACCCGCCATCGCCTCGATATATTCCTTGCCCATATCATCATAGACATAGACGCCCTTACCCTTGGCGATGATCATCGGACCAACTTGTTCGTGCCTGCGGGCATTCGTGACGGGGTGGAAATAATATTCAATGTCACGGGCGGCAGCAGAATTAGGCAAAGCGGTCATCATAATCTCCGAATTGAGGGCACATTATCGAATTCTAGTTTCAGCATAGCCATTATGGCAACGAAAGGAAAACCCCTGTTAGGGGGTATGAGCTATGTTGCTGGAGCAATTCGTCGGAGCGCAAAAATGGCCCCGCCCGCCAAAAGCCCCCAAAACGCACCGCCGATCCCGAAAATCGAAAGGCCTGACGCGGCAACAAGGAAGGTAATAATCGCCGCATCGCGATCTTTTGCATCCGAAACTGCGGCATGAAGGGAAGAACCAAACGCGCCAATTAGGGCCAGCCCTGCAACGGCCTCAATCAAAACAGGCGGTGATAAACTAATCAGTGCCGTCGCTCCCCCCGCCAAAAGTCCGAACACGATGTATAAAACACCCGAAGCAATACCCGCCCAATAGCGCCGCGCTGGATCGGAATGCGCATCCGGCCCCGCACACATCGCAGCCGTAATCGCCGCCAGATTAACCGCATGCCCTCCAAAAGGCACAGAAAGCAAGCTCAGCAAACCCGT
>Ga0114964_10002850_pt1 | contig 11927 bp, 8 predicted proteins | sample C_131016_MF_Meta_FD_92638 | JGI IMG/M metagenome (GOLD analysis project Ga0114964, IMG submission 92638) | Freshwater microbial communities from Lake Croche, Canada to study carbon cycling - C_131016_MF_MetaG | ecosystem: Environmental > Aquatic > Freshwater > Lake | place: Lake Croche, Canada... | reverse complement strand
GAAGACGCCGGTCATCGCCTCCTTTGCCGGAATCGTCGTCAATATCCTGCTGAAGATCCTGCTGGCCCAATCATGGGGTGCGGCAGGACTGGCCTTTGCGACCGCGATGGGCGCATGGATCAATTTCGCCCTGCTGGTTGTGCTGGCCCTGCGCAGAGGCTGGATGGTGCCCGATAGCACCTTGGCCCGCTGGGCGCTCGGCATCGGCCTGGCGTCCTGTGTGATGTTTGCCGCGGTGCAAGCCGCCCTGCCGCTGGTTGCGCAATGGAGCGGACAATGGACAGGGGCGCGCAACGAGATCGAACTGGCAGCCCTTGCCTTGACCGGGCTGGGCGCTTACGCCCTGCCCCTGCTGGTAATGGTCAAACTGTTGCGGCTCGATCCGCGTCCGGCACGCAAACGGTCCTAACCCTGCGCCAGAGCCGCCAGAACCCGCGCCCATGAGCGGGTGCCTTTGTGGAAGCTGGCCAGATCATATTTCTCGTTGGGAGAATGGACGCGGTCATCGTCCAGCCCGAAACCGACCAGCAGCGTGTCCAGCCCCAAAATCCGTTTGAAATCCCCGACAATCGGGATCGACCCGCCCGAGCCGATCGTGACAGGCGCGACACCCCATTCATCATGCAAAGCCGAACGGGCGGCTGTCAGGTCCGGCATATCGAACGGCAAAGCCAGCGCCCGCGAGCCCTTGTGGTGGACCAACTGGTAGTGGCAATCGGCTGGCACACGGGCCCGCACGAAATCCTCGAAGGCTGCGGCTATGGCTTTGGGATCCTGATCGCCCACCAGCCGGAAGGAAATCTTGGCCGAGGCTTGCGAGGCAATCACCGTCTTGGTGCCCTCCCCCGTATAGCCGCCGATGATGCCGTTGACATCACAGGTCGGGCGCGACTGGATTTGTTCGATCATCATCCGGTCCTGCTCGCCAGCCGGAGTTTTCAGGCCGACCTGCGGCAGGAAATCGTCGAGGTCGAGATGTTTCCACTGCTCCAGAATCTGGCTCGGTGTTTCGGGCACACCGTCATAGAAACCCTCGAGCGTCACCCGGCCCTTGTCGTCATGCAGAGCGGCGATGATATTGGCCAGCACGCGGATCGGGTTTTGGGCCGCCCCGCCGAACAGGCCCGAATGGAGATCGCGGTCCGCACAGGTGATCGTCAGCTCCTGATAGACCAGCCCGCGCAGCGATGTGGTGATCGCCGGCGTTTTGGTGTCCCACATGCCGGTATCGCAGACCAAGGCGACATCGGCAGCCAGTTCCGCCTTGTTGGCTTCCACAAAGGCCGGAAGGTTGGGCGAGCCGTTTTCTTCCTCGCCTTCCACCAGCACCGTCAGGCCGACCGGCAACGAGCCCGTGACCTTTTTGAACGCCCGGCAAGCCTCGATAAAGGTCATCACCTGGCCTTTGTCATCACAGGCCCCGCGCGCCGAAATCGCCCTGCGGCCATCGGGCAGGGTGATCAGCCGTGGTTCGAACGGCGGCACGTCCCACTGGTTGAGCGGATCAACCGGTTGCACGTCATAATGGCCGTAAAACAGGGCATGCCGGGAGGTGTCGCCGCTGATCCGCCCCAACACGACCGGGTGTCCGGCTGTCGCACGCACCGCCGTCTCAAACCCCAATTCTTTCAACTCGTTGTTGAGCCATTGCGCGGCTGTGACACAATGGGCCGCATAAGCGGGATCGGTCGAGATCGAGGGGATTTTCAGCCAGTCGAACAGACGGTCCAGCGAGGCTTCAAGATCGGTATCAATGGCTTGTAAAACGGCATCCAACTGCGCCATGCGGATCATCCTTCACTCTTCAAACAGTCCAAAGGACAGACTAACGCCCTGACAGCCAGAGGCAAGCCTCAACCGCAGTCCAGGGCGTCCCCCTCCAAAGCCTATCCCCCAAAGGGCTTGGTGGCCAAAAACCGGCAATTGGTGCATGATCAGTCCGACAAAAGGGTTATCGACGCAATCGAGACATTGGAAACACTGGATAATCCACCCGATCCGAGCGGTTCACCACACATTGGCAAACAGACCCTGCTTGCCGCATCTTGATCAAGGAATCCTTGATGGCTGATCATTCTTTTATTCCCGACGGGGCACTGGCAACCCGTGACGTCTGGCTTTCGCGGGTCGAAACCGTGCTCAAGGGGGCAGATTTCGACAAGAAACTGGTCGGACATACCGCCGATGCGATCCGCATCGAGCCGCTTTATGCCAAAAGCTCGAATTTGCCGCCGCTGGTCAGCCGCATGCCCGGAACAGCCTGGGCCTCGCTGGCCCGCATCGACCATCCCGACGGAACCCAGGCCAACCAGCAGGCTCTGGCCGACCTTGAACAGGGCGCGAGCGGCCTGTCGCTGGTGTTCGAGGGTGCGGTCAACGCTTATGGCTTCGGCCTGCCGGCCACTGTCGAGGCGCTTGATGCCGCGCTCGAAGGCGTGTTGCTGGATGTCGGCGCCGATCTGGTGCTCGATCCCGGCCCGCATGGCAAAGCGGCCATCCAGGCCATGGCGCAGGTGGTCAAGGCCCGCAATGTCCTGCCGGTCAACACGAAAATCCGCTTCGGTCTCGATCCGCTCGGAGCCTTTGCTGTCACCGGACAGTCCCCGGGCGACGGCGAGGAAATGGCCAAGCGCTTTTCTGCCGCTGTCATGGATCTGCGCGGCCGCGGTTTCATGGCGCCGATTGTCAAAGCCGATGGACGGATTGTCCATGCCGCAGGCGGGTCCGAGGCGCAGGAGCTGGCCTTTGCGCTCTCGGCCGCGCTGTTCTATCTGCGCGGTCTCGAACAGCATGGCATGGATCTGGTCGAGGCACGCCAGACCATCGAATTCAGGCTGGCGGCCGATGCCAGCCAGTTCCTGACCATGGCCAAATTCCGTGCCCTGCGCCTGCTGTGGGCGCGGGTCGAACAGGCCTGCGGGCTGACCCCGCAACCGGCCTGCATCACGGGCGAAACCGCTTGGAGGATGATGACACAACGCGATCCGTGGGTGAATATTCTGCGCTCCACTGTGGCGGTCTTTGCCGCAGGATTGGGCGGAGCCAACGCAATCACCGTTTTACCTTTCACCCAAAGTCTCGGCCTGCCCGATGCCTTTGCCCGCCGCATCGCACGCAACACGCAAACCGTGCTGATCGAGGAATCGCATCTGGACAAGGTGACCGATCCGGCCGCCGGTTCGGGTGGTGTCGAAGCCCTGACACAGGAATTGACCGACAAGGCCTGGGCGCTGTTCCAGTCGATCGAGCGCGAGGGCGGATTGTTCAAAGCGCTCACCTTGGGCGACTTTGTCGGCAAGCTCGCAGCCGTGAGCCAGCATCGCGACAATGATCTGGCCAAACGCAAGCAGGCCCTGACCGGCACCAGCGAATTCCCCGACATCAGGGAAGTGCCGGTGGCCGTGCTGGCCCCGCTCGGTTCTCCGTCTTACCAAGGATTGCTGCCGCCCAAACGGCTGTCGGAACCGTTCGAGGCCCTGCGCGATAGCTCGGACCGGATGCTGGCCGAAAGCGGCCATCGCCCTGCGGTTTTTTTGGCCAATCTTGGTCCGGTGGCAGCTTTTACCGCCCGCAGCCAATTCGCCAAAAATTTCTTCGAAGTCGGCGGGATCGAGACCCGCCCGTCGGAAGGCAACGCCGATCACACCGCATTGGCCCAGGCCTTTCGCCAGTCAGGCACGACAGTGGCGTGCCTGTGTTCGTCAGACGAGGTCTATGGCGAACAGGCGGTTGCAGCCATCATCGCGCTCAAAACCGCGGGGGCCAGTCGCATCCTGCTGGCCGGCCGTCCGGCGACCTTGCAAGAGCAGCTCGAACAGGCCGGCCTTGATGATGTCATCGCAGTCGGCGTCAATCTGCTCCAGATCCTGGGGCCATTACAGGATCATCTGCAGCAGTCACAGGTGGGAGGTTCAGCATGAGCCGTATTCCGGATTTCTCGACAATCGACTTCACTCTGGCACCGGTCGGCGCGCTTGCCGACAGTTCGACCGAATGGATGACGCCTGAAACCATCGCCGTCAAAGGCCTCTACACCGAAGAGGACCGGCAGGGTCTCGATTACATCGACAGCTTCCCCGGCACCGCCCCGTTCCTGCGCGGTCCCTACCCGACCATGTATGTCAACCAGCCGTGGACCGTGCGCCAATATGCCGGCTTTTCGACGGCCGAGGACTCCAACGCCTTCTATCGCCGCAATCTGGCCGCAGGCCAGAAGGGCCTGTCGGTCGCTTTCGATCTCGCGACCCATCGCGGCTATGATTCCGATCATCCGCGTGTGGCGGGCGATGTCGGCATGGCCGGGGTAGCGATTGATTCCATCTACGACATGCGCACGCTGTTTTCCGGCATTCCGCTGGACCAGATGAGCGTCTCCATGACCATGAATGGCGCGGTCCTGCCCATTCTCGCGCTCTATATCGTTGCTGCCGAAGAACAGGGCGTCAGGCCCGATCAATTATCGGGCACGATCCAGAACGACATTCTCAAGGAGTTCATGGTCCGCAACACCTATATCTATCCGCCCGCCTCCTCGATGCGGATCATCTCGGATATTTTTGCCTTCACCTCGCAGAACATGCCGAAATTCAACTCCATCTCGATTTCAGGCTATCACATGCAGGAAGCGGGTGCGACGCAGGATCTCGAACTGGCCTATACGCTGGCCGATGGTGTGGAATATCTCCGCGCAGGCGTGGCCGCCGGCCTGTCGGTTGACCGCTTTGCGCCGCGGCTGAGTTTCTTCTGGGCGATCGGCATGAACTTCTTCATGGAAGTCGCCAAGCTGCGCGCCGCCCGCCTGTTGTGGTGCAAGCTGGTCCAGCAATTCAATCCGCAATCGGAAAAGTCGCTGCCCCTGCGCACCCATTCGCAAACGTCGGGCTGGTCGCTGACCGCGCAGGACGTTTTCAACAATGTGATCCGCACGCAGATCGAGGCCATGGCCGCCACCCAAGGCCACACCCAATCCCTGCACACCAATGCACTGGACGAAGCACTGGCTCTGCCGACCGACTTCTCGGCCCGGATCGCGCGCAACACCCAGCTGTTCTTGCAGCAGGAAAGCGGCACGACCAAAATCATCGATCCGTGGGGTGGTTCCTATTATGTCGAACGCCTGACCCATGATCTCGGCGCCAAGGCCTGGGAGCACATCGAGGAGATCGAAAAACTCGGCGGCATGGCCAAGGCGATCGAAGCCGGCATCCCCAAATTGCGGATCGAGGAAGCCGCCGCCAAAACCCAGGCGCGCATTGATTCAGGCCACCAATCGGTGGTGGGCGTCAACCGCTTCCGCACCACCGACGAGCGTCCGATCGACGTGTTGAAGGTCGACAATTCCGCCGTGCGTGCCGCCCAGATCGACAAGCTCAACCGTTTGAAAGCCGAGCGCGACAGCGCGGCTGTCGCTGCCGCGCTGAACGCCCTCAGCGAAGGCGCACGCGGCAAGGGCAATCTGCTGGCTCTGGCAGTCGAGGCGGCACGCGTCAAAGCCACAGTCGGTGAGATTTCGCTGGCCCTCGAACAGGTGTTTGGCCGCCACAAAGCCGAGATCAAGGCGATTTCCGGCGTCTATCGCCGCGAAATGGGCGCCGACAACGACACAGCCCGTCGGGTCGAGGCACAAATCAGTGCCTTCCGCGAGAACGAAGGGCGGCCGCCGCGCGTGCTGCTCGCCAAGATGGGACAGGATGGCCATGACCGCGGGCAGAAGGTGATCGCTTCGGCCTTTTCCGATCTCGGGTTCGATGTGGTGATCGGCCCGCTGTTTGCCACGCCCGAGGAAGTGGCCGAACAGGCCATTGCCCGGGAGGTGCATATTGTCGGGGTCTCCTCACTGGCCGCAGGCCATCTGACGCTGGTTCCGGCCCTCAAATCCGCTTTGGCGGATCAGGGCCATTCCGATGTCATGGTTGTGGTGGGCGGCGTGATCCCGCCGCAGGATTTTGCTGCGCTTGAAGCCTCGGGTGCGGCCGCCATCTTCCCGCCCGGCACGGTGATCACCGAAGCGGCTGCCAAGCTGCTCGACGAGTTGAACATCAAACTCGGCTATTCGCAGCGCAGCGCTGCCCAGTAGGGGCAGCAATCCCTTTATTGGGCAGGCGGTGGCGGCAGGCTTTCGCTGGTCACCGCCGCGGTTCCGGGCAAAGGCGCCTTGGCCGCCTTGACGGCATCGTCATCGATAAACCCGCCGGCTTGGCGGTCCTCGAATTTGGGTTCGGCCAGCTGCGCCCCGATCATGCCGACAATCTGCGGTGCCTCGGCATAATTGCCGTGGCGGAAAATGTCCTGCACATTCATCTTGCTCAGGTCATAGACCCGCACGCCCAGGCGGGCGATTTCGGCACGGTGTTCGCTGTTGTTCAGATCCAGGGCACCGACGCGGGTGCGCGAGCCCGCGAGGGCCCCTGAAATCGACAGCGCCTTGTCGTCAGACGCCGCAAAGACCGACACGCGGGTGACATTGCCCAACCGTGCCATCTGGCCGCGGAACACATCAAGCCCGATGTCGGGAGAGGCAAGCATGATCTCTCCCAGACGTCCGCCCAGATCGGCCTGTCCGGCAATCGCATTCTGGCGCAAGGCTTCCATCGCCAGCCACGTCCCCATCGAATGGGCCAGCACATGCACGCGACCGACGCCGGGAGTGGCGGCCACTTCGCGCATCAACCGTTCCAGAGTATCGCGCGAGGCGGTCGCACTGTCCTTGTCGGTGACATAGGCAAACAGATCGCGTTGCGAGGGCCATGTGAACAGCACCGGCACACCGGAAAACTGAGAATCCTCCGTGACCTGCGCCAGCCGATAGCGGGCCTCGTCATAACTGGTGTTAAAACCGTGCACGAAAATCAGCACATCGCGCGAGACTCCGACGCGGCCCGACAGGGTCGTGGCCAGCACGTTCTTGAAACTGTCGGCCTCCATCGGACGCTGGGCCCCCAGCACGAAGTGACGGACTTTGCTCTCGGAAGTGATGCTGGGACGCTCGATGATACCGGGGCGATGGCCCGGCGGGACGCTGACACTGGTCGAGAAATAGGTCGGCTCTGTGCCGATTTCGCCAGTCATCTGGCCTTTGCTGTTCAGTTTACGGGTCGATGTCACCAGAATACGGACATCATGCGGTTCAGCCCGTTGCGAGCGCCAGATGGCTGTCGGGGAGGCAAAATCGCTGGTCACGCTGTCAATGCTCGGCGAGCATGCCGCCAGCATCACGCCGAGACCTGCGACCACCATCATCCTGCCGATCAACGGCCTCAAGGATAAACTCATTGTTGCCAGTTCCAATTCCGTCACATCCTGCACCAAACCGGCGAGCCGGTCTGTGATCCTTCAGCCTTATGGCCCGACCGCCACAATCAAAAAAACAGTCCCCGCGCCTCGTAAAGGCTTTCAACGACAATTCTGTCAGAATTAGGACGATTTTGCACTTTCATCCTCTTCGGGGATGTCATAGAGTTATAAAAGTAGTGATTTGTTTAATTTTTGTTTTTTTGTTGTTCACCGCGTTTCGATCCATTCATTTTTGGCTCACGCTATGCCGCATATTTTGCGAAGAATTGTCGCTTTTCTCTCCATCGGTCTGGTCGGTCTTGCAATCGACAGCCTGTGCTATGCGTTGATTTTCGGAATGTGCAAACACGCGGCGCTGAGCCGCTTTGCCTCTCTGTGTCTGGCCACACCCGTGACATGGGCACTAAACCGCCAGCTGACATTTTCAGCGACGGGCCGCCCCAAGCGTCTCGAAGCGCTGCGATATGGCATCGTGACGGGCGTTGCTCAGAGTTTCAACCTGTTTTTATTCATGTTTTTGCGTTGGATGCGACCCGACATTGCGGATCAATGGTTGATTATCACCAGTGCAGTGACGGCAGCAGCCCTGTCTTTCTCCGGTCATTTTTTATTCAGTTTTGCGCCCTTGAGCCGCGAAGCATAGCCCGAAAGCATTTCATATGAACCCTACTTCCAATGTGCTGATTATCGGCGCAGGACCTGCTGGTCTGACCGCATCCTATTTGCTGACCAAGCAGAAACACACCGTCATCGTGCTCGAACAGGAACCGGAACTGGTCGGCGGCATCAGCCGCACGGTACGCCATAACGGCTTTCTGTTCGATATCGGCGGGCATCGCTTTTTCTCGAAATCGCGCGCCGTGGTCGATTTGTGGAACGAAATCCTGCCCGATGATTTTATCGAGCGTCCGCGCCTGTCGCGCATTTTCTACGGCGGCAAATTCTATTCCTATCCGCTCCGCGCTTTTGAAGCCCTGGCCAATCTGGGCCTGTGGACCTCGACATCCTGCATGCTGTCCTATGCCTGGGCGCGTCTGACCCCGATCCAGAACCCGAAAAGTTTTCATGAATGGGTCCGCAACCAGTTCGGTGAAAAGCTGTTTTCAATCTTTTTCCGCACCTATACCGAAAAGGTCTGGGGCATGTCCTGCGACGAGATTTCAGCCGACTGGGCTGCCCAACGGATCAAAGGGCTCAGTCTGGGTTCGGCAATCTGGAATGCGCTGACCCGCAACATTCGGAACCAGAAAAAGGATGCCGATGGCCAACCTGTCATCAAAACCCTGATCGAGAGCTTCCGCTATCCGCGCCGTGGCCCGGGCATGCTCTGGGAAGCGGCCGCCGAAAAAACCCGTGCCCAGGGCGGGCTGATCATGATGGGCGAACAGACCATCGCTGTGGAATGGCTGGACAAGTACGGTCTGTGGGAGGTCACGACCCGCACCGCCGACGGGTTGCAACACAAATATCATGGCAAGCATGTAATCTCGTCCGCACCGTTGCGCGAGCTTGGTGCCATGCTCAAACCCGGGCTGACAACGGCTCCGCATGCCAAATTGCTGGCCTATCGGGATTTTCTGACCGTCGCGCTGATTGCCAAAGATGACAAGGATTTTCCCGACAACTGGATTTACATCCATGATCCCGCCGTCAAGGTCGGACGGGTCCAGAATTTCCGCTCCTGGTCGCCGGAAATGGTCCCCGATCCTGCTTTGACCTGTCTGGGGCTGGAATATTTCTGTTTCGAGGGTGATGGCCTATGGACCATGCCGGATGCCGAGCTGGTCGAACTGGCCAAGCGCGAAATCGAGCAGATCGGGCTGGTGCAAGCCCATCAGGTGATCGACGGCGTGGTGGTCCGCCAGCCCAAAGCCTATCCGGTCTATGACGAGCATTACCGCAGCCATGTGTCGGCCCTGCGTGCCGAGATCGAGCAACGTTTTCCGACCCTGCATCTGGTCGGCCGCAACGGGATGCATAAATACAACAACCAGGACCACGCCATGATGACGGCCATGCTGACAGTAGAAAACATTCTTGCCGGTTCGCGCCGCTTCGACATCTGGAATGTCAACGAGGATGCCGAATATCACGAGGCAGGGTATGAGGGAGCCTCCGACGCACTCGGCAGCGAAAGGCTGACCCCGGACAGGATGAAGACCTGACAGGCAAACGACAGAGGCGCTCAGAAGCCGACTGGCCGCAGCGAGCCGACCGTTATGCCGTTCCAGTTTTTCAAAACGGGGGTCAGCAATGGGGTAAAGGCCTGTTGCTGGTTGTCAGACATCGGCAGAAATTTCTGGATCAGGGCCGCCATCATCACTTGCGCGCCGCGTCCGTTGCCGTCATCGCATTTCAGGGCAATGCCCAGCCCCTGTTCGGGCAGCGAGGCGCAATAGACACCTTCTGCGCCGGTCTTGCAAAACAGCTTGTTACCCAGCAAGGTCATCGCCTCGGTATCGAACCGCCCCGTGCCCGCCACCATGAACGGATGCGCCGCTGCCGCCTTGCGCATGCGGGCAAAGGCTTTGGCGCGACCCGAATCGAGGCCCTGCCCCGTGCCGATTCGTGCAAAAGCTGTCGCGAGGCCCTGCAACGGCATCGCATAGGTCGGGATGGAACAGCCATCGGTGCCGCAGACATCATCGCCCAAAGCCGCACCGGTCATTTCAGACAGTGCCGCCTTGATCCGTTTTTGCACCTCGTGATCGGCTTTGACATAATTCTTCGGATCGGTGTCGAGATGGCAGGCTACACAGATAAAGCCGGCATGTTTGCCCGAGCAATTGTTATGCAGAGCCGAGGGCTTGCCCCCGGTCGCGGCCAGATCGCGGGTCGCAGCCTCCCCCATCGGCCATTGCGCGCCACATTCCAGACAGCCCGCGGTCTGACCGGCCTTTTGCAGGATCGAAGCGGCTGTTTGCGCATGCAGCATCTCGCCCGAATGGGAGGACACCGTCAGGGCGATTTCGGCTTCACTCAGGCCGAACCGATCCACGGCACCGGTTTCAAACAAGGGCAGAGCCTGAATGGCCTTGACGGCCGAACGCGGAAAAATTGGCGCATCGGTATCACCGCGGGCAAACACCGGCTTGCCATCACTGTCCACCACCAGCACCGAGCCGCGGTGGCGGCTTTCCACCACATCACCGCGCATGACTTCGACCAGAACCGGATGTGTCATCCCTGATTTCCTTTGTGCATCACAAGCCGTGCCTGCCCCACCAACAACAGAACCGCCAAGAGATCGGCAGCCCACCACCAAGCCTGCCATGCCCCGTGGCTGACAGCCAACACGGTCAGATTATAGATCAAAAACGCCCCGGCCACACTGCGCAAACCATGTTCGAGCCGCGCAATCGTACCCAGCAACAGCCATAACAAAGCGAGAATCAAGACACAGCCCAACAACCCTGTTTCAACAAAAACCTGCAGGAAAAGATTATGCGGATGGCCCTGCATAAAGCCATAACGCAATTCGCCCTCGGAGGCCGAAAAATTCGGGTCACCGAGCATGGTGAAAGAGCCATTGAAGCCATAGCCGAACCACGGCTTATGCAGCACGGCTGCGCCGAAGCTTTTCAAAATCGGCAAGCGGTCGGTCGCAGATGCTTTCAGCAAGCCCGCAGCCTCAAGCCGTGTCACGACATCGAACACCGCAACGCCCCACCAGGGCGTTGTCAGGGTCGCAACTGCAGCCGTGGCAAATACCAGCCAGCGGGTCAGCACGGGCCAGAAATAGTAAAAGCCGAAACCGGCTGCGGCAACAACCAGTCCGAGCTTGGCCGCCGATTTGGTTGACAAAGCCACCATGACAGCCACCACCAGTGCGGTCAGCACGGCCAGTCCGCGTTGCGCCTTCAGCATATAAAGGACCGGAAACACCGCCAGCGTCACAATCATCACGCTCTGGTTCAACCGTGGTGCTTTCTGCAACAGGCCCAGAGCACCATGCAGCATCATGCCAGTGCGCAATTCGACCATCAGCAGAAGGCTGGTCAGGATCAGCGAGGCCGCCAGCCAACGGGACGACAGCCTGCCGGTCTCGGATCCGACCAGCGCCAGCAGGGCGAAGGCCAGCACGGCAACACTCATCACCTCCGCCCCCAATACCTTGGCGGCACCGGCCTGATCGGCCGTCCAGCCCAGCGAGACGACAGCCACCCCGATGCAAAGCCAGACCGTCAGAGGGATCGTTGCCAGTGTGTTGCGGCAAGCCTGCAAACTGTGCCTGCCTCCGCGCAGCAGGATCAGGATCAGCAGATAGACTGCCGCCAACGGCACGGTGGCACGATAGGCAAACAGACAGGCCGGAAACAGCACGAACCAGAACAGGTCCGGCACAACCGCTTCCAGCCTCTCGGATGACCAGAACCGACGCACCGGACCGGTGCGTTGACCCTGCGGGATCAGGTTTTCGTCCATTGCCGTTCCATCATCTTCACAGTGCGCATCAATCGGGTAAAGGCATAGAGCATGGCCACGGCAAAACCGTAACGCCCCCCTGCGATATGGCCGCGCAACAGATAGGCCCGCAGGAAATCGAACGGAAAGCCGAAAAACAGCCGCAGGGTCAGGCTCGCCATCGACTTCATCGGCACATTATCGGCCAGAGCCGTGGTGTAACGGTTCAT
>Ga0114964_10002848_pt1 | contig 11928 bp, 10 predicted proteins | sample C_131016_MF_Meta_FD_92638 | JGI IMG/M metagenome (GOLD analysis project Ga0114964, IMG submission 92638) | Freshwater microbial communities from Lake Croche, Canada to study carbon cycling - C_131016_MF_MetaG | ecosystem: Environmental > Aquatic > Freshwater > Lake | place: Lake Croche, Canada... | reverse complement strand
TGGCTCTCGAATCAGAAAGTGCGCAAGTTGCCGGCGAACGTGCCGCGACAGTTGCTTCAGTTGATAAGGCGCTATATGACTTATACGAAAAGATTCGCAGCGGCGGTGGCGCAGGCGCTGCGGCACTTTTAGGTGGGCAATGTTTAGGCTGCAATTTAACAATCAATGCAATCGATTTAAAGCGCATGCTCGAATCTGCTGAAGACGAAATAATTCGTTGTGAAGAGTGCCGTTGTATCTTGGTGCGTGGGGTTTAACTAAATGGCTCGCCACTTCAAGTTAACTGCCGATGGCGGGTCGCGCGGTAACCCAGGTCCAGCAGGTTTCGGCGCAGTAGTTTCTGAAAATGGCCAGATCATTGCTGAGATTTTTGAATTTATTGGTACGGCCACAAATAACGTTGCTGAATATGGCGGCTTAATCGCCGGGCTTAAAGCTATTCACGACTTAGATGCTGAAGCCACGGTAGATGTATGCATGGATAGCAAATTAGTGGTCGAACAGATGTCTGGCCGCTGGCAGATAAAGCATGCAGATATGCGCAAGTTAGCCCAGAACGCTCGCGAGGCGCATTCGCCATCTTTAGTAAATTACAAATGGATTCCCCGAGATGAAAATTCACATGCCGATCGCCTGGCAAATAAAGCGCTAGATGCCCAAAGCAGAGGTCATGACAAAAGCGAACCTGTTCAACCCAGGCAATTAAATTATTTAACCGAACGCTTAAAGTCTGACGAAAAACCAACTATTTTGCATTTAATTCGCCATGGCGAAACCGTTCTGACGCCAAGTCGTAAGTTTTCCGGCGTTGGGCCGTTAGATCCGGTTCTAACTGAAACCGGCAGGGCACAAGCCGTTGCTGTTGCAGAGACAGCTAAGAAATTAGGCGCCGAAGTTTTAATTGCTTCTCCGCTTAATCGCACCAAAGAGACTGCCAAAATTATTTCTGATGCAACTGGCTTAACCGTTAACTTTGATGAAATTTGGTTTGAAATGGATTTTGGATACTGGGATGGACTTTCAGTCGAAGAAGTCAAAGCGCAATATGCCGGTGATTACGATAAATGGTTAACCGATTTAGCATTTAAACCAGCTGGTGGTGAATCTTGGGAAGCAATTACAGCTCGTGTTGAAGCGGCTCTTTCAAAAATACTTTCCCAATACCCCGGACAAACAGTTGCTGTGGTGACACATAATTGTGTAATTAAAACCGCTGTTGCAATCTGCCTGGGTGCCCCAATCGAATCAGTTTTCCATATGGATATCGGCCCCTGTTCAACAAATACATTCTTAATGTGGCCATCTGATGGCCTGCGCGCTGTGCGCGGTATGAACCAACAAAGTTAAGTTCACTTTTTGCCTTTATTGAGCCGCTTTTAGTTAAGATTAGAACATGTCTAAAACAGTATTTATTGGCGATAGCGTCACCGATTGCGGTCGTTTAATTGCGCCCCCTTATGGCGATGGATACGTATTTAACATCGCAAATAGTGGCCGGCTAACTGGCGAAATCATTAACGTAGGCACAAGCGGGCACCGCTTAATTGACCTAGAAAACCGCTGGAATACCGATGTTTTAGCCCATCAACCAACGCTGGTATCTGTGGCAATTGGCATCAATGACACTTGGCGTCGCTATGACGATAATGACCCAACTTCAGCCGAAGATTTTGAAGAGCGCTATCACCGCTTATTAACTGCGACTAAAGCACAAGGCAATCCTGACTTAGTGCTCTGCGAGCCATTTCTTTTGGCGGTCCGCGATGAGATGAATGACTGGCGAGAAGATCTAAATCCCAAAATCGCAGTCGTACATAAGATGGCAGCAGAATTTGGCGCAAAGTTAGTTCCCTTTGATCAACGCTTCAATGATCTTGCACAAGAGATGTCAATGAACGAGTTAGCTGAAGATGGAATTCACCCGTCAAGACTTGGCCATCAAATTATGGCCGACCTTTGGTTACGAACTGTAGGTTTGTAATTCAGCCGAGAGTTCATTTAGTGGTCCAATAATTTGATCACCAAATAAGTTCTTACGATTGCTCTCAAGAAGTTCGATTAATTTATAAAGCTCGGCCGGTGCTTCATGTGGACCAACAATAATCATTTTAGCCTTATCGTAGCTACAGGTTCTAAGAACTTTTCCTAAACCATTTAGCACTTGACCACCTAAACGATATTTTTCAAGCCAAGGTGAAATATCAGCTAGTAGTTCAGGCACAGATAATTTACTTTTCGTTAAGTATTCATAATTTTCAAATATTGCAGCACCTTCGGCTTCAAAGATCTCAGCTGCTTTAGCCATGTCGCCATTACGCCAAGCGGTAACTCCAGCACGGAATACCTGACGCAAATCTGGCGCTGGATCGCCACCAACTGTTGTACCCATTGTGTTGCGGAAGAATCTACGAAGGGCTAAGCGATCTTTCTCAACTGGAATAACCCGCTTTAGTGCAGTTTCCCATGCGGTATCTGGCTCGTATGTTGCACTATTCCAAAGGTAATCACCGATTGTTGAGATCGGAATGAGCGAGGCTTCAAATTGCAACATCGGATTTGAGAGCAAGCCGGCAGAAAACTTAGATAAGCCTTTTTCGCGCCCACGAAGTGGCCCGATATATAGATTTACCTGCAGCCCGCCATCATTTACGGGGAAATTATCCCAATAAAGCGCTGGTCGCAGCGCACTTCGCTCGAAGATAACGGCATCGGCAATATCTAAGTATTCAGAGCAGATTCCTCGTCCGGTCCACATTAAGTTGATTCGTGATTTTAGTTCGCGACCCAGATCGATCAAATATGGTTCATTTCCGCGCCCTGAATAATGCATCGGGCAGACAGTTAATTGAGCGCGTTCGTTTAAAGCAAGTAACTTACTCCAAACCCGATTTGTGAAATCTGCATGTGCTTGAGCGGTAGATACATACTTGGCATTATCAGAATCGTGCTGCATCTCCCAAGCGATGTCATCCCAGAGCATTCCAAAATGGCTAGCACCTAAATCTGTTAATTGCTTGAATCGATTTACGACCGCATCGACATCAGCTTCATTGGAGTACTCAACTGATAGACCAGGAGAGACACACAATACAAAATCGATACCATGCAATTTTCCATGGTTTATTAGCTCAGCGGTATCTTTCAAATATTTTTCGGTAAATGGTGAGCGCCAATTGAATCGTTGCAGTGGATCATCTTTTGGAGCCAAGAAATAAGTATTCATGTTGTAGTCGGCGAAATTTTCGATACCTTTTAACTTCTGAGCATGAGTCCAAGGCTTTCCATAAAAACCTTCGACAACGCCACGGATGGCGAATTCTGGCCCATCAGTTAGATTTAATTTTCCAGATGCACCATTATCGACCCAGCTTCTAAGCGCATTAAGCGCATATCGCAGTACGTGGTCAAGAGTGATTCCGACTTGAGCAGAAATTTGGCTACCACTCTTAGTTGCTGAAATTATGAAGCCTTCAACCTTTTCGGTGCGAACCTTGCTTAAGTTAATTTCAACAGTTAAACCTAAAAATGATTGGGCATGGCGATCGGCAAACGCAGCCGCCAGTGCAGCTTGGGCTGGAGTTGCATTTAAAACTTCAAAAGTCATAGGTCGCCTGTTTCCCGTGCCTGTTGAAATAAATTACTCAAGAAATCTGCTGGCACTTCTTTAAAATAGAGATTAGCCGAATGAATGACCGATCCATATACAGGTGAGATGTCTAGAATCTGAGTAACTGCCCCAGAATGCTTAGATTTGAGCGCTTTTTCAAAGGTTTCATCGAAGATTGCGCAACCGGCGGTATGTAGACCACCTGCTCTAATCACCGGAATCTGAGAACCAGCGAGATCTAGTTGGTCAATCATTGCGATTACATCAGTTGCATGTTGGTTTGCAACGATTTTAGTAATTGCAACTGCTCCTGCGTCGCCAGCGGCTGCTAATTCGAAGATCTTAGGTGCTAAATCTTCGCTCAAGCGTAGTCCATCGCGTGCTATTGCCTTAAAGAATAAAGTTTCCTCTTCAAAGCCACTCTCAATTAGTACCAATTTACTTAATCCACTCGGCGCTTCAATGCCGTGATAGATACGAGCGGTGTAATCCAGAGCTAGCGAAACTAATTGCCCAGCTCCGCCGCCTTCGCCAAGTTCCATACCCATTGTCTGCAGGGTTTTAGTTGCGCTTCGTCCCGCAGTTTTTCCACCTGTGCCGGCAATTGATACGCAACCAATTCCAGTTGGGCTGCCAGCAAAGAGCGCTGCAATTGAGTCATTTAAAACTGAGGTGTTGATTGGTAATTGCAATTTCGCAATCACCGGTTGGAATAATTCAGCATCGGATTCCCAATCGATGCCAGCAAGTGCAAAGGTTGCAGCCACAACATCGCTAGCGTTAAGCCCAGCAGATTTAAGTACTTGAGTAACAATTTCTAACAGGCTAGTTTGAGTAGCTGCGATGCCAGTGCGTTCCCAGTTGGCGCCGCCATTTGCAGCGGTAGCTAAAATATTGCCAGCTAAGTCAACTAACACTGCGTGAGTTTTAGTTCCACCGCCATCAATGCCAAGAATAACTTTACTCATTGAAGGCTCCGATCAAACCATTATTCTCGGCGCGTAGATCTTGCCAAAGCAATCGGGCCTGCGAACTATCTGGGCCAATCGGATTTACCAAGAGCGCAAGTAATGCACTCTGCTGGTTACCTGTAACGGCTGCATCAATTGTTAGCATTTCAAAATCTTTCACGCTGCGAACCAAGGCATCGATATCTGCACGCATCGCAGCACTCTTGATCGAAGAAGCACCACTCTTATTGATTAGAGCTGGTATTTCCATAACCGCATCATCAGGAAAACCAGTAATAGCGCCATTATTAAGAGTATTTACGATGTGAACTGTTCCGGCATCGCTATGAATATCAGCCATTAACTCAGCAGCTGAATCTGAGTAATAAGCGCCACCGCGTTCCATAAGTTCAACGGGCTTAGTGACCAAGGATTCATCAGCAAATTTCGCCATCAAAGTTTCTTCGATTTTCATCACTTCGCTAGCTCTGGTTGGATTGTTGCTTTGGTAATCGATCCATGCCTTCTTTTCATAGTAATAAAGCAGGTAGTAATTTGGGATCGCTTGTAGATAATCAATTGTACCCTGCAGCCAAGCTGGTGAATTACCGGCAGCTGCCTGATTAATAGTTAACCCACGAAATGCAGCAATAGCATCGACGCTACGATCTTGGCCATCAACTTTAACTCCGCGAATCCAAGAGAGATGATTTAAACCAACATAATCAAATTCGACCGCATCTGCAGAGACGTTTAGCGCTGTGGCAATTTCAATACGAGTATTCCACGGTACATTGCATAAGCCAATCGACTTAATTTTAGGGGCGTGGATTTTTAAAGCCTGAGTAATTAGACCTGCGGGATTTGTAAAGTTAAGCAACATCGCATCTGGAGCTTCTTCTTCGATTATTTGAGCAACTTGAAGTGCAACTGGGATTGTGCGTAGTGCTTTAGCGAAACCACCAACGCCAACGGTCTCTTGCCCGATCAACCCATACTTGCGACCTAACATTTCATCGCGATGACGAGCTTTCTGACCGCCAACACGAAACTGACTTACAACAAATGAAGAGCCGCGAATTCCTTGACGGATATCAGTTGAGAACTCAATTTCAATCTCGCGACCTGCCGCCTTGACCATTCGTTTGGCGAAAGCAGCGATGATGGTTAAGCGAGTTAAATCAATATCTACTAAATAAATGACCGATACCGGCAAACGATCATGGCGCTGCAATATGCCATCGATGAGTTCGGGGGTATAGGTAGATCCGCCGCCAATTACCGCAATCTTCACTACATGGACCCAGCTATTGGTTTTGGGTTACCGCCCGTCAGGGTTTGAAAGACCAAATCGCAGGCTTGTGCCGTAGCTATTTGAAGGGCGCCAACCAAAATTCCACTATCGCCAAGCATAGAAACTTCAATTTTTGGGGGGAAAGGCAAGATCTCATTTACCAATTTACGAATAGGGGCGATAAAGAATTCTGCTTGTCTACCGATACCGCCAGAGAGAACAACTAATTCGACATCGACAATTGCCGAAATAGCAGCAACATATAAGGCAATGCGTTCGGCTTCTTGCTCGATTACGGCACGGCCAAGTGCATCGCCATCCTTGGCAGCTTTTAAAATTTCAATAGTTGTATATGGCTCAATTAAAGTCGATTTCTTATATTTCTTTGCTAGTTCGCGAGTGATCTCAGCAATTCGGTCGCCTGAAGGGTTAGTCGCACTTCGGTGAGTATCGTGCGGGTCGCCGAAGGGAACGTAGAAAACTTCACCCGCAGCACCACGATGACCGCGATGTAGCTTTCCGTTTAGAACTATGCCTGAACCTAAACCAGAGCCCACTGAAAGTACGGCAAAGTTTTCAATTCCAACTCCGTGGCCGGCACTTTGTTCGCCGACCGTGACTAAATTGATGTCGTTTTCAACAGTTGGGTAGATACCAAATTCTTGTCTAATAATCTCAGCTAAGTTGACGCCATCGAGAGCGCCGATGGTTCCGGCGATAGAGACAATGCCAGTCTTTTGATCAACGACTCCGGGTGTACCAACTGCAATGGCTGCTACATCTTTTAACTTAAAGCCCGCACTCTTTAGCGATTGGTCGACAGCTTGATGAATTACCTTTATTAAATCCGAAAGCTTTAGCGAAGTCACTGCAATTGAAACTTCAGAACGGGTTACTTGGTTTAAATCTCCGATTGCGGCACGGATAAAACGAGTTCCGATATCGATTCCGAGCGAAACTTTCACATCGCTTACAGCTTCGTATATTAAACGGGCGCGCTTTGAGTCACCTTCACCTGGTTCGACTTCACTAATTAATCCAAATTCAACGAGATCGCGCAAAATATCGGCTGTAGTTGGTTTTGATAAACCGATTAAGCGAGCTATTTCGGCGGCATGAAGAGCACCGTTTGAGCGCAAAGTATCAATTACTCGACGCTCATTAATCTCGCGCATCAAGGATGGAATTACAGGTAATCCTGCGGCCGAAGTTTTCATATTCGCGAAGGCTATCCTTTCACTCCGGTCAGAGTGACGCCTTCGATAAAGACTTTCTGACTAAAGAAGAAGATAAGAATTACTGGCGCCATAAAGAGCGCCGAGGCCGTCATGAGCATATTGGTTTGCACATGGTGAAGGCCCTGGAAGGAATTCAGGCCGATTCCAAGTGTCCAGAGATTTTGATTCTCAACGATATAGAGCAAGGGACCGAAGAAATCATTCCACGAGCCCAGGAAAGCAAAGAGGGCAATCGCTGCAATTGCCGGCTTGGCTAAAGGAACAACGATTCGCATCATTAACTTAAATTCACTACAACCATCGATGCGAGCAGCATCAGAGATTTCGTCAGGAATACTAGTGAAGAATTGGCGCAGCAAGAAGATCGAAAAAGCACTGGAGAAGAAACTTGGCACGATTAAAGGCAAGAATGATGGAATCCAGTGCAGCCTTGAGAAAATAATGTAGACAGGAATCATCGTAACTTGGCCAGGTAACATCATGGTGGCCAAAATAACTACGAAAGTTGTATTGCGACCTCTCCACTGCAATCTAGACAAGACATAAGCAGGCGGAACACTAGATACCACAGTTCCGATAGTGCCCATCAATGAAACAAAAAGAGTATTTAGCGTCCATTTTAGAAATGGCACTGCAGTAAACACTTCAACGTAGTTATGCCACATAAATGGTGATGGCCAGATCGAACGTGTTTCAGCTTGCCCCTTATTCATTAGAGAAATAACGATCACGAGGTATAGCGGCATAATAAAAATGACTGATAAGAAGATCAGCAGCGTGTGGTTGCTAACCATCTCTAAGAAATCGTGCCACCTCTTCTTGCGACGGGCAGCCTTTGAATGTAATTCAATTTCGGCTATTTTCTCTGGCGATAAGTGACTAAGTACGTTGCTCATTTAAATAGTGATCCGTTCGGATAATGAACCCATCGCTTCTGAGTCTTGAGAATTATCAGCGTGCAGATCAAGGTAATTACTAACAAAACCCAAGCTAAGGCTGATGCATAGCCCATTTCGTAGGCTCGGAAAGCAGTGAAGTAGATATGGGTTGCATAGAAATACATTGAGTGCGAGTAATCATTAACTTGGCCAGATGCCACATAGGCCTGCGTGAAGTACTGGAAGCTGCCAATGACACCAGTTACAAATGAGAAGAAAATTACCGGAGTCATCATTGGGAGAGTCACATATCTAAATGATTGCCAAGGGGTTGCGCCTTCTAAGCTGGCTGCTTCATAAAGAGATTTAGGTACATCAAGTAGGCCAGCTAAATAGATAATCATGGTGTCGCCGATACCCCAGAGGCCCAGGATGATCAAACCCCACTTAGACCACTTAGGGTCCATAAACCAAAATGGTGGATTCTTGATTCCGATTGCTTCGAGGCCGCGGTTAATTGGGCCGTAAGCAGGATTGAAAATATAGGTAAAGGCCATTGATGCAGCAACTGTTGGCACCATTGATGGCAAGAAGAAGATGGTTCGATAAATGCTACTGCCACGCTTTGGCTTGGTTAATACCCAAGCGGTAAACATTGCAAACATAATTCTCAGCGGAATACTTATTGCCGATATCCAAAAGGTATTTCTAAGTGCCAACCAAAAGTCGGAATCTTCAAAGAACATACGATGGAAGTTTTCTAAGCCGATCCACTTTGGTGAATCAATTAAATTAAATTTGGTAAAAGATTCGTAGAAACTTGCGATCATTGGATAAGCGGTGAAAATAATGATTCCAAAAATCCAAGGAGACATACATAAGAAGATAAAAATATAAGGAACTTTTAATTTTTTTCGTGCAGGAGCAAGAGCACCTTCCCCCCGCTTGCGCGGGGAGAAGGATGCCTTTGCCTTTGTTAATTGCATTATTAGCGCTTAGTTATTTCTCGCGATAATTTGATCGACCTTAGTCGCCAAGCCAGCAAGTGCTGACTTGATATTCGAAGTATCACCAGCTTGCCAAGAAGCCATTAAGTCTTGAAGTAGGGCTTCCTCTTGGTGTTCTCCAGTATTTTTCACAATATGGTAAGCAGACTTTGGATTTGCGACAATGTCGTAAATTGGCTGATACCAAGTTGGATAGTGAGCGGGACGAGCGTCCTTAGACAATAGTGAAGAAGGAGCGCCATTTGCTGAATCCCAAGCTGAGGCAAGTTTTGTATCGGTTGCAAGCGCCTTCATAACGATCCAGGCATCCTTTACATTCTTTGAACCCTTTGAGATTCCCATTTGTGCTTGGCCAACAACACCAGAGCCGGCATTTGTCGCAAGCAATTCAGGTGAAACTGGGAAGCCAGAAATTGTGAAGCCATATTTAGCTGTGCACTTATCTGCCATTGCCCAGTCATCGCCTGTGCAATACATAGGTCCCATCCAGTTTGCATCCCATTTCATCGCAACGCGACCGGACATGAAGTCGTGGTCAGTTCCCCACTCATCACCCTTTGCAGCAACGAATTTAGTAATTAGCTTGCTGGCCTTATCGAAGTCGCCGCCACCGTAAACAGTTGCAATGAAATTTTTCTGCCAGTTAAATGCTGCAGCCCAACGTGGGTCAGATGCAAATGCTGCCTTCTGATTTCCGCCGTACCACTTAGCACCGAACATTTGTCCAAGCCACATTGAATCCATACCAAAGCCGTAGTAATTAGCCCAAGGTAGGAAGCCGGCAGTTTTGATACTGCCATCAGCGTTAAATGTTGTTAACTTCTTTGAGTAGGCAAGAAGTTCAGTAGTTGTCTTAGGTGGAGTTTTAAATCCAGCCTTAGCTAATAAATCATCATTTGAGTAGAAGCCGAAAACTTCAGAACCCAAAGGCAATGCGCAACGATTATTATTTGATACCGCTGATGCATTTGCAGATGCGTTAAATGTCTTCTTAATATCAAGACCATTTGAACCTGCGATTAATACATTCAATTTCTGCCAAGCACCGGAACCGCAGAACCAACCAAGGTTTCCGTTTCCATTTGAAACTGAGATGTCAGGACCATTGCCAGCATTGATAGCAGCGAGAGATTTCGCCATATCGATACTGCCAACAGAGGTGATTGATAGCCCTGGATTAGCTGCTTCAACGCGCTTGATTGCGGTATTCCATAAATCTAAATTAGCGCCGCTATATGGCGCCCAAACAGTTACTGTTCGAGTTGCCGCCGTCGCAACACTTGAAGCGGCAACGAGGCTGCCAGCAACTAGCGCCGTGACTGCGAAAGAAGCGAACAAACGTTTCTTCTGCATTTTTTCTCCTGTCATTGGGTCGATCCACGCTGGGCCCGTGCCCCATTGCGTTAGGAAACCTACCCCTTTGTGTTAGGCAACCTTACAGATACAATTTCCTAGGTCAATACCTTTTAAGGGGTATTTCGGTAACGATTTCCATAACGATTTGAGGTTTAGATGGCGCGAGTAGCTCGGGCAACAGGCCTACCTCGCATGCTCGCAGCGCTTATCGCTTTAGCTTTGATTACCGGAGCTATATATATGGTCAAACCGGCAAAGGCAGATATCCATAAACTCACCGGAACCCTGATCTTCCATCGCTATTCAGATTACAAGTCATGGGATGCCACGATGTGGAGTCTTGATCTGAAATCAGGTTCCTTCAATCAGATCAATAAAAATTGGACCACAGTTATTTCGCCAATCAATGCGCATGTAAGTAGCGATGGCCAATATTTAACTTTGATGGGTTCAGCAGCCGGATTGCCGAAAATAGATAGCAAAGCGCAGTATGACTGGGATGTATTTGTTTCACATTGGGATGGAACAAAGTGGGCCGACCCAATTAATTTAACTGGCCCAAATGGGAAGCGCGATGAAGATCCGAAATTCTCACCCGATGGCAAAACTATTGTCTATAAAGAAGATGGCGTATTGGCTACCGTCGCTAGAACAGGTGGTGCCAAAACTTATCTTTCAACCGGCGAGCCCGAATCTTCAATGCCTTACTTCCGTACCAATGGCACCGATATTCTCTTTGAACGTCAAGGCAAGATTTATTTAAAAACTGCCGGTGGCGATAAGTTGATGGACCCAGGTACTGGCGGAATCAGTTCTTATTACCCTATCGGCATTGATGAAGAGCGATTCCTTTTCACTCGAGTGCAAGATTCACATCATGATGGAATTCGCTGGGGTTATTACGACGGTCGCCTATCGCAAGATCTCTTCTTCAATAATGCAACTTGGGATTCTTCCGATTCATACCCTTATAAAGATGCGAAAGATTTCATATTCTTAGTAAGTGGCGATGTTAATATTCCTAAAGGCGGCTACAACTTAGTAATTGCCGATCTCCATAATAAAAAAGTCGTCAATATTGATGATATTTATGGCAATATCAATTCGCATCAGCAGGAGCTCGGGCCGGCCTGGACGCCATTTACCTATAGCAAGTGATTGATTTTCAATACTTTAAGCGCACAAAACGCGATTGCTTGAGCCGCTTTATCTGCCGTATCCTTAACCCAGAAGAGTCGCCCGGATCACCGCGTTGTCGCTAGTTTTCTAGAGACACCGAGGAAAGTCCGGACTCCAAAGAGCAAAGTGGTGGCTAACAGCCACCCGGAGCAATCCGCGGGATAAGTGCAACAGAAAGTAAACCGCCAATAGCAATATTGGTAAGGATGAAACGGTGGTGTAAGAGACCACCAGCAATTGCAGTGATGCAGTTGGCTATGTAAACCCCACTTGGAGCAAGACTAAACAGATAGCGCTTAGAACGGCTCGTTCAAGTTATCGGGTAGGTCGCTTGATTCTGTAAGCAATTACAGAACTAGATGGATGGTGATCCGTTCGTAAGAACGACAGAATCCGGCTTATAGGGCGACTCTTCTTTA
>Ga0114964_10002846_pt1 | contig 11933 bp, 10 predicted proteins | sample C_131016_MF_Meta_FD_92638 | JGI IMG/M metagenome (GOLD analysis project Ga0114964, IMG submission 92638) | Freshwater microbial communities from Lake Croche, Canada to study carbon cycling - C_131016_MF_MetaG | ecosystem: Environmental > Aquatic > Freshwater > Lake | place: Lake Croche, Canada... | reverse complement strand
TCAAAGCCGTTATGACGCTGGATCTGGGAACGGTGACCCGCGACGAAGAAGCGATCAAGGGCGCTGGTTTGACGGCCGATGTGGTCAGCTTGGATGGCAACTCCATCAAGGCACGCTTAGCCAATACCGACGCGCAGCTCAAAGCCAAAGACGCCATTCAAAAGGCGCTGAATCCGGACGCCGCCGAGCCCGCTTTTGTGGTGGCGCTCAACCTGCTGTCGCGTTCCCCTGCATGGCTGAGCGGTTTGCATGCCTCGCCCATGTATTTGGGCCTGGATTTGCGCGGCGGCGTGCACTTCATGTTGCAAGTCGATATGAACGCGGCATTGACCAAAAAACTCGATTCCCTGAGCGGCGATTTGCGCAGTGCTTTGCGCGAGAAAAGCCTTCGCCACAACGGCATCTCTCGCGAGAGAGAAACCATACAAATGGGTTTTCGCGAGCAAGCCACGGCCGACGCGGCGGTGTCTTTGATGCGCGACCAATTCCCCGATCTGGTCTCTGTTGTCACTGCGCAAGGCGATGAAGTCAAACTCAGCGCCAGCTTGAAACCCGAAGCCGCCAAACGGGTGCAAGAGCAAGCCCTGAAACAAAACATCACCACCTTGCACAACCGTATCAACGAGTTGGGCGTAGCCGAACCCGTGATCCAACAACAAGGCGCGGACCGCATCGTGGTGCAGCTTCCTGGCGTGCAAGACACAGCCAAGGCCAAAGACATTTTGGGACGCACCGCCACCCTTGAAATTCGCATGGTTGAAGAAGGTGCAGAAGCAAGGCTTGCCGAAGTGGGCAGCGGCCCCGTGCCCTTTGGCGCGGAGAAATACCTAGACCGTAACGGCCAAGCGGTGATTGTGAAAAAACAAGTGGTGCTGACCGGCGAAAGCCTCACCGACGCACAACCTGGCTTTGACAACCAAACCCAAGAAGCCGCCGTGCATCTCACCCTCGACGCCAAGGGTGCGCGTATCTTCAAAGAAATCACCCGCGAAAACGTGGGCAAGCGCATGGCCATCTTGCTGTTTGAAAAAGGCAAGGGCGAAGTCGTCACCTCACCCGTGATTCGCAGCGAAATTGGTGGTGGTCGGGTGCAAATCTCGGGTCGCATGACCACCATGGAAGCGGCGGATACCTCGCTTTTGTTGCGGGCTGGCTCGCTGGCCGCGCCTATGGAAATCATCGAAGAGCGCACCATTGGCCCTAGCTTGGGCGCAGAGAACATCGCCAAAGGTTTTGACAGCGTGACCTGGGGCTTTGTTGCGGTTACCGCCTTCATGTGCATTTATTACGCTTTGTTTGGCGTCATCTCCAGCGTGGCGCTGGCGGTCAACTTGCTGCTGCTGGTGGCTGTGCTTTCCATGCTGCAAGCCACGCTCACCCTGCCTGGCATGGCGGCCATGGCGCTGGTCTTGGGTATGGCGATTGACGCCAACGTGCTGATCAACGAGCGTGTGCGCGAAGAGTTACGCAACGGCGCGGCTCCGCAAACTGCTATTCACATGGGCTACGACCGCGCATGGTCAACCATTTTGGACTCCAACGTCACCACCTTGATTGCCGGTTTGGCACTTTTGGCGTTTGGCTCGGGTCCAGTACGAGGCTTTGCGGTGGTGCATTGCTTAGGCATTCTCACCAGCATGTTCTCGGCGGTGTTTTTCTCGCGGGGTTTGGTCAACCTTTGGTATGGCCGTCAAAAGCGTTTGCAAACCGTCTCGATTGGCACGGTATGGAAGCCCGACACAGCCACCCAAAATGTGATCGCCAAAGCCAAAGCTGATTAAAGAAAGCCTGACATGGAATTTTTCAAAATCCGCAAAGACATTCCGTTCATGCGCCATGCCTTGGTGTTCAACGCTGTGTCTTTCATCACCTTTTTATTGGCTGTGTTTTTCCTCTTCAGCCGAGGTTTGCATTTGTCGGTGGAATTCACCGGCGGCACCTTGATGGAGGTAAGTTTCTCCCAAGCCGTGGCACTCGACCCCATGCGCGAACGTATCGCGGCTTTGGGCATCAACGATGTGCAAGTGCAAAATTTTGGTTCTTCGCGTGATGTGCTGATTCGCATGCCTGCGGCCAAAGGCAGCAACGCGGCCGAACTCAGCACCAAGGTAATGGGCAGCCTCAAAGAAATGGATGCCAGCGCCGAATTGCGTCGTACCGAATTTGTTGGGCCTCAAGTGGGCGACGAGTTGGCCATCGACGGCCTCAAAGCCTTGGCCTGCGTGGTCATTGGCATCATGATTTATTTGGCCATTCGCTTTGAATGGAAATACGCGGTGGCGGGCATCATTGCCAACTTGCACGATGTGGTCATCATCTTGGGCTTTTTCGCCTACTTCCAGTGGGAGTTTTCGCTGCCCGTGCTGGCTGCGGTGCTGGCGGTGCTGGGTTATTCGGTGAATGAGTCGGTGGTGATTTTCGATCGGGTGCGCGAAAACTTTCGCCGCTACCGCAAGATGAACACGGTTGAGATCATCGACAACGCCATCACCTCCACCATCAGCCGCACCATCATCACCCACGGATGTACGCAGTTAATGGTTTTATCAATGTTGCTGTTTGGTGGCGCCACGCTGCACTACTTCGCCATGGCGCTGACCATTGGTATTTTGTTTGGTATTTACTCGTCGGTGTTTGTGGCCGCAGCCATTGCCATGTGGCTGGGCATTCGCCGCGAAGATTTGATTAAAACAGTGAAAAAAGACGGTCCTGACGAAGACCCCAACGACCCCAATGCGGGTGCTGTGGTTTAAATAATCAGTGAGCGATACGGTCGCTCGCGTCGTCGCACAACTCATCGAGCACCAAAGCGTCGGGTTCGATGCCCGCACTCCAATAGACCATCAACACAATGATTTTCAAATCATCCAAGCTGATGGGGTGGGTGCTGACCGCCATGGCGCGGTCGACCACGATTTCGCGAACTTGCGGCGGCAACACCCCAGCACCTTCCATAAAGGTGATAAAGCCCAAGCCTGCGGCACCCAATTGTTGTTGCTCTGTAATGGAATACACCCGCATGCTGGTGGGCGACTGGACATAGGCGGTTTCCCAAGCGGTTTTGGGTGCATCGATGCGTATGGTTTCTGCGTTTTGCGCAGCGGTGTGTAGTCCAGCGAGCCAAGACAGCGCTTGCTCTATTTCATCGGCTTCAAAGCCGGCTGCACTGAGTTTGCGACCCAAAAGGGGCAATTCAGGACAGGCCTCGCCGCGCCAGTAGTGTTCGTACACATACACAAGAACATCGAACATATGGCGAGAATATACCTTGTTTTCAAAGCCTCTTTCCGCGCTGTTTTAACTGCTTATTTATTCAGCAATAAGGTCCTTCACTCAATCACGCTCATCGATGCTGCACTGGTGCAAGCGTTGGTAAGTTCCGGCGGTGGTGACGGACACGCAGGCTTGGTTTTGCATCAGTTGCAGCAAGGCCAATACCTGCGCCACCGGCAGACCACTGTGCATGACCAGCACATCCAAAGTTTGCGCCTCGTCCCCCAAGGCTTGCCACACTGCAAACGCTTGGGGGTTTTGCAAGACGTCGGGCAAGCTCGGCTTGAAAGGTCTAGGGGCCAAGCCGCTGATGGGCGGCATTTCCTCGGCAATGTCTTGGATGTTTTCCACCAACTTGGCACCTTGGCGCAACAAGGCGTGGCAGCCGCGTGACAGCGCCGAGTGAATCGAGCCTGGAATAGCAAACACCTCTTTGCCTTGGTCCAAGGCCTGTTGCGCGGTGATGAGAGAGCCCGACTGAAGTGCGGCCTCTACCACCAGCACGCCATGGCTCAAGCCCGCAATCATTCGGTTGCGCTGCGGAAAATGGTGGGCCTTGGCGTGGGTGCCCAAGGGCAGCTCACTGATGACCCAGCCGCAAGCGGCAATATCCTGAGACAAACCCAGGTGCTGACGCGGATAGACCAAATCCAGGCCCGTGCCCACCACGGCGACTGTCGGGCAATGCGTGGGGGCATGAACTTGCAATGCGCCTTGGTGCGCCGCGGCATCGATGCCCATGGCCATGCCCGACACCACGGCATAACCGCCGGCACACAGGCTGTGGGCAAATGCACGGGCGTTTTCACGCCCTTGGTGGGTGGGGTTGCGGCTGCCCACCACCGCCACGGCCGGCCCCAATGGCAGATGCAGTTGGCCACGCGCAAACAACAGCAGCGGCGCATCTGGCAAGGCCATCAAGTCTTGGGGAAAAGCCGCATCGTCCCAACTCCACACAGCATGCGACACACCTTGCCCCGCATCTTCCAGCCAACGCTGGGTACGCTCGCAGTGTTGAGCCCACTCAGGGGGTTCGCTGTGAATCGCGGTGGCCAGCTCCTCGCCCACCTCTTGCGCCAACCTTGTCACAGGTTCAGCCCAAATGGCCGCCAAGAAACCGAACTCCGCCCACAGCTTGCGCGCACCCCGTGCGCCCAAACCTGGGGTAAGTAACAAGCGCAAAGCCAGCGGCCAATGCGGCTCGTTTGGCTTGGAAAAAATATGCTGGGGTGAGGGTGTTTCTAAACAGTCCATAAGCAGGTCTCCAAGATAGGGGGAGGCCAGCTTAGAAGCCGCAACCACACCCAATGGCGAGCAGCGCTGTGCTTATTCCTTAGCCAAACTTCACCTTGCCGTCCAAAAAAGCGACAATACAGCCCCATGGCATTACTTACTATTCTTTCCTTCCCCGATCCCCGCTTAAACACCGTCGCCAAGCCCGTGGCTGTGGTGGACGAGCGCATCCGCACTTTGGCGGCCGACATGATTGAGACCATGTACGAATCCAAAGGTGTAGGCTTGGCCGCCACCCAAGTGGATGTGCATGAACGGGTGGTGGTGATGGATGTCTCCGAAGAGCACAACCAACCTTTGGTGATGGTCAACCCCGAGCTGCTATGGATGAGTGAGGAGCGCATCAAAGGTGAAGAAGGCTGCTTGTCGGTGCCTGGCGTTTTTGATTCGGTTGAGCGTGCCGCGCAAGTGAAGATTCAGGCCTTGGATGAGCACGGCGAAATGCAAACCTATGAAGCCGACGGCTTGATGGCGGTGTGCATACAACACGAGATGGACCACCTCATGGGTAAGGTGTTTGTCGAATACCTGTCCTTGCTCAAACGCACCCGCATTCGCGGCAAGCTGGTCAAAGCCCAACGCGAACTCGAGCGCTAAGCGATGCGCTTGGTCTTCGCCGGCACACCGGTCTTTGCGCAAAAAGCGCTGGCCGCTTTGCATGCCAGCGGCCATGACATCGCCTTGGTACTGACCCAGCCCGACCGCCCAGCGGGTCGCGGCATGCAACTGCAAGCCTCCGCTGTCAAACAATATGCACAACTGCACGGCATGCCCGTGTGCCAACCAAGTGGCTTGCGCTTAGACGGCAAATACCCCGACGAAGCGTCTGCGGCGCAAGCAGCCATCGCTCACGCCAAAGCAGAAGCCATGGTGGTAGTGGCCTATGGTTTGTTGCTGCCCACTTGGGCCCTGAACAGCGTGCCCATGGGTTGCTTGAATATCCATGCCTCTTTGCTGCCGCGCTGGCGCGGTGCTGCGCCGATTCAACGCGCCGTCGAAGCCGGCGACGCCCAAAGTGGCGTGTGCATCATGCGCATGGAAGAAGGCTTGGACACGGGCCCCGTGCTGTGGCGTCAAGCCTTGAAATTGTCTGAAGATGAAACCAGCGCCAGCTTGCATGACAAGTTGGCCGATTTGGGTGCTGCAGGCATTGTGCAAACCTTGGCGCAGTTGCCAAGCTTGAACGCTGTCGCCCAAGCAGAAGACGGCATCACTTACGCCGCCAAAATTGACAAACACGAAGCACTGATCGACTGGTCGCTGCCCGCCACGCTGCTGTCGCGACGCATTCGCGCTTTCGACCCTTTTCCAGGCGCACACACTTTGCGCCACGGCCAGCCCTTGAAGATTTGGTCGGCGCAAGCTTTGCCTCAAACCTCTGACCAAACCCCAGGTACTGTGGTGCAAGCCAGCGATCATGGCGTGGACGTGGCCTGCGGCGAGGGCGTGCTGCGCTTGCTGCAATTGCAAAAACCCGGCGGTAAACGCTTGGCCTTTGCCGAACTCTTGCGCGGCCAAGCGGATTGGCATGGCGCAGTTCTAGGTATATGAAGCTCCGGCGATGTTTCTAGACCCCGCCAATTTCCGCCATCCTGCTTTTCGCACCGGCATGGCAGACGCTTTCAAAGTCGCGCCTGGTATTTGGGCTTGGGGTTTGATGACCGGTGTATCCATGGTGCAAGCGGGTTTGGGGCCGGCCATGTCCACATGGATGACCTTGCTGGTGTATGGCGGCAGCGCCCAACTGGCCGTCACGCCCTTAATGGCTGTGGGCACGCCGGTGTGGGTGGTGCTGGCCACCGCTTTTTGCGTCAACCTGCGCTTTGCGGTGTTCAGCCTGCATTTGCGCGGCTACTTGATGGCGTGGCCGCGCTGGCAGCGCCTGACCATTGGCTACCTGATCGCTGATTTGAACTATGTGCAGTTTGTGCAAAACCACCCCACCCCCGCCACAGACGCCGCCGGTCAACGCGCTGAAATGGCCTATCTGTGTGGCAACTGTTTTTTAACTTGGGCCGGCTGGCAAATCGCCAGCATTTTGGGCATTGTGTTGGCCAGCCAAGTTCCGCTGGAATGGGGCTTGGGCTTTGCCGGCGTGCTGGCTTTGGTGGGCATTTTGTGCTCGCTGGCCAGTTCACGCATGCGCACCGTGTCCTTGGTGGTATCGGGCGCGGCAGCGATTGCGGCTTATGCTTTGCCATTGCGTTTGAACATCTTGGTGGCCATTGCCGCGGCTGTGGCCATGTGCTTGGTGATTGAAAAAACCGCCGGTATGGACAAGGCCACCACATGATTGATGTGTTTGAACTCCTCACCTTGCTGGGTTTGGCCGCCATGACGGTGCTGGCGCGTTGCTTTTTCTTTATTTTGAACCGCGAGTTGCCTTTTCCTGCATGGGCTCAACGCGGTTTGCTCTATGCCCCCATCGCCGCGCTGGCGGCTGTGGTGGTGCCCGAGGTGCTTGCGACGCAAGGACAGTTGATCAGCACATGGCTGGATGCCCGTTTGATGGGTGCCGCCGCAGGTGTGGGCTATTACGTCTATCGACGCGGCCAAGGTCAAGCGGTGCTGGGCACCATCATCGTGGGTATGGCGGTGTATTTGCCTCTGCATATTGGCCTAGGCTGGTAACGCTGATTGTGCGAGTTATGTCAGTGCCTTAAGGTGCGCTAAGCCGCACGGACTGGGGAGCTTTTGCCAGCGAAGAGCGCAGCAAAAGACTCACCATTGCGGGCGGCTTATGTAATAACTGCGTGCGGCTTTAGTAACGGCATAAAGCGGCTTGCACGGGGCAAGATGCCCACCTAGAATGCCCCTCAAATAACACAATAAAGAGACAAGCCCATGAACATCATTCGCTTTGCCGACCTTTGCGCCCAAGGGCGCGTCAAAAACCAACGCGTCTTTATCCGTGCCGACCTCAATGTTCCATTTGACGACCAAGGCCAGATCAGCGAAGACACCCGCATCCGCGCATCTGTTCCGTGCATTTGCATGGCCTTAGACGCCGGCGCAGCGGTGATGGTCACCAGCCATTTAGGCCGCCCCACCGAGGGCGAGTTCAAACCGGAAGACTCGCTCGCACCCGTGGCTAAACGCTTGGGTGAATTGCTGGGCCGCGAAGTGCCCGTGTTGGCCAATTGGGTGTCAGGCGTCTCTGTGGCAACGGGCCAAGTGGTGATGCTGGAGAACTGCCGCGTTAACAAGGGCGAGAAGAAAAACAGCGATGACTTGGCACGCCAAATGGCCGCTCTGTGCGACATCTATGTGAATGACGCGTTTGGTACCGCCCACCGCGCCGAGGGCACCACCCACGGCATCGCGCAGTTTGCGCCCATTGCGTGTGCCGGCCCCTTGTTGTCAGCGGAAATTGATGCCATCACCAAAGCCTTGGCCAACCCCAAACGCCCCTTGGCCGCTATCGTGGCGGGCAGCAAGGTCAGCACCAAGCTGACCATATTGCAATCGCTGGCGAAAAACGTGGATCAATTGATTGTGGGCGGCGGCATTGCCAACACCTTCATGCTGGCGGCTGGCATGAAGATTGGCAAGTCTTTGGCCGAACCTGATTTGGTGGACGAAGCCAAAGCTGTGATTGAAGCCATGAAAGCACGCGGCGCCGAGGTACCCATTCCCACCGATGTGGTCTGCGCCAAAAGCTTTGGTGCTCACGCTGTTGCCACAGTGAAGCAAGCCACTGAGGTGGCCGATGACGATTTAATTTTGGACATTGGACCAGACACTGCCAAGCGTTTGGCCACGCAGCTCAAGGCAGCCGGCACCATTGTGTGGAATGGACCCATGGGGGTGTTCGAGTTTGCGGCCTTCGAGAACGGCACCAAGGTGGTGGCCCATGCCATTGCAGACTCGGACGCCTTCAGCATCGCCGGTGGTGGCGACACCTTGGCCGCCATTGCCAAATATGGCATAGAGCCGCAAATTGGCTATATATCTACAGGCGGGGGCGCATTCCTAGAGGTGCTTGAGGGCAAAACCTTGCCTGCATTTGAAATATTGATGAAACGCGCTGCCTAAGTTTGTCAGGCGGGATTCATGGCGGGCAAGCTGGTGGCACGGCCTTTGTAGTCCGTCCAGCATTGGCGGGTGAAGTCATACAACTTGCAGTCCCGTGCGGTTTGAAAGTACCAGCGCCAAGAGAAGGGCTGAACAATGATGCGCCCTGGCAGCAGTGTTTCGAGCTTGTTCTGTGCTTGCTTGAGGCGATACAGCGGAATGCTCATGTCCACATGGTGAGCGGTGTGCTCCATGATGTGATGCATGAGAGCCCCAATTTTCAAGGGGAAGGTCAGGTGTACGGTGGTCGACACAAAGGGCTGAGCTTTGGCCCAAGCGCTGCGGTCATCATGCCAAGACACTTTGACATGGGTGTGGTGCACATAAACCACAAAACCAATCATGGCGCACCAAAACAAAAAAGGCACCACCACACTGCACAACACCACCAAGGCAACGGACTGCTCGGTGACAAGTGCAGCAGCCACAGCGCCTGCTATCCAGATGGCGGCAAACGCCGAGATCAACAGGCTGTCTTTCACAAAAATGGGACGGCGTGTTGGCATTTCTTTGGCGGTGGGGAAAACCATTTTTTTCCACCAAATCTCGATCATGTAATAAAGACCTGGGGCCCAGCCGCTTCGATAGGCGCGGTCAAGCCAACGACCCCGCCAAGACAACTTGGCAAATTCTTCTTGAGTGAGTGGAGCCCATACAAAGTCGAAACCTTTGAGATTGGTGTAGCCATGGTGGACCACGTTGTGGCCAATGTCCCACAAGCTGAAGGTGGTCAGAGATGGCAAAAAGGCGATGCGGCCTATCCATTTGTTCAAGCCGCGGTGCGGCGTGAGACTTTGGTGGCAAGCGTCGTGGCCAATGATGAACAAACGCCCGATGGTGAAGCCCATGGCAGCACCGCATAACAGCTTGGCCCACAAATCCTCAAAATACACGGTGCCTGCAAGAAACGCACCCCACACAGAAAAATCCATTACCAATAACAGCAAAGCACGCGCTGTGACACGGTTGGAGAGTGGAATCAACCATTCGCGAATCACCTTGCGGTGGGGCATGGGTTGATCAACAGGGATGGGGGTTTCTTGAATCGTCATATTTTTAAATTGTAACGAATCAAGCTTTTTGTCAACTTACCCCTACCAACGAACGGGCAAACGCCGACAAACGCGGTAAAGCTTGTCGGGTTCGCGCACCACATAACCGCCTTGGACCAGCTCTTTCAGGATACGACTGACCATTTCGCGGCTGCAGCCAATGTGTTGGGCGATTTGGGCGTGTGTCATGGGTGCGGACGGATGCTGACGCATCAACAGGGCGGTCAACCGGCTGTAAGCATCGGAAAACAAGGCCAAACAGGTGGTTTCTGTGGCCAAACGCAAACGCTGCAAAGCCCGCTGCAACAAAGCCATGGACACATTCGGGTCTTGCTGCAACAGCCGTTTGACCTGATCGACGCTAACCACCGCGCATACCGCCGGCCCCAAGGTAATGACACTGGCACAGTGTGGGCCTCCCTCTAGGGCCAGCAAGCCCAGGAAATCGCCGCGCACGGCGATAGACAAAGTGATTTCGCGTGGCTTGCTGTCTTGGGACATGGCGAACTCGCGCAGTTGCCCATCAAGCACCACATATACATGGGTGCCAACGTCCCCGCCTTGAATCAGCAAGGTGTTTTTGCGGTACCGGCGAACTTGGCCCTGCTGGGCCAAGGTATTCACAAAGTCTGGGCGTAAGCCGTCAAGCAGTGAAGAAGTGAGGTCTGTCAAAGGGTTCATGGCCCCAATGTAGGAGGCCACCAAGCTGTGCAGCGTCAGTCAAACTGACTCTTTTTGTTTGCGCCACTTGCACCTCATGCGCCAGCGCAAGTTTCACTTGGCATGGGTTGGGGCGTCATATTCGCGTGGGAGAATGAATCTGCATTTTTATAAGTGAGATCCGCTATGTCCAAACACGCTACCAAAATTGTTGCCACCTTAGGACCCGCCTCCAGCGAGCCCGACATACTCGAGCAAATGATTCGCGCAGGTGTCAATGTGGTGCGCTTGAATTTCAGCCATGGCAAAGCCCAAGACCATGTGGATCGTGCTCACTTGGTGCGTGAAGCTGCCAAACGCGCTGGCAAAGTGGTGGCCATCATGGCCGACCTTCAAGGCCCCAAAATTCGCGTGGGCAAATTCGCTGACGGCAAAGTCATGCTGGAGACGGGCGCCAAATTTGTGCTTGACGCCTCGCGCACCGAAGCCGGTGATTTGCAAGGCGTGGGGCTGGATTACAAGGAACTGCCCCGCGATGTGAAAGCCGGCGATTTGCTACTGCTTAACGACGGCTTGATTGTGTTGACGGTCGACGCGGTCAAAGGCGAACAAGTGCACACCACGGTAAAAATGGGCGGCGAGTTATCCAACAACAAAGGCATCAACAAACAAGGCGGCGGCTTGACCGCACCCGCGCTGACCGCCAAGGACATGGAAGACATCAAAACCGCCATGTCTTTTCAAGCCGACTATGTGGCCGTGAGCTTTCCCAAAAATGCCACCGACATGGAAATGGCGCGGCAACTTTGCAATGTGGCGGCCGAGCCCTTCAAGCACAAGCCTGGACTGATAGCCAAGATCGAGCGCTTTGAAGCCATTCCCCATTTGGAGGAAATCTTGCGCGCCAGTGACGGCATCATGGTGGCGCGCGGCGACTTGGCCGTTGAGGTGGGCAACGCCGCAGTGCCGGCATTGCAAAAACGCATGATCAAAATGGCCCGTGAGATGGACAAAGTGGCCATCACCGCCACCCAGATGATGGAGAGCATGATCACCAACCCAGTGCCCACCCGCGCCGAGGTGAGCGACGTGGCCAATGCGGTACTGGATGGCACCGACGCGGTGATGCTCAGCGCCGAAACCGCGGTGGGCAAATACCCCTTAGAAACCGTGCAACAAATGGTGCAAATTTGCTTTGCTGCCGAAGAGGCCGAAGAAACACGCCTCGACAACGATTTCACCGGCAAAACTTTTGCTTTCATCGACCAAACCATCGCCATGGGCGCGCTGTTCACCGCCCACCATTTGGGCGCCAAGGCCATCGTGGCACTGACCGAATCGGGCTCCACGCCTTTGTGGATGAGTCGCCACCATATTCGCATTCCCATCTACGCTTTGACCACCCAACTGAGCACGCAACGTCGCATGGCGCTGTACCGCAATGTGCGCGCGATGTTGATGGACACCAGCGCAGACCGCGACACCGCTTTGGCTCAAGCCGAGGCGCATTTGAAAGACCGAGGCATCGTGAATGCGGGCGATGTGTATGCCATCACCTGCGGCGAACCCATGGGCTCACCT
>Ga0114964_10002843_pt1 | contig 11936 bp, 20 predicted proteins | sample C_131016_MF_Meta_FD_92638 | JGI IMG/M metagenome (GOLD analysis project Ga0114964, IMG submission 92638) | Freshwater microbial communities from Lake Croche, Canada to study carbon cycling - C_131016_MF_MetaG | ecosystem: Environmental > Aquatic > Freshwater > Lake | place: Lake Croche, Canada... | reverse complement strand
TGTTCGTTATTTATTTTACTTTGTCGGCGTGTTTCTATTTGTGGGTATTGTGGGTTTATCCACTCTACCGAGTACTCGTACATTTTTGTATAGGGTTTTGCTGGTACGGTGGTGTGCCAGCCGCCTATAAATAGACCTTTTCTTTTTGGGCTATCGCAACCGCATAGGTAGTGTACACGTTTGCCATTGGGGTAAAGCTTGAGGTCTATTATTTCTTTACGCCAAGTTAACCAAGCTTCTAGGTTATTGTGGTTTACTATTTGGCTACCGCTAATAAACCGGTTTTGAGTTATTTCTAGTTTTCGGCTATCTTCTGGTAGTTCTAAAGCTTTTTCTATTTGTTGTATGGTTACGCTATTTGCGGTTATTCCACGTAACTTAAATACTTTGGTGCCGTCTTTTTTGGTGCCATAGTAGATACCGCTATTTAGGTACGTTAGTTCTTGGTATGGGGTTTCTCGGTATTCGCCTAGTTGATCACCTACTGGCAGGTTGTATAGTTCTTGTTGCATAAATACGGCGTCTGTTTCGTAGGCTATTACGGCGTGTATTTGTTCTATGCTGGCTAGATAGATTTTAGCCCGGGTGTAACTTGTTATGTAGCCGGCGTATTCTAGTTGGTGGTATGGCGGTATTATTTGGGCGTTTTTTTCGTCTGCCGGTATGAACCCTACTTGTTGAGCTAGTTTGCCGTAGGCGGTGTTTAGGGCTAGCTTTAGCCCGGTTTCGGCGTTGTCGCCTTGTCTTTGTAGTTCTAGGCGTTGCTGGTATAGGTTTGCGATCCAAGCGAAAGGTTTAGTGTCGGTGGCTGGGTCGAATAGGTAAGCTTGTTCGATTTCGTAGGTACCGAAACCTTTTTCGGCCCAGATACGTACGGCAGCTATTTCGGGTGACCAATACCAACCGGTTACGGTTCTGGGGTAACTTATGTTGCCTTTGTAGTCACGTGTAAATAGTGGGTGGGGTAGGTGTGCCTTTTTGCCTTTTATTGTGATCTTGTATAAACCGTATTCGTGGTTGCCCGGGTCGCCGTCTATGTGTAGCCACCTGCCACCTTTGAGGCTTGGCAACTTAGTCATAGCTTCAGGGTATGCGCTGTTTATGTCGTAGGCGTAGTTTTGTTTTTGTTTTTGTTGGCCGTATTGGATTATCTCGAACCGGCCACCGGCGTAGGCGTATCGGGCTATTTTGGCTATGTCTGCCGGTTGTTCGGCTAGGTGGTCTTTTATGTTGTGTTGAGCAAATAGGTTGGTGACTATGCCACCGCTACCGTTCCAACGTCTGGGCCGTAGGTTTACTTTTTCTAGTCTTGCTCGAAACTCTGCCATTAGGTTAGCGGTGGTTTGCAGCTCGAATAATAGGTTTTGTTTGCCTTGGTTTAGTTGGTCTGGGGTTACGGCTTTTTCGTATTTGCTACCGCCGGGTATTTGTATGTTTAGGTATTCTTTGGCACTCTCACTTAGTGGCACTTGGTAAAAGTTATATATTTCGTTTATGGTTCGTTTTTTGCGCCATAGATCGTAAAGGGTTATGGATTGCCCGGGGTTTAGTTTGATTGAGTAAATACCGTTGTCTATTGCTGAGGTTCGGTAGTTGCCACCGTAGATAGTTTTTAGTTGGTCTAGGTTTAGGTCTTTTAGCCAGTTGTTCCAGTCGTAGGCACCGGTGTAGCTCACTAGAATACCTTGATCACTGTCTGGCGTGTTGTCTAGTATGAAACTAAAGATTTGGTTTGTTGTTAGGCCGTCTGGGTTGGTTATACTCTGGCCGGTGGATAGGGCTAGGTGGGCGTAGGTTAGGTTGCCGTCTGGTTGAGTGATTGCTAGGCCGCCTATGGCTATAAAGGGTTTTGCTAGGTATTTGGCGGTGGTTACGTGTTTGTTGTTGGTTGCTCGGTATTCGGCCCTACGTTTTTTGCCGTTTTCTGTCTGGTTGTATTTCTGGTATCGGTTCATTGTTGCCACTCTCTCTAAGTGTTTTTAGGCTGCCGTTCGTTCTTTACCGCTAGTGGATACGTATAGGTCTTGGTCTTGCATATCGTAAAATAGGTTGTATTTTTCGATTAGTCTGGCGTATCGTTCTCGATCACGTTTGTTTTTGTTTTGTTTCGGGTTTACGAAAACTAGGTTGTAGTTAACTATGTACCCAACCCGGGTATCACTGTAGTTTTGGGTGTCTAGGTCTACGTCTAGGTTGTAGATAAGTCTTGGCCGTTGGCCACCGTTTTTTAGGCTAAACGCTCGGTTTTGTTTTCTCATTTGGTTAAACCGGTATTCGGTTACACCAAACTTTTTTAGGGTTTTAGCTTTAGAGTATCGGGCTAACTTGGCGGTTTGTTGTCGCCGGTAGTTGGCTATTGTCTGTTTTTTTTCTCTACCTTTTTGGGCAGCTTTGTATTGGGTTTCTTCACGTGGTGATCTAAAACCCCGGGCCTCTGCACGTATGCGCCGGCGTTCGTACTCTAGTTGGTAATCTCTGGGTGTTCTTGCCATAACTAACCACTATACACCTTTGGGTAAAAAAAGTGCCGGCCTAACTTAGTATCTGGCAAGATTAGTTAGGCCGGCTATTTTTTGCACCTATAGGGTTTAGGTGCCTAGGGGTTTAGTTACTTAGGTAGTAGGTTTTGCCTTTACCGATAACTACACCGCTAGCGTCTGTGCGGTCGTATTCACTTAGTTTTAGACCGCCACGTACCAAGGCCCCAGCTTGAGGGTTTTTTTGGCCACGTGAGGTACGGCTATTGGTTAGGCCTCGTAGTTGGGCGCAAATACCGGTTGAGCCGTCGTTTAGTACAAAGTGGTCTTGGCCGTTGATTTTGTCTTGAGTAATGATGTACACCGAAACAAACTCGCTCCCCGGGTACTCTTTACTCTCTCTAAACGCCCATTGTACGGCGAGAAACGCTCGGCCTACTAGGGCAGCTTTATCTACTACCTGCCAAGGTGAACTCTCAAAGTTTAGCTCAGCTTGATCTGCAACGCCTAGGGCGGCTAGTGCTTCGTCTACGGTTTGTAGATTGTTTAGTGTGGCCTCGTCTAGGCCGGTTGATACGTTTAGCGGTGTTAACTCGCTCATAAGGTTTTTACTCTCTAATAGTGGTATAATGTGGTTTGTTAAGGCTGGTTTGGTATTCGCTCATAACTTGCCAGCCTTAACTTTTATTACTATACACCACTTGAGCGAAAAAGGTTAAGTATGCCAGAAATAAACATTGAGCTACCAGAAGATAATGCGGTAGATGAACTCGAAGATAAACTAGAAGTTATCGAAGAAAAACTAGCCGAGATTGAGCTAGAAGAAAAAGTAGAAGAAGTACTAGAAGAAAAACTAGAAGAAGCTTTAGAAGAAGTTGCCCCGGCTAATGAAGATTTGGCCGACAAGGTTGCAACCCTAGAAACCGTTATTGTTGCGCTAGATCAAAAACTTATGGATCTAGAAGAAGTGGTTATTGACGTTGCCGAAAACCTCGAAGAAGAAGAAGTAGAAAACGCTAGTGAACACGCCGAACTACAAGAAGAAGTAACCGAAGTTGCCGAAGAAGTAAAAGAAGATACGGCACCGCCACACGCCGGGCAACATATTCTTTTTGCAGACGGTAAAGACTTAAGCGAACGTTTTAGGGCTTGGTGGAATAGATAATGGATAAACCGCCTATGAGCGCACCGGTAACCGGTGAGGCACCACGTAAGCGTGGCAGACCGGCTGGTAGTACTAATAATGCTAGTAGCGCACCTAAGACAAATAGTGACGTTGAGCAAGCTTTAGCAACCCTAGAAACCGCCTATCAGTTTATGGCCATTGGTCTAACTATGTTTGGTGCCGTGCAAGCTGCCGGCGATTTAGCCAGCAAGATTGACGCCTTGCAAGATAGCAACCGGGGTTTTCTTATTGCCGACAAACGCCTAGCGCAACAGATCGCCAAGGCCGGTAGTGCTAGCGGTAGGGCCGGTTTTATGATTACTAACCTAGTGGCGTTTGCGCCGGTAGTTATGACTGCCGTAACCGAACTATCTGCCAAGCGTGTAGCAAATAAACCGCAACCGGCTAAACCTGCACCGGCTAAACCGGCTACTACACCGCAACCTAGTACACCGGTTGCCGAACCTGCCCCAGCAAATACTGCACCGGTTTCTAACTATGGTATAGATATCAACCCCGCAGATTTGGAAGAAACTATTTGATATTCCCACGTGAAACTTGGCAAGATCACCTAGACGGCCTAAAGTGGCGACAAGGTGAACACTTACTGATAGCTGCTCCGACCGGATCAGGTAAAACCGATTTGGCTAGCCAGCTAGTAGATAGGCGTGGGTTTGTAGTTGATTTCATTACCAAAACTAAAGACCCGATTTTTTCTAGCCCTGCCTATAAACATTGGCGTAGGGCTACAGACTGGCAACCGGGTAAAACCTTTAGCAAGTTTGATAACCGGGTTTTATTGTGGCCTAGGCAACTTGCCACTATGGGCGAAACCCGAGATAACCAATATGAAGTATTTAAAAAGGCCCTAAACGACATATTTGTTATTGGTGGTTGGACAGTAGTTTTTGACGAGTTGCACTATATGACCGATAACGGTTTTCTCAACCTTTATGATGACGTGGCTATTTTGCACCACCAAGGCCGTAGCAACAACATAACTCTAGTGAACCTAACTCAACGCCCAGCGTGGATACCTAAGATTATTTACTCAAGCGTTAGCCACGCCTATATAGGCCGCACCCGGGATACGGCAGACCTAAAGCGTCTAAGTGATCTAGGTGGAGTAGACGGCAAACTAATCGCCAAGGCCGTTAGTGAGCTTGAGAGTAAACACGATTTTCTATATATAAACCCTATGGGCGACAAAACGCCGGTAGTGGTGAACATACAGAAATAACAAACAACCCTCTAATAGATTGTGATACAATACACCATATGAACCCTGTACCAGTACTAAAGATTAGTGGCACTTTTGCCCTAGTTATTTTTCTATACGTAACCGTTATTTTTGGTGCCCTGCACCTTTTGGCAGTATCTAAGCCAGAGAATAAGTTTTTTAAAGCTTGGCTTGCGCTAGGTTTCTAAAAAAAACAAAACCCAAAACCCCACTATAAATACTTAAGGAGTATTTTGGCTACTGCCACAAATGCGCCGGCTATTCCGTTTAAGATTGCTAGCCGCGCACAAAACAGACAGGCGTTTACGCCTAACGCCGTATCGCTAGGTTCATCTAGCGTTTCGGTTTCACCTATTGAGATCCCAGCAACCGGTTATCTACGTAGCGTACGTTTTCAGGTTACCGCCGCTTATTCAGGTGGTACCGGTACACCTACACTAAAAGCAGACTCAAACGGTACGATTGATGGCCCGTTTAACATCATCTCGACTATCGGCGTAAGATCTGCAGACGGTACCCCGCTCATTACCCCTATGACCGGCTACCAGCTGTACCTAATCAACAAGTACGGCGGCCAGACCTTTACAGGTAAGACTGCAGACCCTAAAAACGCTTACGGTTACTCGGCCTCGCCATCTTCGGCTACCGGTTCGCTAGTATTTTTCTTGTCGCTGCCGTTTGAGTTTGACCACGAAACCGGCCTAGGTGCTATTCCAGCACTTGCTAGCAACCGTTCATATATCGTAGATATTACTCTAGCGTCGATTGGTACCGTCTTCACCTCGGGTGCAACCCAGCCTACCGCCGTTTCGGTTACTATCGTAGGTACCAGCGAATATTGGGCACAGCCAGCAGCCGCTAACTCTCTAGGCCAAGCGCAACAGACCGCACCACAGGCCCTAGGCACGTTGGCACGTTGGCAGCTCGAAACCCCGGTTCTCGGTGGTGCAGGTTCACGTTATGTTAAGTCTACTAACGTAGGCGGTACTCTACGTAGCCATATCTTAGTATTGCGCAACTCTGCCGGTGGCCGTGTAGTTTCTTCGACAGACTGGCCGGCTATCTTCCAGCTATACCTAGACAACGAACCACAGTTCTATTACACCTTGGCTTATTTCCAAGATATGCTTAGCCGTGTATATGGTTACGACGCAGCTATCGACGCAGCCGGCGGTATCGACAACGGCGTATTTGTATTGCCGTACTTTGTACTAAACGGCGGTCTTGCTGGTGACCCGAATAACTCACGTGGCCAGTTGCTAAACACCAACTCGGCTAGCTTGCTACAGTTCTACGGCGCAAGTTTTGGTTCTAACGCAAACACGCTAGAGATCATCACAAACACCGTTTCGGGTGCTGCCGCAGCGATCTATTCACGATAGTAGGTAAAACTTATGGCATACGAGGTTATTCTCGATCAGCCGCAAGTTAGCGGCGTAGTTGGTTTAGACGTGGCTCAAAACCAGCCAGTCTTGCCAGCTATGTCGGCTACTACCGCCGGTTCACTAGAAAAAAGTGGCACCGGGCGAACCAAACCAGAGGGTAAAGAAACCTTGGAACACGCAGCCCTAACGGTTGCCGTAACCCTAAGTATTCTTTGGTTCTTTGGTGCCACTATTCTAAAAGACGCACGTCTATAAACGTGCAGAAAGGCTACAGACTATGAACAAGAAAGTTTTGGTTTGGGCTGCAGTAATCTTGGTTGCCTACTTTGTTTGGCACAAAATGGGTTACAAGCTACCTAGTTTGACTAAGTAACACACTTTAGGATCTAATGGATACTTTTGCGATAACACTCGGCATTACCGGTTTATGGTTTGTTTATGCGGGCGTGACTAATCACGCACCTATCAAAACTATCACCGCTATTTTGCAAGATCCGGGCAACGCTCGAAACATTATCCGCAACAAACAGTATCTAATAGATCCAACTGCCGGCACCGGTACCGCACCTATAACCCCATACACACCAACAGGGTTACAGGCGGTGCCGGTGTCTGGCACACCAACCGTAAACGCTAGCGGTGCAAGTATTGTAGCGTTCGCACGTGCCCAAATAGGCAAACCATATATTTACGGTGGCACCGGCAACCCGGGCTGGGATTGCTCGGGGCTAGTACAAGCTGCCCTAAAGACCGTAGGCGTAGACGTGCCACACTCGGCCCTACTGCAACTTACAAGTACTAAAGGCAAGATTATTTCAGCCAGTACTAAAGACGTATCTAAACTTTTACCGGGCGATATTATTTTTCCAGCTGCCCTACCCGAAACGCTAGGTAACCACGTTGCGATCTATTCAGGTAACGGCAACATTATCGAAGCGGCCTACCCGGGTACGAACGTACGTGAACGTGCTATTTATAGTTTCTTGACGGCGAAACGGTTTACTAATGAGTAGTGACGTTGGCAAGATAGCCGGCCTACTTGGTGCCGCTACTGCCCTAAACACAAGTTACCAGATTGGCAAACACATAGACCCAGTACCTAGTATTGTGGCTGCCGGTATTTTGTTTGCTATGTTAGCTGGTTTTGGTTCGGCAGCTGGCCCGGGTGGTTTACGTATTGCCAAACTTTTTGCTGGCCTAATCTTATTCTCGGTTTTCATTGGCCGAGGCTATTACCTTTTCAGTACAACACAAAAACTATTAGGCGGCCTAACGGTGCCTACTCAACCTAAGTAGAAAGATACAAATAATGCTCGACAAGATTTTAGGCGTAGTTGGTACGATCTTTGTGGTTACCGCTATCGGTATTGCACTAAGACCCGGCGCACCTACAGCAAACATTATTTCGGCGTTCGGTAACACCTTGATTGGTGCCCAAAAAGCCGCATACGGCGCAAGTAACAAGTAAAGGGGCTAAACCTATGTTATGGATCAACCCAGATATTTACCCTAGCTACGAGGCACTCAACGAAGACACCAACGTAGATACACAGATTGCCAACGCTATAGACACCGTACAAATGGCTAACGGTTGGAACGGCGAACGCCAGCAAGACATTAGCAAGGTACTTAACTTTACCCAATACATAGACGAGAGTGTTGGCGGTGAAATGCAACCAGAAGAAATGATAGGTTGGAGTACCGGCATTATCCCTATGGGCGTTTCACGTGGCGACTTTATGGGTGGCACTATCCAACCTGCACAGATTGACGCACTATATGCCAGCCAACAATACGGCGACGTAGGTTTAAGTAACCGCAACGAAGTAGTAACCCAGCAAGTAGTTACCGCACCTAACGTATTCACACCACTAGACAACCAAGCTGCCATTACGTTTGTTAGCCCCGGTTTTGAGGGAGAAATAAACCCAAATGTCGGCTGATCTAATCGAAACTCAAACCGCCAAGCTCGGCAAGTTGCCAGTCTACGCTTGGGGCATTATCGGCGGTGTAGTAGTACTCGGTGCCTATTATGTTTTTCACTCGAAGAAAAATGCACGTACCCCAAACGTATCTGCAAACCCCGATCTAAGCTCAAGTACCGTAACCGGATCTATGGGAACCAACAACGTAGGTTTAGCCGATACCAGCCAGACAGACGCCAACCTATACCCAGTAGTTGGTACACCTAATACCACCATTACAGACGGTGGCAACGCATTAGGTAACCAGACACACGAAACAAACCTAAGTTGGCTAAACCGGGGTATCAACTATGCAAGTACCACCGGCAACACCACACTAGGTACAACTACTGCCCTGCAAAAATACTTAGCCGGCCAACCACTCAACACAGACGAACAAGGCGTAGTAGCCAAGGTAATCAACCACCTAGGTACCGCACCAGAGGGTGCCCCACAGATTGTAAAAATGGCTAAAACCGTACAAGCTGCCGTAACACCAACCGCAACCGTACCAGCTGCCACAACTACCCCAAAACCTAAAGCTAAAGTTGAGGTACCACTAACAGGGCCATACACCGCCGAACAACTAGCCGCACAAGGCATAGTAGCCGGTTACCACTACTCGATACCAGCAAGCCCTACCCACTAGGAACCAATGACCTATAACCCAAATATGCCAGACTGGTTGCACAACGAACACGACTGCCAAGAAGTAGGCCCAGCAACCAACGAACCTGCCGGCTACCGTTTTGTAGACGTACTACCGGGCGAAACACTAGGCGATCTTGCTAAACGTGTGTACGGCAACAACAACGTACTAAACCGGCTTAAACTAGAGTTAGCCAACAACGGCCAAATAACCGGAACAATAAGGGTACCTAAATGAGCGCATTAGAAAAACCAGACGTAACCATAGACAACGAAGATATTTACTCGCTATTGGTAGATATCCAAAAACAGTTGGCAGACCAAAAAGTAGTTTTAGATCAGGTTAGCCAACTATTGGCACAAGTACCCCAAGCTATGGAACAACTAAACAGTAACCCTATGTTTAAGCCGTTCGCCAAAATGCTCGGTCTAGGCGGATAACTTGGCCACACCTACTAAACCTAAACCGCAACCGGCCAACAATGTTTTAGGTATTGACCCTAACAAACCTATAGATTTTGGCAACCCTGCACTAAATGCGGTTGGCAACTACAACGTAGGCGGAGCAATAACCGGCACAATAGATAACGCCGTAAACACCGGCCAAGCGGTAGGTAGTTTCTTAGGTAAACTAACCAACGTAAACCTATGGCGACGTATCGGCATAGTAACAATGGGTGCCCTATTTATTTGGTGGGGTATTCTAATCTTTTTGAGCAACAACAAAAAAATACAAGGTGCCGTAGTAGACGGTGCCAAAAAAATAGCCAGCGCAACCCCAGAAGGTGCCGCAGCTAACCTAGCGACAGGATCACTAACCTAATGAGCCACTCAAGAAATAACAACATTATCAACGCAGACGATAGCGACCTAGACCCGAGCAACTATCAACTAGCCGAAGTAAACGCACCCGAATACTACAACCCCAAGTTAGCCGAAAAGTCTAACGCTATCGGTTTTAACACAGTAACTCTAAACCTAGTACAAAACGTACCAACCAAGCTACTAGGCTACGACCCAGCCCGGCTACGTTTTCTAGTAAACATCAGCAACAACCAAGACGTAATGCTAGGCGACAACGCCACCGTATCAGCCAGCCTAGGTTTTAATATGACCAACCACAGTGCCGGCGGTGCCCTAGAGTTCACCACCACAGAAGAAGTATGGATAATGAACCTCGGCGCAACCGTAACTACCGTATGGTGCTTTATCGAACGTAGTGCAAATAACTAAATATGCCAGTCATAACGCTAAACCAATACGCCCAAAAAATAAGCGTAAAAGTTAGCAAACCCTATATTATTACAAGTGACCCGGGCAGCATATCAACCGTATATATAGGCACAGACAGTAGCGTAACCCCGAACAACTACGGTCTAAAGTTAGCACCCGGATCTAACCTAATCTGGCAAGAAATAAATAGCGAAGTCTGGGCAGTAACCGATACCGGTGGTTCAGCAACCGTAAGCATTATTTACGAAGCTAGTGCCACCGTATCAGGGCAAACTCAAGCTTTATCAAGCGCAAACCCAGTACTACTACAAACCCTAGTAATACCCTTTACATCAGGTAGCCCACTAGGTGAAGTCACCGCATACCTAAACGATCAGTACATAGCCAGATACACCGGCCTACGAGTAACAATACAAACAAACATAACCACCGCCGGCGGTGCCCTAAACAATGCTGCCGGAGTATACCTTTACTTTAGAGGCACACAAAGCGCAATAACTTTACCAACCTCGACAACGGCGCAACCACAAAACGACGCCAGTTGGTCTATCAACACGGCAAGCGGTGTAACAGGTCTGATCCCAGCTATCCAAAGTTACGATTTTGCAGTAAACAACCTATACCTAACAAACACTTACCTAGGTTACGGTTTCGGTGCAACCACACCAACCGGCACTTTTACAGTAAGACTATTCGGCCTAACTCAACCACTAGCCACTAGCCAATACCTAAACGTCTACGGCACACCCGACAGTATCAAAGCTGGTGTAATGTTTTCTCAAGGTTTCGGCACCGGAACCACAAACGTAGAAATACCCACACAAGGCGGCCCCGCAACACTCTCAATGACCACCACCGCCATAACACCAACCAGCGTACTCATTAGCCTATACAGTTACATAACCGGATCGGCATACCAGTTTTACAGCGGTGGCTACACAACCCCGGGCACAATAGGATCAGGTAAAACAGACAACATAACCATACCTAACGGCCCAGTAAAAATAACCGCCACAATAGCCGGAACCGGCACAGTACAAGTAAACTTAACCCAAAACGGAATATAGCCAAATGCCACAAACCAAAATAGCCGCCATAATCGGTGCCGTAACCGGTCTATTTGTAATCGGTGCCACCACACTAATAGCACTCGGCAAAGACATAACCGGGCTAATAGGTTTAGTACCAGTCTTAGTAACCAACCTATTCTTACTAGTACGAGTAGAAAAAGTAGAAAAAAACACAAACGGCAATATGGCTAAACTCATAGACGCAGCCCTAGAAAACAAACACAAAAAGGATCACAAATGACCACCACGCCAGAACGTGACGCCATAGAAACCGCCATATACCGACTAAAAATGTATATCGGTAAAACACGTGCCGAACTACAAAAAACCGCACCTTGGCTACGAGGCAGACCCAATATGTTAGATTGTGCAGCTGGCTACAGCTGGGCCACCAAAGGTAAAGACGTAATCGGTTGCCACACGCTAGTACAAGAAATGCAAACCGCCAAAACTTGGCAACCATACAAACCCGGGCTAACCCCAATACGAGGCCAAGCCGTAATCTTCGACTGGCACGGCGACCACACAGACACCGCACACGTAGGCATAGTAACCCAAGCTAACGCAGACCACGTAACCTACATAAGTGCAGATAGTGGCGAACACCAAATAGTAAACGTAAACACAGTAGGCTACAAGTTTGTAACCGGCTGGGGTTGGCTAAACCTCAAACCCGAACCAAAGGTAAACTAATGAAAACCCTAAAACAACTAATACTACGAACCCTAGCCCTCATAGGTGCCGAAAGTGCCGC
>Ga0114964_10002841_pt1 | contig 11939 bp, 19 predicted proteins | sample C_131016_MF_Meta_FD_92638 | JGI IMG/M metagenome (GOLD analysis project Ga0114964, IMG submission 92638) | Freshwater microbial communities from Lake Croche, Canada to study carbon cycling - C_131016_MF_MetaG | ecosystem: Environmental > Aquatic > Freshwater > Lake | place: Lake Croche, Canada... | reverse complement strand
GTGGGCATGGTCAGCTGGGTGATCATCCTCTGGTGGCTGCCCCAACCCTGGAGCTTGATCTGCGGAATTGCCGCACCCATGCTGTTTTTGATCAGCATCTGCTGGGAACAGGCCAAACACCGCTTAGAAAGGCAGGAATTCGCGGAAAAAAAGCTGTTAGATCAACTGGCTAGGGACGACTGATATTGGTTGACACAGTGTGATAGTGTGCTATTGTAAGGGTGTAGAGCAAGGAGCAAACGCGATGCGCAATCTCAAAGCTTATCTGGACCAAAAGAACCGTTGGAACAGCATTTTTGGCAAGCCCGCCCTGCAATATCCCAAGGACCGCAAGCACATCCTCGACATGCTAGAGTGTGATCTCAGTCCCGAGAACCTCGCTTGCGACGGCGAGCTGCGCGGTGCAGCGCTGATAAAGAAATCCAAGTTTCTGCGTGCAGCATTGGCAGAATGCGCTTGAGGAGCATGATCATGAATTACACCTACGACGAAACCATCATCAGTGATCTGCACAAAGATGCACGTGGGTTCCGCCCATCACAGGATTGGTGGGCCATGTGGCAGGATGCACTGCCAGCAGGTCGACAGCTGATCTGGGATAACCTCTGCAGCGAGTTAGATGCTGAGATTGAGCGCGAGCGTGCTGAACAGGCCATGGCTTTGCAGAGCTTTGAGAAACAGATCTCTGCTAACTTGGCACTAGGCGCTGGCGACCGCAACACGGCTATCAAGTGGATGCTGCAAGGCATGAACCTCAGTGTCAGCGATCTCTGCTATGGCGGGTCTTACATTTGTTTCGAGTTGGGCCTAAACTACAGCATGGCTGCAGAATTTGATCCACTGTGCGCAGAACTGCTGGATCAGATGTGCTTGGCAGCTTGAGGGAGAATCTAAATGGCTATGCATCTCGAGAAAGCGTTTCTAAGCACAACCAACTACGGTAGCAAGGGCAAGAAGCCAGCCAATACCAAGAGCCTGCGAGAAGCCACTGCCAAGCATGAGGCTTGGTTGCGCAAGCAGGGCCTGCATCCGGAACAGCGGGCACTCAAGCGGGCGCTGGTTGGCAAGGAAAAGATTGCCATGCCAGACTACAAGGTTGAGAGCAACTATAAGCTCAGCAACAACCTAGCAGTCAAGGGGCAGTTCAAGACTGGCGTGATGGCCAATCTCAGCAAGGAGACTCCTGAGGTGCAGCGTGCTATCCTTGACAAGGCTGCTAGGACCACCATGGCCTACAACAAAGGGCCTATACAATATTTCAGCCCAGAGGCCGACACCACCAACATTGGCACACAGAGCCGCAGAGGTTAATCATGAGCAAGCACATCACCTGGGGCAGGACGTTTGCAGTGCTAATGGCACTGCTCTGGGGCACGATCTTGTATCAAGCTGCACAGCCCTATGAACCACGCGATGACAGCGATGGTCCCACTGAGAACAGCCACATGGATGTGTTCACAGATCATCTCACTGGCTGCCAGTATCTGTACCGCGGATCGCTCACACCGCGCATGGATCGCACAGGCAAGCAGGTATGCAAATGACCACCATGGGTTCAATCATAGAAGCTGTCTATGATCTCAGCCTGGGACTTACATTGTTATGTGCTATCACTGTGGCGGGATTGGTCACAGTGGTGGCATTTTTGGTGGTCAAGAGATGAGTTCATTCATCAACAGAGATCCTGGCATGCACATTGTCTACGAGATAGATCTGCCAGACAATCCTCGCAAGGATTTCACCGCAGAAGAAAAGTCACTGCTGCGCCCCATAGCAGAAACGCTGGCCATGCTGGATGGCAATGCCTTCTTTAGCATGCCCTTGGAAGATCACAAGGAATGGTACGAGCAGTATCTGCCCGAGGCCTGGGAACTGTGGCACAGCAACGGTGGCCTTGCGAGCTGGGCTGGTCAGACCAGCTGGGGTCGAGAACACATCATGCGTGACGCCAATCCCGCAGTCAAGGCGCTGTGGGATCAGTATCAGACCATGGTGAGGTTGTCACGCAATGAAGGTTAGATCATGACTGCACCAGCATTCACAGCTGACCTTGGCAACTGGTCCAGCGCATGGATAGCTCATGATCCAGCTGTGCGTGCCGTGATCACTGACGGATCACAGGGTATCGCCAAACCCACAGACAGACATGCAGAACGCTACAGAGATGCCATGCTGCGATGGATTGCAAACAGCAGCACCTTGGATTGGTCAGGCTGCGGTACCAAGGCTCAGTGGGCCATGACCAATGGCATACATGATGCGCTGGTACAACAGGTGGCCCATGTGCATGCCAAGCACACAAGATTGGTGGCATTCAGAGACGATTACAGGTTCTATCAGGATGTGTTGGCTCCATATCCGCACACCATACTGACCTGGGATCAGCTGGATCACATGCCGCTGGGAGCATATGTGTTGGTCAGCTGGCCCAACCATAGAGGGCTGCTGGATCACAGCTTGGATCAGCTGATTGAGGTATGTCGGGCTCGTGACTGCAGGATCTTCCTCGACTGTGCTTTCTATGGTACCATAGCACAGGGAAGATGTGACACTGGCGATCCTGTGTTTGATGCTGTGGCATTCAGCGTGAGCAAGGCATTCCAAGCAGGCAGCCTGCGAGCAGGTTTGGTCTGGGGCGATGATCTGGCAGCTACACTGACCGTGCCGCTGCGCCAAGAATATCTGGTATACAACGCCAACAGCGCACGTACCGCAGCTATGTTGCTGGAGAACTTTGCTGCTGACTGGGTTCCAAAGAGATATGTGCCGCTGCAGCAGGAATGGTGCAGCGAACATGGTCTGTTAGCAGCTGATATCTGCATGTTTGCGCTGGATAGCAGTCCGGCGCATGCAGCACTGAGGAGAGATGGCAGCAACCATGTGCGCATCTGCCTCAGCAATTGGATCGCTCAGAAGTTATATGGTGCAAGATGAAGGTTAGGATCTTTGGCTCAGACCTGTTTGAGAGCAAGTGGGTGCCCCAGCCCCGAGGCTGGATAGGTCACACTTTCCTCTGCGATGGACAGGTAGCTGTGCATGCCGCGTGGTACGATCAAGGTTATCAGCATGCTGCGGTCTACGATCACAAGGCAGTGGCCAAGCCTGCGGTGCTGGATTGGTGCCAAGCGCATGCGCCAGGCACACACATCATACATCCCAGCGGTGCCGTGCTGTTCCAGGACAGTGTCGCAGCTGATAATTTCAAGGAGGCGTTTGGTGAGTGAGATAGTACAAAAGCCCTATCAATGGTTGGCTTGGTTGAGCAGCGCAGTTCTTATTGCCAGTGCCGTTATGGCCAGCTTGGATCTCTATCCATACTACGTGATAGGATTCATGATCAGCAACACACTGTGGACCATCGTTGGCCTGCTGTGGCGCGAGCGCAGTCTCGTATTGATGAATGCAGCACTCACGGGTATATACATCATAGGCATGATAGTGAAATAGGAGAATCACATGGGTGACATTTCAACACGCAGCGCACAAAGCACTACCATCAAGGTAAAGAACACACGCAATGATGCTGTGGTTGATGCAGTGCTAGATCGAGTAGCACATGATGGCAAGAGCATCACCATCATCCTGGCCAAGACCAAGATACAGATGAACAAGGCCCCGGGCAAGCCAGGGCTGTGGATTGCAAACCATCTGGGCATGGAATTAACTGCCTATTACACCCCTTGATAGCGATGAGTATTGGTGGAACAATCAGGGAACCACCAACATGAACAAGCTATTCGCAGCACTGGTGCTGCTCATAGTCCCAGCCGCTGCTTATGCCTGGGACCAAAAACCGCCGCAGGCTCCAGCTGCCTGTGCTGTACAGATGCCTTGGGGAGAACCCAGCACCAAGCCAGGCATGCCAGTGATCTGCCGCCATGCTTACATACTGGAACATGACAACGCAGCCAAGATCCCTGTGTGGGTGGCCTACACGCTGACCCCAGAACATGCAGTGGGTTGCATCCCACGCACCAACGCTTTCGCAGCAGATGCCAGCGTGCCCAAGGGACAGCGTGCTGAGCTGGAAGACTATGCCAAGAGCGGATTTGACATAGGCCACTTGGCCAATGCTGCAGACATGGCATTTGACGACCAGGCCATGCAGGAAAGCTTCCTGCTCACCAACATGAGCCCACAGCTGCCAGGACTGAACCGAGGCATCTGGAAGGTGCTGGAAAGCTATGAGCGTGCCTGGGCATTCAACACCAAGCACACGTTTACCATCTATGATGGCAACATCTACACCGTGGGCAAGAGCAAGACCATTGGTCCCAATGCTGTGGTAGTGCCCGACATGATCTACAAGATACTCATAGACGACAACACCAAGGAAGTGCAGGCCTATCTGTTCCCACACCGGGAAGGACAGGGCACAGATTTGACTCCGCTGCTGACCTCTGTGGCACAGATTGAACAGCTCACTGGCACGGTTTTTCCAGTGCCACCAGGTGTGGACAAGACCAAGAAAGCCGCTGTTCCCTGGGGCGGCGATTTGAAGCCAGTAGCTGATGCCAAGAAGGCACAGTGCAAGGGCAGCGCTGACTGAGACAGGTGATCTCCGTGACGCCAAAGCCACGATAAGGGTGGTACGCGGATTGAGGAGAGCGTCGGAGAGATCCGGCGCTTTTTTTTGGTTCTAGCTCACTAAATACCGTATGAACAGCACAGACATGCGACAGCTGATATCTCTGATGGAAGCCCGCAAGGGCAGCAACAAGATCACGCGATCAGCCTTCATCTACCTGGAACCCAAGCCAGGTGAAAGCAAACAGTTTGCGCAATGCGGCACCTGCTTCATGTTCATGCCAGGCAAGAAACGCTGCAGCATATTTGGGCCAGATGACGTAGTCGTAGCCAATGCCAGCTGCGGATTATACGTGCACGGTGAACCCTACGATGAGCAGCTGATCAGATCAGCCGTGACTCCGGAAGCTGCTGGTTATGTCAAAGGACAGGTACGCTGTGAGAACTGCACTTGGTACAAGGCGAGCAAGTGTGGATTATTTGCGCTGCTCAATCAAGCTGATAGCGGGGCGTTTGATCTGGACGAGTCAGTAGAAGCCAAAGCCTGCTGCAACGGCTGGCAGGGTTAATCACTAAAATAGCTTTCTTTTGGTCCTCGGCGGCGAACGTCCAGTGTCATGCAGTGCAGCCCATTGTCCCAGAAGTATCTGTGACGCAGCGGAGCATGCACCACTCGCACTCCGTGCTGTGCCAATAGGCTGTTGACTTCAGCATTATGGCTGCACAGCATGATGGTGTTCTCGTCTATGCTGATGCCATTGATATCAAACACTGCGGTCTGGGCGTAGCCCTTCCAATCCAAGAACCATTTGCTGATGAACTCCTGTGGATCAGCTTGCCGTGCCTGCCTCAGCGTGGCCTTCTGCTCGCGTTCCAACAGGTGGCTGATGTCTATCCAATCCCAGTTAGCCAGCGGGCCCAGCAGCCGATAGGGGCTCATGTAAAGCCCAGGACGTATCAGCATCACGGTACCATCTATGTGACCCCAACCAGGGTAGCGGACCGTGCGATAGCCCAGCCTGTCCAGCACACGCAGCATCCATGTCTCGCCCAGTTCAGTGCCACACATAGTATAGATCAGCGTGTCACCGCACTTGAGCATGCCAGCTGCGTGCCACAGAGGCCGATCATTCATGCAAGCGCCATACAGCAGCTCAGGTGGCAGATCACCGTCTCTGATGCTGGCCCACATGTGCGGTTCATAATCGTGCATGCCCAGCGTGTGCTTGATGTAATCCTGTGCATTGCGATCCATGGCATCGAGGCTCAGCTGCGAACGCCATCCCTGGTTCCACTTCAGTTCAGGCTTGGGCATGCTGATCCAATTTGATCCATTGGCCAGATACTCAGCAAACAACTTCCTATAGCTGATATCTTCCAACCAGCGGTTGTCTAGGCTACCATAGGTCTGCAGCACAGTGTCGCCGATACACATCATGAAATCTCTGCTGATCAGAGGTGCACTGGGCCACTGCAGCTTGAACCTACCATAGATGCTGAGATCAGCATGCGGCCAGGGTATGACCTCTGGTCGACGTACCACTATGCCATGCGCAGCCATGATGGCCGCTATGTTGTCCAGATCCTCCTTGGTCTCGGCCAGTATCTTTTCAAAATACAGCGCTGTCTCGCCAGTGAATCCGTGATCGATGGTGCCCGGCACATAACAGTCGCCTAGTATGACTTCTTCCAACGGTTGGAATTCACTGTGTATATTAACCGAACTCATGGCCCAATCCTCTTCTGCTATTGCTATCTGAGCAGCATGCAAATATACTGCTTAATGGACGAGAAACAAGTAATCATTGACTTCGAACGCTGGATCATGGACGTCCTCGATGTGCCACATGCGGCACTGAATGGACAGGCGCCCTGTCCCTTTGCCAAGCAGGCTTGGTTGAAAAAGCGCTACAGGCTGGTTATCACTGGTAATCTGGCCAGAGATCTTGCGGGTACTGCTGCAGCATGGCCCGCGGATTGTGATGTTTGGATCTGGGTATGCGAGCAGCTATTGGATGTCAAAGAACTCTCCGCAGTGACTGCCGATGCTAACCACACACAGCTGATGCCTCAGGGGTACATAGCCCTGGAAGGCCATCCTCAGATACCAGAAGCCGTGCTGGACTGCGACATGAACCAAGGGCAATACTGCTACGTGATAGTGCAGCCTCTGGACAAGCTGGCTCGTAGCAAGATCGTGCTAGACAAGAATGGCTATTACGATAATTGGCCACGAGACATGTATGATCAGATAGTTGCAGCCAGAGAAACCTGCTAAATAACCCTGCACGCACAGGAGTTAGCTAATGGAACTGGTAGATGGTATGAAGGTGTTCTTGGCCAGCAATTTCACGCTGTACCTCAAGACACACGGAGCCCACTGGAACGTTACCGGTATGTTCTTCCAGAGCCTGCATGCGCTGTTTGAAGAACAATACACTGATCTGCAGGAGCAGGTAGACACTATAGCTGAAAAGATCCGCGAGCTTGATCACTTTGCTCCAGCCAGCCTGCAGGAATATCAGAACAACAGCATCATCGACGATCAGATTGGCGTGCTTGATGCCAAGGGCTATCTAGAGCGCTTGCTCATGGACAATGAACGCATGATCATGTTCCTCAACAAGCTGTTTGGCATAGCACAGTCTGCCAACAATCAAGCTATCATGAACTATATCGCAGAACGATTGGACCAACATGCCAAGAACCGTTGGAAGCTGCGCACCAGCCTGAACTCATACCAAGGCTGATCTAGACCTAGTTTGAGATGTGCTGTATAATCAGCACATGAGCATCCAAGACAAATATCCAGTGAAATTCATCTGCCACTACGAGCCCATGGACAAGCTCTGGGGATGGATACTGCCACCTCAGTACGACAAGGCCCTGCCTCAAACCAGCTCCTACAGTAGCACACAGCGCGAACCACATGTGGCCTATGCGTTTTGGGCAGTGGTGGGCAAGACCATCACTGTCAAGTCCCATCACTACTACAACAAGGGCAGCATGCACGGTCTTGAAAAGCGCAAGATCACTAATAAGTATGTTGAGATGCCTGTGGATTCTGTGCTTGAGCGCTGGCCCACGTTCTGGGAACAGCTGGAGCAGGCCATCATATTCCACAAGCTCAGCGAGGGATGAACATGAGAGCAGCTGTGACAATAACAGAATCGGCACAGGCACACATTGGTGCCATATTGGCCAACAATCCCGGTAAGCATCTGCGCGTGGGTGTTAACAACAAGGGCTGCAGTGGTCACAAGTATGAGTATGACCTGCGTGACTGGGATGATCTAGCCAAGTTTGACGAGATAGTTGACTGGCCAAGTGGGCGTTTGGTCATAGACGGCGCCAGCCTCATGGCACTGCTGGGCAGTGAACTGGACTTGCTGACCACGCAGTTTGAATCACAGCTGGTGTGGCACAATCCCATGGCAGTGAATGCCTGCGGCTGCGGTGAAAGCTTTCAGTTGGTAACGGACATACATGGGCACTATTGATCAGCGCTGGACCACACGGTTGTGGTACAAGCGGTTCACCCATGCCGTGGACATAGTGTGTGATGAGCACATGCCGGTTGATCCCATCAAGTGGTGCCGCAAGAATCTCAAGGGTCGTTCACGTACTTACAGCGATTATCACTATCCCATAAGCTGGAGCATACAACGGTCGCGCAAGAGCGTGAGAATCTATGTCACTGGCAGCGACTATCAGACAGTGTTAGACACCTGGGGAGATCGTGTTCGCATGATCAGCACACCATTCAGCGCACAGGCTGAGGCAGAACTGCTGGGTGGCATGATCCTCAACCTGCGCGACAAGCTGTACTGGAACCGCTATCGCTATGCCATCAGTTTCTACTGCCACAATGGCAAGAAAGCAGGCCTAGCTGAATGGGTAAAGGATTGCCTACCCAGAGACACGCGAGCAGTGCGACTGGGACGCGGCACGCACTTTCCCATACTGTATGTGCGAGAAGAATCAGACATGGTCTTGGTCAAGATGGCTGAACCTGCACGGATCATACAGATCACTCGCGCCTATACCCACAGTGAAGTTGCAGCAAGCATGCCATAAATATCCTGCACCCTGCGGGACTCACATGGCAACACCATCATGGATAACACAATCTAATCTAGGCGTCTACAGCGAAACCTATAATTTCACGGTAGCGCCTGTGAGTGCGCTGTTCACGGCAGCAGCCTCGGCCAGCGTAGCACAGATAAACGGTGCGTTACCTCTGGGCCTGAGCTGGACTCGATCTGGTAACAGCGTGGTCATCAGTGGCGAGAGCGTGGATATAGTAGCGCCTACCCTAGCACAGATCACATGGCGCGTCACTGATCCCAACGATACAGTGGCAGATCGCACGTTCTATATCACCATAGTACCCGTTCGAGATCCGCCAAGCTGGCTGGGACAGACACAGGACCTTGGATATGCCAGCAGTGGCACTACCAGCAGCTACACAGTCAACGCACACAGCCTGCTAGGGCCCGTGAGCTATCTGCTACCAACTGTCACACCGCCAACTGGACTGAGCATCAACAGCCGCACGGGCGTCATCACCTACAACACTCCTGTGGTTATCATAGACACGACCACTGCGTTCACCGTGAGAGCCACAGCAGGCGGCTTGTACAGCGACCTCGCATTCACCATCTCGGTGCTGACAGTACCCCATGCCCCAGCCTGGGTCACTGATAGCGGATTGATCGCTGAGATACTCGAAGATGGTTTCGTTGAAACGCCACTGGTAGCCTATGAAAGCAGCAGCAATGCCACCATAAGCTATCAATTGGTCAGCAGCTCGCCTGCTTTCCCATTCACGCTGACCAGCACGGGATTGGTATACGGATATCCGCCGCAGCTGTTTACTACCACGGTATATCAGTTCACGGTCAACGCCAGCAGTGCCAACGGCAGCACAGCGAGGACATTTGACATCATCGTGAGCCCAGCCACAGTGGGGGCGCTGCTGTATTGGACCAGCAAGCCAGACCTTGGTACCGTGCAGGATGGACAATATACGACACTGGACTGCAGCGCCTACAGCTCACGGCATCCCATACAGTACAATCTGGTAGGAGGCATACTGCCGCGTGGCATTGTGCTTGAACAGCAGAGCGGTTTCGTGGTTGGCTTCATGGAATTCCAAACCAGAGACAGATCCTACACCTTTGATATCAGTGCGTCGGACGGCATACAGACCATACAGCGTGGTTTCACGGTCACTGTTACTCGTAGGATAGATTATCAGTACCTTGGCGTGACCATACCTGTGGAAGGCAGCCTCAAGGACATCTACTATGACTACGTGGGATCAGTGATCAATCCTCGCTGGGTACCCAACAACAGTTCAACACCGCAGAGCATACTCTACACTCCCTATGTGCAGCTGATCGATGGTCTCAACTACGCGGTTGACAATCCAGCTGCGGCAGTGAATTTTGCCAACCTGCATCTCAACACCACAGAGCTGATGATAGGCGCAGTGACCAACGTCAACACCAGTCCCAGCACCACGCTGTTCTACAGTCCCATACTGGATGCCAACAGCGGTGCTGCAGCCAGCTATGCACAGGCCAATGACACTGTTATAGCAGGCACTGCTACCAGGAGCATCACGACCGGACCAGTCACGTTCATCACTGATACCAGAGCCACTGAAACCAGCATCGTTCCTGGCACTACCATGCGTGCCAGCATACCTCTGCACAGTGACATATGGTTGCAGGGATCAGTGACCAGCTATGCTGGCTATAACCTGACCATAGACGTGACCATGACCAGCGGCGCTGGCACCTATAGCAACTGGGACATAAAGTTCAGCCCTACCTATCCGCCCAGCTTGGTTAACATGCGCAATGACCTAATCTCAGGTCTGGGCTGGGTCAATGACGGACAAGGGTCTGGAGCCATGCTGTCTGCCTACGTTGATCCTATCACGTCGGCTCTGTCAGGCATCCTCATAGAATCTCAGGGCAGCGGCTATCTCTACAGTCCCAGCATAGTGATATCAGGCAGCGGCAACGGCGCTGTAGCAGGAGCTAACATCTCCGTGGTGGGTACCAGCATACACTATCCTGGCAGCGGCTGGGTAGTTGGACAGGAGATAACACTGGATCCTCCGTCTATATCACCCGCAGTGGTCACGGTGTCAGCTGTAGACAGCGGTGGCGGCATTACTGCACTGGACATCACAGACGGCGGTGAATATGCGCTGTGGCCAGCAGGACTGACCACGCTGACCAACGGTGTGGGCCTACCAGCCAGGGTAACGTTTAGCATGGGCATAGGCAACACCTATGTGATCGCAGGCGGATCTGGTTATGTGGTAGGCAGTACCTACGTCACAGCTGGCGGCACTGAAACCCTGCCCAGCTGGCAAGCTAGTTGGTTCCCTTATCTGCAGATAGGCAACGTGTTCACCACTGATGGCGGGCGCGTTGTTGGTCAAGAGACAGCCAGCGTGAATGATCAGATGTACTATCAGCGTTGGCCTCTGCAGCATGCCATATTGGAGATGCAGGGCGTTAACTGGACTGGAGACACCACGTTTGATCAGCAGAGCACAGCATTCGACGGCAGCAGCACCTTCTTCACTGAATGGTTTGAACCAATTGATACTGTGTTTGACACCAACATGGAGATCTTCAACCAAGGCAACACCAGGTTTGATGACAATTACTCAGCTTGGCAGGCCATGGCAAATCTGGCCTGGGGCAGGACACCTTTTGATCAAGAGACCACGATATTTGATATCTACAACACCACCTTTGACAGCAGTGCAACACCTACCAGGAGCGTCACGCTGCTGCGCAGATTGCTGAGAGTGGTCACGCAGCAGATCAGCGGGCACGACGTGGTAGTCTAGCTTTGGCTAGCTATAAATAACGCATCAAACAAGTGGCGGTCATGGCATCTAACATCAGCGTTTCAGGGATAAATGCAGGGTTTCCAGTCCCAGGTATCAGCAATGATAGCCAGGGATTCAGGGACAACTTTGCGAGCATAGTCACTGCACTAAGCACGGCAGCCACGGAAATATCTGCGCTGCAGGGCAGCTACAATGCTACTGGTCCAACCGGAGACACTGGACCAAGTGGTGGTCCAACTGGCGCCACAGGGCCGCAGGGACTGATCGGACCCGCTGGTGCAGCCAGCACGGTTGCTGGTCCAACTGGTGTCACTGGTCCAACCGGACCTGCCATAATGGCTGGAGCAGTCACGTTCTATCAGAGCACTGCTATCGATAGCTGGGTAGTCTATCACTATCTAGGCTATCAGTTCGTGAATGTTGAGGTCGCGAACCTCGCAGACCAGAGCGTGCCCAGCACACAATACACCATCACTTTTGTAGATACTGATCATCTGATCATCAATTTCCTCAGCCCAGCTGCTGGTTATGC
>Ga0114964_10002840_pt1 | contig 11941 bp, 9 predicted proteins | sample C_131016_MF_Meta_FD_92638 | JGI IMG/M metagenome (GOLD analysis project Ga0114964, IMG submission 92638) | Freshwater microbial communities from Lake Croche, Canada to study carbon cycling - C_131016_MF_MetaG | ecosystem: Environmental > Aquatic > Freshwater > Lake | place: Lake Croche, Canada... | reverse complement strand
TTGCTCAACTTCAAGTAAAAGCTGATGAGGCAATTGATTATTCAAAATGCCTTACCAATTCTGAATTTGGAAAGCAGGCGATCTTTGCAGACTTACTTTATTTTAAATATTATTTTTTAGATGCATTGCGCCGTCCTTACGATAAGCAAAAGCTCCTAAATGATTTTGATGTTTTGAGTGATTTCCTTTCTCAAACAGAATATAAATATTTCATGTTCCGCGATTTTCAGAGTCGAAATATTATGGTGACTCCTGATAGCGAAGTACATTTTATAGATTATCAAGGTGGCATGAAAGGCGCGCCACAATATGATGTAGCCTCTTTATTATGGCAGGCCAAAGCAAATTTGTCTGATGAATGGAAGCAATTGTTATTGGAAGATTATATTGACGCATTTGAGAAATTGGTTAATCGTCCGGTAGACAGGGATTTGTTTAGGACTCAGTATAATGGTTATGTGTTAATCAGATTGCTACAAGTGTTAGGAGCTTATGGATTCCGTGGATTATTTGAGCGCAAAGCTCATTTTTTAACTAGTATTCCGTTGGCACTACAAAACTTGCAATGGTTTACCAATCACCATTCACTTGGATTGGCATTGCCTGAATTTACAAAGGTACTTGACTTGTGTACGAGTGAAGAAGTGATGAATGAATTTACTCCATTGCAAGCAACAGCCGAGACTCCATTAATAGTAGCCATAAATAGTTTTTCATTTATACAAAATGGTTATCCAAAAGATGAAACTAAAAATGGTGGTGGCTTTGTTTTTGACATGAGGGGAATTTTAAATCCTGGAAGATTTGATGAATACAAAGCTCTTTCTGGATTAGACAAACCAGTAAAAGATTTTTTAGAACAACGTACTAAGATGCCAGATTTTTTAAATAGTGTGTATGGCATCATCGATATTTCTGTAGAAGAATATATTCGCCGCGACTTTAGAAACTTGGTAATTAATTTTGGTTGTACTGGAGGTCAACACCGAAGCGTGTATGCAGCCGAGGCCATCGCTAGACACTTAAGAAATAAGTTTAAGGTAAACATTGAACTTACTCACCTTAATCAAAATAATTGGAAGCATTGAATTGGATGAATAGTAATAAAATTTTTTTAAAAAATGAAAGCAATCATTTATGCTGCTGGTTTGGGCACACGCTTTAAACCTTGGACGGACCATCATCCCAAAGCCTTGGCAATAGTGAACGGTAAGTCTTTATTGCAACGCAATATTGAATACCTTCAGCAATATGGTATTACCGAGGTGGTTGTAAATGTGCATCATTTTGCCCAACAAGTTAGAGACACAGTTATTGATAACAAAGGTTGGGGAAGCAAGATTTTAATCAGTGATGAAACGGATAGGTTATTGGAAACGGGTGGAGCTTTGATGAAAGCGAAACATCTATTAGAAGGTGAAGAGCCTTTTATTTCTTTGAATGTAGATATATTGACCAATATAGATCTTGGCAAACTGATTGCTTATCATCAGCAACACCAACCCTTGATCACCATGGGAATTACTTCTCGCAATTCTTCTAGGGTTTTATTGTTTGATGAAACCAATAGACTTTGTGGATGGAAAAACCAGCAGACAGGGGAGGAAAAAATTTCTATTCAAAAATTAAATTTAATAGCAAAGGCTTATAGTTGTGTGGTAGTGTATGAGCCTATAATATTTTCTTTGATAAAGCAGGAGGGAAAGTTTTCCATCATTGATGCGTATCTTGATTTAGCAGCTGCTCACACCATATTGGGTTATGATCATAGTGGTGATCATTTAGTAGATGTGGGAAAACCTGAAAGCGTTACGGTGGCAGAAGCCTTATTTAAGTAATTGCTAGCCGAAGAAACTTCATTAAAAAAAGCCAACTTTTCATTGTTTGAGAAGTTGGCTTTTTTTAATGAAAAATTATTTAGCTTCATCTTTCTAGATAGAAGAAAAATGGTTAGAATTTATTCTTTCACTTTTTCAAAAAGGTCTTTCTTTTCTACGACTTTTACTTTGTCTTTTTCTTTTAGTAATTTACTCACTACATCATAAGGTCCAGAAATTACATTGTCTCCTTCTTTTAATCCTTCTGTAATTTCAATGTAATTAATATCTTGAATAGCAGTGGTTACTTTTACTTTTTTTACAGTACCTTCTTTGTCCACAATAAACACAACTACTTCTAGATCATCTTCTCCACCGGCTGCTTTATCAGCAGTTCCTGTTTTTGTAACTCCTGCAACCTTGGCAGTACTATCATTTAAATCACGTGTGGTAACTGCATTGATTGGAACGCTCAAAACATTCAAATGTGTTTTTGTCTGTATATCTGCGCTAGCACTCATTCCCGGACGAAATGGGTAAGATCCTTTATCTAATAAGTCAGAATAACTTTCAGGTAATAAACGAACATATACTTTATAATTGGTAACATCCGTACTAGTATTTGCAAGTGCCGATTGGGTAGCAGCGCCATTATTACTGCTTGAAATTTGGGTAACCATTCCTTTGAATTTACGCGTGCTGTAAGCATCTACCGTTACAATGGCACTATCACCTAAATGAACTTTTGCAATGTCACTTTCGCTAACGTCTACACGAATTTCAATTTTTGCCATATCAGCAATGCGAAGCATTTCGGTACCTGACATCAGGTTACTTCCAACTACTCTTTCACCTTTTTTTACATTCAGTAAACTTACTACTCCGTTCATTGGCGCTAATACAGCAGTTCTTCCTAAATCTTTATTGGCCTTTGCAAGATTGGATTGAGCACTTTGTACAGAAGCTTGACCACCTTTGATGCCTTGTTTGGCAGCATTGTAATTCGCTTGAGCACTTTTAAAATTCGATTCTGAAAGATTGAATTCATTGCGGCTAATTACTTTGTCATCAAATAACTGCTTTTGCATTTTGTAAGTCTTCTCAGACTGATCTAGCTGAGCTTTGAATGCTTCTAAGGCAGCTTGTGCATTGGCAACTTGAGCCTGACTTTGCGCTACTCCACTGGCAGCCTGGTTGGCTTGAATGCTATAAATGTCAGCATAGATGCGAGCAATAATCTGTCCTTTGGTTACGCTGTCGCCCTCTAGAACAGTCAATTCAGTAATTTCTCCACTGATATCTGGACTTACTTTTACCTCTATTACAGGGTAAATTTTACCACTCGCATTTACTATTTCAGTAATGGTGCGTCGTTGCACTTTTTCGGCAGTTACCTTGGTGCCTTCTTTTTTACCAAATACGCCAGCATATTTTAAGCCGCCTAAAACAGCTACCAACACTACTAATCCGATTAAAATTAATTTTACTTTCTTGCTCATATATTGAATCTTTTTTTATTTTAATATTGAAGCGAGTCACCGCTTTTTATAACTTCAAACCTTGGCCTTTATAAAACTCTAAAACTTTCATTTTAAAAACATAGTCAAATCGGTTCAGTACGCTTTCCAATTTGGCTCTAAACAAATTATTTTGATTGGTGATCAATTCAAAAGTACTTAGCATTCCTACCTCATAGCGTTTTTGTGCGAATTCAAAAGAGCGTTGCGAAGTGGCTACAATTTTTTCACTTGCATTGAATTTCTCCATAGCTACAGTAGCGGCGTTGTATGCTTGGTAAATATCTTGTTTTATTCTTTGGTTGTCACCTTCTTTTTGAAGCTCTACAATGCGGATATTTAATTTGCTTCTTTGCCAATTGGTTCGAACCAGAGAACCATTGAAGATCGGTACGCTGAGGGCTAAACCCACCGACTGTCTGAAATTTTGGTTGAATTGATCAAGTAATGCAGCGTCACCATAATTATAGCTGGTAAAAGGTTGATTTGGAAAAACAGAATAATCGGCACCACCAACATTTACTTTTCCAATGGGAACAGTAAATTGGCGCGAGCCAGTAATTTCTTTGGCTCGGCTATTGTATCCCGAACCAAGACTACCAAAGGCAGATAAGGTAGGGTACATTCTTCCACGAGCTGCTTCGGCTGCTCTTTGGGAAGCCTTTAGGTTAAAATCGTTTACGCGTTGCTGAGGCAGATTTACTAATGCCAGTGCAATAACGGCTTCTGGTTGAAGGTCAGCAATAGATTCCACTGGTATTTTTTCTACCGGCGGAACGTCTACTTCAAAAGGTTCTGATGCGTCGAAGTTCATACTTGATTTTAGCATAAGCGTAGCTTGTTGAGCGTTGCCTCTTGCGGTAATAAAGCTGGCACTGTCGCGGGCCTGTTGTGCTTCTAATTCTGCAGCATTGAGTTCGGGCAGAGAACCTGCGTTCACTAATTTGCGGGTATAGTAAAGTTGTTCCTTGGTTTGCTGCAACTGTACACGAGCAATATTTTCTTGCTCCTTGGCTAAAAGCACTTGCAGATAACCATTAGCAACCATTAAGGCAATGTCGTTTTTTAGTTTTTCAGTTGTAGCAAGCGCCGCTTGTAGTTGCCATTGATTAGCTAGCACCGTATTCTTTTTACTATACCAATTAAAGATGTCAGCGCTGGTTTGTAATTGCATTCCCGCACTTACATAGTTTTGAGTGATGAGGCTAAAAGAGGTAGGATCTTGGTTGCGCCCACTGCTAAAGCCACTATTGCCACTAAAGTTGGCGCTAGGGTATCTGCTTAGTTTGCTTTGATTGTAGGCAAGCCCAGAAATAGAGGCTTGTACTGCCGACTGTTTAACGCTGATATTGTTGGCCATGGCATAGTCTACAATCTTGCGTAGGTCCCATTTTTGTTGGCTGAAGCCGAAAGAATAGGTGACAATCAATAATAAAATCAACAATATTTTTTTCATGTATTTATTTTGTCGTTTTGAGTAAAGCCTAACGCAAATCGGTTATAATTTTCTAAACCTCATAAACTGGCGCAAAATTATCATTTAACTGACATTATTAGCATAAAATTTTATGAGTATCCCTTTTATAAGGATGTAAGGTATTTTATGAGGTGCTAAGGCTGGTCAATACTATAGTTAGCGGATAGCCAGTTTAAAAGGCGACTGCTTTTTTCTGCAAGGTTTTTGAGTTGTAGGGTAAGTTCTACTATTTCTTCCTTAGAGAATTGTTTGGGGCGTGCCGAGTGATCTATATTATAAAGAAGACTATATTCTTTGACTTCATGGTTATTGAATTGGTTGGACGCTTGAAGTTCATTTGTAGAACTACTTTGTTCAAACTCTTTGTCAGCAGAGAATTGATTGATCGATACTCCATATTGTTCGGCTAATTTTTCAGCGGCAATATTACTGAGTTTAGTTTTTCCATTTTCAAGGTCACTATAGTTTGCCTGACTCATTCCAAGTAAATCAGCAACTGTTTTTTGTTTGAGATTATGCAAGGTTCTAAAATAACGAAGGAGTGAAGCGATCATATTTGTTATAATTTATAAGGATGAACTTATAAAATAGTGAATTAAAAATTAATTACATATGTTTTTAAAGGGTAGTTTTAAATAAATATTTTTTTCCTATTAAAAATTCGCTTGAGATCAAAAATTCAGGCAATTTATTTCGATGGCCATCGAATACAGGATATAAATGCTGCGAACCTGTATAAAACAAGCGCGGTTTTTATTAATAGTAAAAATTTAAAAAATGCAAAAAAGTTTAATTGGAATATTAATTATTGCTTTGTTAACAACGTCTATTTTTATAGGTTGTTCAAAAAATAATAATGATGTAGAACTTAAGGATCCTAATACATTGAGCGAAGACAAAACCTTTATTGAATTAACAAATGAAACATTAGATTATATTTTCTATATTTCAAAATTGACGAAACAAAAATCTTTGGTATTAAGTGATCTTCAAAAAAGTATCTCTGTTCTTCAAAATAAAAATCTATCCTTCGATCATCAAATGATAGTTCTAGACAGCCTCTTCAAAGGGGATATTTCAACAAGACTGTTGGCACATATGAAAGCATTCAAAACAAATTGGAATAGCATTAAAATAGCATACGAGCCTATATCATCTGAAATACTTGACAAGGAATGCTCAGAAGTTTTATCAACTAAAATTTCACAACCAATTTCTAGGAATTCATTACCTACTATGAAAGCACCAAGTTCTGGTAGTGGTTGTTCATGGAAGTATTATCTATGTGCTGGAGCAGCTACATCTGGTGCAATCTTATGTCATGCAAGTTGCGACGCTACTGCATTAGTTGCATCAGTTGGATTGGGTATACCAGCTTGCGTAGTTCTTTGCGGTATAGTTCAAGCGGGAGGTCTTGCTATTTGTCAAGATAATTTCTGTAATTAATTGTTTTAAATATATTGTTATGAAAAGAAATATTATACGTTACGGGTTTGTATTTTTTATAATTACTCAGCTTTTATTTTTTATTTTTCCTAATCAATTATTGGGAAATATATACATTCTAATTATTTATTTTTTTATATGTATTTTATTATTGTACTTAAATTTCATTACCAATAAAAAAGAAGGAAAAACACAACTCAAAAAGCCAACTCGATTTCCAATCTTTTTTTACCTATTTAATATGTTGTTGTTTTTTATTTTACCAAAACAACTAACAAGAAATATTTATATAATAGGTATTTATTTATTTTTCTGCTTTATATTTCTTTATTTTTTTTATAATAGGAAACCAAAAAATGAGCAAGAATCAATAAAATAAAATTTTGGAATAGAGTTTATTCAATTTGACTCTTCCTAGAAAAGCATTGCAATTTTAAAAGTTAATAGTGTTTTGTATTTACATGCGAAACCACAACTTAGTTAAGTAATAAAAAAATCAATTTTTAATTGCAACCCTTTATCAACAATTAAAGTATTTAGATAAAAAGTGGAAGAGTTCACAATAAGAAATTTTGGTGGATATTACTTTAAATGGTTTTGATTAGGTGCTAGATAAGTTTAAAGGATTACATGTGCCTACTACGCTTAGTCTCGAATAAGATACAATCAAGATAAAAGTAGTGGAACTTAATACAACAGGTAATAAAGAATTAACAGGCGATTTTACATAAGACAACCTGTTTGAATAAGAGTTTGCTACCAAAAGGGTTATTTCAGTTTCCCTGACTGTGGCCACGGTTAAATAATTAGACGTTGGTAGATAACGACACTACTTCGGGGCATATAAACAGCCGAATAATTTATTTACAAACATGGAACATATCTTACAACAAAGAAAAATCCGCTGAATTTACTCCACGGCGATTAAAAGGGGTTTCAAAACATAAAATATGATTTATGAATAAAACATTTTTGTTTTTTATAGCAATATTTTTATTTTCTTGTAAAAAAGAAGATAAAAATATAAGTTCAAATGATATATTATTATCTCAAAAAGCATATTATACAATGCTTAAAGATATTAATTTGCAATATGACATGATTATAAATGAATCAAAACCAAAAGATTTAAGATTGTCAGAATACAAAATAGCCTTGATTTCAGGTAAAATTGAATTATCATTGAGTCAACAAAATAAAATTTTAAACGCAACAAAACCGCTAATCGATTATTCAGCTAAGCTTGCAAAAATAAATTCTATAACCTTAGATGATCTAAATTCTAAAATTGCATTTGGTGGTCTATATTCACCAAATGATAATTTAAATTCTAAATTCAATGTTAATAATTTTCAAGTACTTAATGAATCATCATTAAGTAAATCAGATACTTTAGTCACAAAACAAATAATGAAATTTAATTTGGAATTTAGTGAAGTGCTTGATTGTGCATTAGGAGCTATAGGAGCAGATGCATTATTTGCATTTAGTGGTTCTACAGCTAGTGTTTGGACTGCTGCTGCAATTACAAAGGCTTTTAGTGCAGTTGCAAAAAAGTTTCTTGGGCCTGTTGGCGTCGCTATTGCTGTAGTTTCTTTTGGCTTATGTATTTCTCACGAATCACTTGATTAATTATGCAAAATTATTTTATCCCCTTTTTTATAGCTTTAATTCTTTTTAGATTTAAAGAATTGGGGAAGGCCATTAAAATCAAACAAAATATAGTAATGGAAATTATTTATCTCTTAGTCACTATAACCTTATCTGTATTATTATATATTTACATTAAACAAATTTAATTTTGTTTTTATAATCAAGAGGGTTATTTAAATCCATTACAACAATACCATTTCAATACATAGCCCATGGTTTAAACCATGGGCTATAAAAATGAATTTCAAATAAAACCGTTTCAACGGTTTACATAAAATATAATTGAAAATAAATATCAATTACTCCATCCCTCCAAACCCTCGCTCCAAATCTTTTATGAGATAGTCGGCTTCTTCGAGACCGACATACATTCTGATCATGCGGTGTTCAGAATTGGTGGCATTAAAATTAGCTGCTGGAATGCCCGAGCATTTTGGAACAATCAGACTTTCATGCCCACCCCAACTTACTGCCATTAAAATATGTTGTAAGCTGTTACAGAAATTTTCTATCTGCGTTACTTTGTTAGCTTTTAAAATGAAAGTTACTAGTCCGCAGGCTCCTTGCATTTGCTGCTTGGCAAGGGCATATTGAGGAAAACTTTCATCGAATGCGAAAATTACTTTCTCTACTTTTTCATGCGCTTTAAGATATTGAACTATTTGCAAAGTAGTCTTGGTAATTCTTTCTAGTCGCATCGGTAGTGTTCTCAATCCACGGATAAGTAACCATGCATTAAAAGGAGATATGCCACTGCCAATATTTAAGAATTCGGAATTGAATATTTTTTTTATCATTTCACTGCTGCCACTCAATATACCCGCTACCGTATCGCTATGCCCACCAATATATTTCGTACCAGATTGTAATACCAAGTCAATTCCAAAATCAATGGGTTGTTGATAAATAGGCGTACAATAACTGTTGTCGATGATGGTGATTATATTTTCTGATTTAGCTAAGTCGGCAACAGCTTTTAAATCTTGAATTGCATAGTCCCAGCTGTTCGGACTTTCTAAATAAATCACTTTGGTAGAAGGTAAAATAGCGCGTTCAAAATTACCAATATCTGTTCCATCAATATAGGTGGTGGTTACTCCAAAGCGAGGCAAAATTTGATTAAACATTTTTTGTGCCCAGATATATGGTTTGTTTACAGATACGATGTGATCACCCGACTTGACATTGGCTAAGACGGCTGCAAAGATGGCAGCAGCGCCACTACTGAATACAAGACAATCTTCTGCATGATCAAGGGCAGCCAATTTTTTACATAAAATTCCTACTGTTGGATTTACACCACGACTGTATAAGTAGGTAGAGTATTCATCTGCAAAAGCGCTACGCATTTCATCCACATTCTTAAAAGCAAAATTGCTGCTTTGTATAATGGGAGGGGCAATGGCATTGAAATAATTTTCTCTGTCTTCACCCAATTCATTGAGGATATAAGAGAGATCCATCAGGTAGTCTTTTTAAAGTAAAAAATATAATAAATTCCCAACAGAAAAGCTAGCAATCCAATTCCAATGAATGCTGCATTCACATTTCTAATCACTACACCTGCTGCTACCAAACCAAAACTAAAAACAAAGAAAGAGGCAAAAAGAGGAGTAAGTTTATTCCAACTTCCAGTTACCATTTCTTGGTTTACTTTTCTTTTTCTCAAAATAAAAATCGCAGCAGCAGAAGTACTCATACCGATACTGTCGAGAAACATGGTGAAGGATAAAATATTATCTACCCCTTTCCCAAAAAAAGTAACGATAATTGCAATCAAAGCAAAAACAGTGAGGCCTGGCACAAGTGCTTGGTTCTTCGGACTTCGGTAAGAAAATATTTTTGGAAAAACTTTGTCCTCGCTCATAGCAAACATCACGCGAGGGTTACTCATGAGTACAATGTTAACATAAGCTAGCACACTCAAGCACATCAGTAAGTCAAATATTTTTCCACCAGCTTTTCCAAACCATGCTTCACATAAAAGGGCTCCGATGGCACTGGCATTTTTCATCGCATCATATCCAATCACTTTTGTATAAGCATAGTTGATAGATAGGTAAAGAAGTACAACAATAGTGATACCAATAAAAATTCCCTTGGGTAATATTTTTGTATTTTTTACATCCCCACCAAAATTGATACTTTGTTGATATCCGCCATAAGCAAAGCAAACAGGAATTAGTGAAATTAGAAACAGGGTTACAGCGGATTTATCAGATAGCGTATAAATTTTTGCATTGCTTTCATAGCCATGGGGCGTAATCAATACTCCTTTAAAAACACTCGCAATGAGTAAGAGTATTAATGCAATTTTGATTACTATTAATACATTCTGAGTTCTGCTACTTGTTTTTAATCCAAAAAGATTTACCACATAAAATAACACCACTGCAAGGATAGAGATTCCTGAATTAAATAATATTCCTGAAGGGCGGTCAAAGAGCAAGTCACTAATATAGTCGGCTCCAATTAGGGCTACGATTGCCATGGAAGCCGCATTACTAATGAGTATCAAGGCGTTCACAGTAAACCCAATGGCAGGATGATAGCAGACAGCAAAAACTTTATAATAGCCTCCCATGGCAGGCAATCGAAGTCCAATTTCTGCAAAGGTGAGTGCACCACACAATGAAATAATGCCACCCGATATCCACACTAAAAAAAAGATAGAGCTATTACCAGTGGTGGCTGCAACCGACGCTGGATTTCTAAAAATGCCCATCCCAATCACCAGACTTACCACAATCATGGAAAGGTCAAAAAGATTCAGTTGGTTGGATTTTACTGTCATAGTTTGAAGATACATAAAGCAGATTACAAACTTAGGACTTGGTATTAAAAATCTATTATTTTAATATGAGTTATCTCAGTATTATTTAATATTAATTAATTTGAATGATTTATAATAACTAGCTTCGTTGTGTAATTGGTTTCCGATGTGGATTGGAATTAAAAGGGAAGTCCGGTGTAATTCCGGCGCTATCCCCGTAGCTGTAAAAGCGATCTTTTATTGATGACTGATAATTTCAGTAAAAATAAAAGGTAACTTCTCTCACACCACTGTTTTAATTAACGGGAAGGTGAAGTAAACGCTTAAGCCAGAAGACCTGCCAACTATCAAATGAATCATTCAAGGCTTTCGGGTGAAAGGCATGGAGTGTAAGCGCTGAGAGGCATTTATATTTCTAAGAGGTATGTAGTGTAATGGCCATACCTGAATTTTCCGGAAGCAGTCACATTTAAAACATTTCAAAAATGAAAATGAAATTTTTATGGGTGACTGCTGTTATTTTCAGCAGTCATTTGTACGCCCAAGTGGACAGTACAAAAAATCTAGATGCATTGGTGGTCACCGCCACAAAGTCTATTATTAAACAATCCCAAACAGGTAAAGTGGTCACTGTAATTGATCAAGCCACCCTACAGCAAAATGCTGGGAAAACTTTGTCAGAAATCCTTAACTACCAGTCAGGGATTTTCGTAAATGGTGCTAACAATAGCTTGGGAACCAACCAAGATATTTTTCTTCGTGGATCTTCTTCTGGCAACACCCTTATTTTATTAGATGGCATTCCTGTAAACGACCCTTCGTTAATCAGCAATTCATTTGATCCTAATAATTTGGTGCTTTCGCAAATTGAAAGAATTGAAGTATTGAAAGGTGCACAAAGTACTCTATGGGGCAGCTCAGCTGTTGCAGGCGTAATCAATATCATTAGCAAGAAAGGATCTGTCCAAAAAATAAGTCCATCGGCTAGCATTTCTTATGGCAGTTATGGCACTGTCAAAGCCAATGCTGGAATTAGCGGAAAAAATAATCGGTTAAATTATAATCTTTCTTATAATCATACCGAATCTAAAGGGTTTTCTTCTGCTTATGATAGTACGGGTCTTCAAAGTTTTGATAAGGATGGGTTTTTGCAAAATGTTTTTTTAGCAAACCTAGGATTTGCTGTCACGAAAAATTTTTCCATATCATCAAGTTCTAATTATGTACATTATAAGAGTAATTTAGATGCAGGTGGCTA
>Ga0114964_10002837_pt1 | contig 11943 bp, 9 predicted proteins | sample C_131016_MF_Meta_FD_92638 | JGI IMG/M metagenome (GOLD analysis project Ga0114964, IMG submission 92638) | Freshwater microbial communities from Lake Croche, Canada to study carbon cycling - C_131016_MF_MetaG | ecosystem: Environmental > Aquatic > Freshwater > Lake | place: Lake Croche, Canada... | reverse complement strand
ATTCGGTTATGTTTTAAGATTATGCCTAATTTATGCATTGATAATCAATTAGTTATGCAGTCAACTCTATCCTGTCTTCCCGACCAAAAAAGAAAACATAAGCCTCAACGAAAGTTGAGGCTTATGTTTTTATGCTTTTGCACTGAGGGTTTGCAGGATGCTGGAGCGAAGCGACGGCTATCCTCTATCTTTTTAAAAAGATAGAGATGCAAGAACGAAGTGAGGTGATCCAAGCTCGCTTACTTTTATATTAGTTATTTATCTAATAATTTATGTTTTATTTATAAAAAAATAATATGCTTTTCTAATACAAATTATTAAATTTATAAGAGATAATCTTTTTATGCCCACATCCCCCCAAACAAGTCCATTAGGCTTAAATTCATTTAAGGGAAATTGGACGACTGCACATACTAAACATTTATTGAATAGAACCTTATTAGGCGTGAATGCTACTGATATTAATTATTTTAATACCCTAGGATTAGCTGCAAGTGTTGATGCATTATTAACTGTAACTACTAATTTACCAGGACCTCCATTAAATGACTATGCAACCAGTACGCAACCCGACCCTAATGTTCCATTAGGCGCAACTTGGATAAATGATATCACAAATGATGGCACCATCAATAGCAATAGGCGCAATAGCTATAAAAAATGGTTAGTGAGTGTTTGGGTTTTACAAGAAAAAAATATTCGGGAGAAGCTCACGATTTTTTGGAGCAATCACTTTGGTACAGAGGCTGATACAATTGCCATTGGGTCTATGATTTATAATCACCATCAAATTTTACGTAATAATTGTGTTGGAAATTTTAAACAAATGGTTAAAGCTGTTACCATTGATTCGGGTATGTTGAGGTATTTAAACGGCTATTTAAATACGAAAACTGCACCTGACGAAAATTATGGAAGAGAATTACAAGAATTATTCACTGTAGGTAAAGAAGGGGGATCTAAATATTCTGAGGATGATGTTAAAAATGCCGCAAAGGTTTTAACAGGGTGGAAAATAGATGCTAATTATAATTCTACTTTTGATAGTACAAGGCATGATACCACTAATAAAACATTTTCTGCATTTTATAATAATACAGTCATCACTGGAAAAGCCGCTGCTAATGGAGCTATAGAAACAGATGAGCTGTTGAATATGATTTTTCAAAAAACAGAAGTTGCCAAGTTTATTTGTCGTAAGATCTATCGCTATTTTGTTTATTATTATATAGATGCTATAGTAGAAGCAAATATTATTACTCCATTAGCAAATACTTTTATGGAAAATAACTTTGAAATAAAACCAGTATTAAAATTATTATTTCAAAGTGAACATTTTTATGATACATTGTATATTGGCTGTCAAATTAAAAGTCCAACTGATCACGTAGTTTCTTTTTTAAGACAATTTGATATCGTATTTCCCGATTCTATAAAAGATTATGCAGATGCCTATTATTTGTACAATAATATGGTTAATCAATTAAATAGTATGGGACAAAGTCCAGTTGATCCACCTAATGTGGCTGGATGGCCAGCTTATTATCAAGCGCCAGAATATAATGAGTTATGGATCAATGCAGATACCTTACCAAAACGAAATAAGTTTACCGACTTAATGTTAGAAACAGGCTATACCCGAAATGGTAAAAAAATAATTGTTGATACCATTCAGTTTGCCAAAAATGTTTGTCCTAATCCAGCCGACCCGAATGTATTAATAGAAAGTATTTTTTCATTTTTACTTTCTACAGAAGTGGCAGCTACGGTCAAATCAAACCTAAAGACACAAATATTATTATCAGGACAAGCCAATGATTACTATTGGACAGAATCTTGGAATTTGTATCTAAGCAACCCTTCGACAATCAATTTTAATATTGTAAATACAAGATTAAAAAATTTATTAAAGTATATAATGAATTTACCGGATTATCAATTACAATAAATGGAAAGAAGAAGCTTTATAAAAAATAGTATGTCATTGCTTGCACCAACTATGATTGGTGTAAATCCTATACATATACTTCAAGATCATCCATTATTAAACACTTCTTTGCTGGCCACCTCAACTACCGATAAAGTGCTAGTAATTATCCAATTGAATGGAGGAAATGACGGATTAAATACAGTAATACCATTAAGTAATTATAGTAATTATTATAATGCTAGAAACAATATTGCCATACCAGAAAATAAGGTTTTGAAATTAACTGGTAATATAGATACGGGCATCCATCCTTCCATGACTGCATTACAAAATTTATTTTCAGATGGCAAGTTAAACATTGTTCAATCCGTAGGCTACCCACAACCAAGTTTTTCCCATTTTAGAGCTACTGATATTTGGATGTCTGGATCGGATAGTGATCAATATTTAAATACTGGATGGGCAGGTCGTTTTTTAAATAATAAATTTCCAAATTACCCCGACGGTTATCCTAATGCAGATCTGCCAGATCCACTCGCCATTCAAATAGGATCCTTAGCCACCCTTACCTGTCAGGGGCCAACAGTGAATATGGGATTGAGTATTTCTGATCCTAGTTCTTTTTATAATTTAATTGATGGAACAGATATGGCCGTAACCAATACCAATGCAGGATACGAACTAAATTTTTTAAGAGGTATTGCAAAGCAAACTAACTTATATAGTGCGCGAATTAAAAAAGCATCTGATAGCGTTACTCAACAAATTACTTATCCAAATAACAATCTCGCTGCGCAATTAAAAATTGTTGCTAGATTAATCAAAGGGGGGTTGCAAACCAAAGTATACATGGTTAATTATGGAGGTTTTGACACCCACTCCGGACAAGTTGTTACCACAGATACCACCACAGGAACTCATGCGAATTTACTAAAAGTGCTTTCCGACTCCATAGCTGCTTTTCAATCTGATATCACTGGTTTGGAAATTGAGGATCGAGTAATAGGAATGACCTATTCTGAATTTGGTAGAAGAATTAAATCAAATGCAAGTGGCGGTACAGATCATGGATCGGCAGCTCCTTTATTTTTATTTGGAAAAAATGTTAGAGGTGGCGTATTTGGTAATAATCCAACTATACCAGTAAGCGCAACTGTTAATGATAATGTACCTTATCAATATGATTTTAGAACAGTTTATGCAACAATTTTAAATAACTGGTTTTGTGTTTCCTCCAATACCGAAACCGAGGTTTTATCAAAACAATATCCGCTCATCCCTTTAATAAATGCTAATGTTTGTGGCATCAATGATACAAAATCTGTTTTTTCTAAAAATGCACTAATATACAATTACCCTAATCCCTTTACTAATTTTACTAAGATTGACTTTAAAGTGAATGTAGGACATATTTTATTGCAATTATTAGATGGCTCAGGCACTGTATTAAAAACACTACTTGAAGCTAACTATAGTTTTTCTGGTATGAATAGTTATAATTTATATGGCGCTGAATTATCTCCAGGTGTTTATTATATTCGTTTACAGAACTTAGATAAAGTATTTGTAAAAGCAATTATAAAATTATAGTTTTTAAATAATTATCTTATTTAAACTCGGTAGGACAGTACTGAATTTTCAATGCGTCCATATTGGGTTTTTGTTTTTTTACTCTATCCAAAAACTCGATATAATTTTTAGGTGCTTTTGGAGACCATGAAATTTCTGCTAAAGCCAATGCTCTAGGAAAGGTCATGTATTCTGCGTAAGCGGGAGTTTTTATATACTCTGTCCAAAGATTGGCTTGGATACCTACAATATGTTTTGTTTGAGCTTCTGTTAATTCAGGTAAATCGGGTTCGAATGAATAACATTTACTTAAAGGTAAATCACCACCAATTGCAATGGGCTCTGTTTTAGGGTTGGCTTGATAGTAGTCTAAATAAAAATAACTATTAGGAGACATCACTACATCATGATCCAGTTTTGCCGCCTCAATACCACCGCTGGTTCCTCTCCAAGACATCACCATCGCGTTAGGTGATAATCCGCCTTCTAAAATTTCATCCCAACCTAACATTCTTTTTCCTTTGCTAGTGATGAATTTATCTATTCTGCGTATAAAATAACTTTGTAACTCGTGTTCATTTTTTAAACCTAGTTTTTTAATGAGGTCCTGACAAAAACGACTTTGTTTCCATTGTGTTTTAGGACATTCATCTCCACCAATATGAATGTATTTACCTGGGAATAAGGCCATCACTTCGGTAAGTACATTTTCCATAAAAGTAAAAGTCTCTTCTCTAGGGCACAACACATCTTCAGATACGCCCCATTTGGTGGCTACTTCATAAATCTTATCAGGATTGCAACCCAATTGCGGATAAGATGCTAAGAGTGCCTGAGAATGGCCTGGCATCTCTATTTCAGGAATGATGGTAATAAATTTTTTATCTGCATAAGCGATTACCTCTTTAATGTCTTCTTGCGTATAAAAACCGCCATAAGGGGTATGGTCAAATTTCATATCCCCGTATCTTCCCACCATGCTTTCTTTACGAATTGAACTTTGGCTGGTTAATAATGGGTATTTTTTGATTTCAATGCGCCATCCTTGGTCTTCGGTTAAATGCCAATGAAATGTATTTAGTTTATATACCGCCATTAAATCAATATAGCGTTTAATAAATGCTACTGGGAAAAAATTTCTTCCTGCATCAAGCATTAATCCACGATAATTATAACGTGGTGCATCTTCGATGCTGCAATTTTTTGCAGTAGCAGCTATATTAGATAGGGCAGTGCTAAATACCTGAGCAGGCATCAATTGAAATAAAGTTTGCAAGGCATAAAAAGCACCTTTGCCTGTTTTAGCTTGAATATCAATTTTATTATTAGTTACTATTAATTCATAACCTTCCTCTGCTAGTTTTTCATTGTAGGAAAAATTAACTGCATTTGATTTTGTATTGCCTGTTTTAACAGCAAGATTCAAGCCAAAGGAGGTGTTCATTTGAGCTGAAAGCATTTGGGCAACAGAACTAAAGGAAGCAGCTTCTTTAGTAACAACAATGGCTGTATTATTTTTAAAAGTAAACTCGCCCGCTGCTTTGGTTAATTTTGCAGGTTGTGGTAAAATAGAGTAGTTATTTTGTGCATTTAATTGAATCATAAATGCCAAACACAAGCAGGCTCCGATTATTTTTTTCATAGCAAACAGTTTAATTAATAAGCTAATATATTTAATAATTCGCTTAACACTATGATTCTTGCTATATTTTTATAACTTTTTTGAAGCTTTGGTTGGCTATTAGTCAAGATGTAGATGAGTGAGTGCCCATTTTAGTAAACTATTGTTTTCATTGGGTAATTTTAGTTTCTTGATAATATTATATCGATGATTTCTGACTGTTTTTTCTGATACAAATAGTAAATCAGCAATTTCTTTACTCTTTTTTTGTTTTGCTATTAAAACTATGATTTTAGATTCTGTAGAACTTAATTTTTGAATAGATTCATTTTTGCTATATTTTTTTTCGATGTGGTCAAAAGCCATTTTTACCGCTACAATAATTTGGTCTTTGCTACAAGGTTTAACAATATAATTGAGGGGTTTTGTACTTGAAGCATTTTCAATCACTTGATGATTACTTGAAGCAGACAGGTAAATAATTTCTAATTGGGGTAATAAAGGCAATGCGTTTTTTACAAAATCAATCCCTGTATTTCCTTGGCCAAGGTGGATGTCACAAATGGCCAAGGCGGGTTTGAATTGAGTCAATTTTTCTATGGCAAGTGCATAACTATTGGCTAGGACGGTTTGATAGCCCACTTGATTCAATACTGCCTGTAAATCAATACCTAATTGCGGATCATCTTCTAAAATCAATATTTTATTTTCTAGCATAGTCTATAAAATTTTATAATTTTTATAAACTTATTGCTATTCTAATTATTTTCTATTAAAGTAGTTTAATAAATGAGTAATTGCCGCAAATTATTAAAAAATTTTAAGCACAAAAGCTAAGTGGATCCTAGAATTGTTTAACTTTTTTAGGGGGATTTACTTTATGCTTAATCTATTTTAAGATGGGGCTTAATACTTCCAATTTGCCATCAATATTTTTTGGGTCATACTTAAGGCCAAGTATTTCTGCTACTAAAGGATACACATTTACGTTTTCAAAACCATCTATTGTTATGCCATTTTTAAAGGCTGGGCCCCAGGCCATAAAACTAGCTCTCATTTCCACTAAATGATTGTCAAATCCATGTTTCCCTGGAGATGTTTTTCTATTAGATAAATTAAAAATTCTTGGAAAATGAGGAATGATAATTAAATCGCCTAAACGATTGAATCTATCATCTTTTGTTTTGTAATGCCAATAATCGGGGGTTTCATCTAATTTATACACGGTGATACTTGTATCTTTTTTCAACGCCTCATAAGTGGGTTGTATTTTAGATTTGTCCTTAGCGTACAAATGCAATTGAGCGTCTCCCCAGGGTACTTTAAAAAAGGCAGTATCTACTTCTTTTGGAAGTGGTTGCGTATTTATATTATCTACTTTCGCCATTCCATGATCTGAAACAAAGATATAGTTGATAGGTAAATGCAATGATGACAAAGCTGCTTGTAATGCATTAATGCTGCTGTCTACAAATTGAATAGCTGATCCAACTCTGGCATCATTAGGTCCGTATTCATGTGCATCGTGATCTACTTGAGGGAAGTAAAAAGTAATTAAATGAGGGCGTTGTTCTGCTGGTAAACTTAGCCAGTCTTTAACGGCTTTAATTCGGGTGCCTATATCAATTTTTTCATTGTAGATATAATGATAGGTGGGTTTAATACCTTGGATATCTGCTTCGGAGGCAACCCAATAAAAACTTGCCGAAATCATTTTTTGTTGTTCCGCTAAAACCCAAATAGGGGTTCCGCCATACCATTTGCCTTCTGCTACCATTTTCTTATTGCCCATATTGTAGAAAGCACCAGTTGGGATATCAATATAACTGTTGTCAACCAGTCCATGGTGTGAAGGATATAAGCCAGTAACAATACTATAGTGGTTAGGAAAAGTAACGGATGGGTAAGAGGGTGTCATATATTGAGCACGTACCCCAGCTTTAGAAAATGCTTTTAAATTTTTTGCATCATATAAGTCAGCAAAATCTGCTCTAAATCCATCTGCCGAAATTAAAATAACATAGGGCTTATCCATTTGTTCAGCAGTATTTTTTCTACCTGCTATTATCTGTTGACTGGTATCAGTGGTGTGTATTAAGGGCGTATTAATATGTGAATTAGAACTGGATTCTTGTGCAATAGTAACAATAGCTAATAATGAACTTAAAATAAAAACGAATAATTTTTGAAACATAAAATGGGTATTATAAGCGCCTTACTAAATCTTAAAACGCATTGGTGTTAATTTTTTTTCTAATCCAAATACTTAATTGGAAACTTAAAATGGCTGCAATCATTCCGCCTGCCACATCAATAGGGAAATGCTGTCCTAAATAAATTCTAGAATAGGCAGATGCTATTGCGTAGGCGGCACCTATCCACAACACCTTTTTACTAGGGAAGAAATAGGCAGTAAGAAAAAATATAATAAAAGCAGTAGCGGTATGTCCAGATGGGAAACTATTATAAGTATGCACTTCTACTCCTTTTACAGTATGTATTTTCTCAATTGGAATACCGCTTGCAATGGGTCGGTTTACATTTGGCCAAATATAATTTTTAGGCAGTTGTGTAAGTAGTGTTGATGTTAGAAAATTAAGTAATATAAATAGGAGGTCTTTTTTAAACCATCCAAATAAAATTAGCAAGTAAGGTATCCACATCCAGCCCTCCGCTAAATTGGTAAAAAAACTAAAAAAATAATCTGCAAAAACACCTAAATCCGTATTCAATGATAAAAAAAGCCTTTCTCTGCCCAAAACGATGCTACCCGTAAAAAGAAGCATGGCCAGTAACAAAGAGCCAAGCTGGGCAAGTATAAAGGTGGGTTTATTGCTTTTAAAAACTGGCATGGTTCATTTGGGCTTATAATGTGCAAATTTACTAAATGTTTATTCTGTTGAGTCAACAAATTATTTAAAAGGTTGTTATAACTTTAACCCCTTACATGAGCCAAATAAAAGAAAATATAACCGTAATTGGAGCCAGAGAACACAATCTGAAAAATTTTGATATTGTTATTCCAAAAAATCAACTGGTAGTTTTTACTGGGGTAAGCGGAAGTGGTAAGTCCTCCTTGGCTTTTGATACCCTTTATAATGAGGGGCAGCGTCGTTATATGGAAAGCTTTAGCGCTTATGCTAGGCAGTTTATGGGTGAAATGGAGCGTCCCGATGTAGACCAAATTACTGGACTTTCTCCAGTCATTGCCATTGAACAAAAAACGACCAATAAAAATCCAAGGTCTACCGTAGGTACGGTTACTGAACTATATGATTTTCTAAGATTATTGTACGCGCGTATTGGTAAGGCCTATAGTTATAATACGGGCAAGCCCATGGTGAAATTTTCTGAAGCAGAAATTATTCAAAATATTTTCACTCAGTTTAAAGACAAAAAAATTAATTTACTAGCACCAGTCGTGCGCGGTCGTAAAGGCCATTACCGAGAATTATTCGAAGAAATTAGAAAGAAAGGTTTTGTGAAGGCAAGGGTAGATGGTGAGATTATTGAACTAAGACCTAAATACCAAGTAGACCGTTATAAAATTCATGATATTGAAATTGTAATTGACCGTATTCCTGTCACAGATGCGATGAAAACAAGATTGGGTGAAAGCGTTGCCCAATGTTTAAAAATGGGCAAGGACTTACTCTTTGTTTTAGAAGAAGGAAAAACAAAATTGGTTCAATATTCTAAACAATTAATGTGTGAGACAACGGGTTTAAGTTATGAAGAGCCTTCACCCAATAGTTTTTCATTTAACTCGCCTTATGGAGCCTGTTCTAATTGTAAAGGTTTAGGCAATGTGTATGCTATTGATATGAGTTTGCTTTTGCAAGACCACTCTTTAAGTATTAATGAAGGGGCAATACATCCTTTAGGCGAAGCAAGAGAAGCCAGTGTGTTTAATCAGATTAAACAATTTGCAAGAAAGCATAAAATAAGTTTGGATAAACCCATCAATGAGTTGCCTAAGGATCATTTGGATTTGATCTTATTTGGAGATAAAAATATTTCTTCTACATTGGATATGGATTTGAATGATGAAAATATTCCTAATGAGTATACCGGAAGCTATGAGGGTATTGTGCCTATGATGAAAAGATGGTTTACTTCTTCTCAAAGTACAGATCATTTAAAAGCTTGGGTGGAAGGGTATATGGAGCTTAATACTTGTCCTACTTGTGAGGGGGCTAGGTTGAGAAAAGAAAGTTTATGGTTTAAAGTGAATGATAAAAATATTGCTGCTTTAAATGATATGCATTTAGACGCTTTGCAGGATTGGTTTAAAAAAATACCAGCTAAACTTGATAAAAAAGACACCCAAATTGCTGCTGGTATTTTGAAGGAAATTGATGATCGTATTTCTTTTTTAATGAATGTAGGTTTGTCCTATTTGTCTTTAAGTAGGCCTTCTAAAACCCTTAGTGGGGGTGAGTCGCAAAGAATTCGCTTGGCCACTCAAATAGGTTCTCAATTACAAGGCATTACTTATATATTAGACGAGCCTTCTATTGGACTGCACCAACGCGATAACCAAAGATTAATTACAGCCCTTAAACAATTGCGAGATATTGGCAATACAGTTTTAGTGGTGGAGCATGATAAAGACATTATGATGGCTGCCGATTATTTGGTGGACATTGGGCCCAAGGCAGGTATTCATGGAGGACATATCGTAGCCCAGGGAACCCCACAAGAAATTATTAAATTAAAATCAGATACTGCCCTGTTTTTAGCAGGCAAGAAATTTATTGAGATTCCTGCAGAAAGAAGAAAAGGTAATGGGCTCAATATTAATATTAAAGGAGCTACAGGTAATACATTGCAAAAAGTGAATTGTGATTTTCCTTTAGGTACTTTCACCGTAGTGACAGGAGTAAGTGGAAGCGGAAAGTCTACTTTGATTAATGAAACTTTGTATCCAATTTTATCACAGTTTTGTTACAACAGCAAAACCAAGCCCATGCCTTATTTAAAGGTGACTGGCTTGGACCATATTGATAAAGTAATAGAAATAGATCAATCGCCCATTGGGAGAACACCAAGAAGCAATCCTGCTACCTATTGTGGTTTTTTTACAGACATAAGAACTTTGTTTGCTTCTGTGCCTGAAGCTAAAATTAGAGGGTATCAAGCGGGTCGTTTTTCATTCAATGTAAAAAGTGGTCGTTGTGAAGTTTGTGAAGGTGGGGGAATGCGCGTGATTGAAATGAATTTTTTACCCGATGTATATGTACACTGTGAAAAATGTGGTGGCAAAAGATACAATCGTGAAACATTAGAAATTAGGTACAAAGGAAAATCAATAAGTGATGTACTTAATATGACAGTTGAAGAAGCTTGTGAATTTTTTCAAGCTGTCCCTTTTATTTACAGAAAATTAAAAGTATTAAACGAAGTAGGCTTGGGCTATATTACTTTGGGGCAATCAGCTGTAACCTTAAGTGGAGGAGAGGCACAGCGTGTTAAGTTGGCGACTGAACTAGGGAAAAAAGATACTGGAAAAACATTTTATATACTTGACGAACCTACAACAGGTTTGCATTTTCAGGACATTCAATTATTAATTGGCGTGTTAAACAGTTTAGTAGACCGAGGGAATACTGTTTTAGTGATTGAGCACAATATGGATGTGATTAAAGTGGCAGATCATATAATTGATTTGGGTCCTGAAGGAGGCAATGGGGGTGGATTGATTCAATTTGAAGGGACGCCCGAAGAGATGATTAAGAAGTCAAAAACACATACTGCCAAGTTCCTAAGCTTAGAAATGAAATAAGCTTCCAGGTTTAAATACCCCGCTTTATTTTTTGATCATAGGAATATGTTCAATCAAATCTTCAAAATAGATTTCACCCGATTGTTCAAAACCAAGCTCGCTATAAAACTTCTTTAAATACAATTGAGCGCCAATTTTTATGGGGCCTTTTCCAAATAATTTTTCACATTCTTGTATCGAAAAATTCATTAATTCTTTTCCAATTCCAATGCCTCTATGCCTAGGAGAGCCCACTACTCTTCCAATACTTTGATACCCTTGATAACTTTGATCTACATTAAACAAACGTGTGGTGGCAACTAATTCACTGCCAAGCCAACCCATTGTATGATAAGCTATTTGATCCTTGTTATCCATATCTAAAAAGGCACAATTTTGCTCTACCACAAACACTTCGCTTCTTAACCTTAAAATGTCATACAGCTCATTATTGGTTAAATCGGCAAATTTTTTTGTGGTCCATTGAATGGTGTTTGTTCGCATAAAAATTAGGGATTATTCAAATAAATGGCCATTCTGTTTAACCAAACGTAGGGTAGTTCGGATATGAACTATTCCAACGATTCCAATAATCAATAAAAATACGGATACCCCTCTGAGTAAAGATAAAACCAGCGCATTGGTTATTTCTTTTGGCATATTGGGTTGCTGCTGTAAAAACTCGTCTATAAATTTTAGTAATACTGCATTAGTTGAAATTAATACGCTTATGGAATTAACAAAAAATAAACTACATAAGAAAAAGCTAACATAAGCGTTCACCTTAATCCAATCTTTTAGTTTTAGAGGTTGTACGATTTCTCTTTCGATACCTGCTTTTAGAAATTTATAACTTGAAAAAGTATAAATAACTAAACAAGCTACAATAAAAACCATGATCAATGCACTTGGGTTAGCCAATGAGGAGAATAAGATTAACACATCCAAGAATCCAAAAAATAACGCTATGGGTATAAGGATATAAGTTAGTACTGTGTATAATTTTAAATTTGGAGCCATTTTCTATAAAGTATTAATCAATTATTTTTCTAGTACTAT
>Ga0114964_10002831_pt1 | contig 11957 bp, 12 predicted proteins | sample C_131016_MF_Meta_FD_92638 | JGI IMG/M metagenome (GOLD analysis project Ga0114964, IMG submission 92638) | Freshwater microbial communities from Lake Croche, Canada to study carbon cycling - C_131016_MF_MetaG | ecosystem: Environmental > Aquatic > Freshwater > Lake | place: Lake Croche, Canada... | reverse complement strand
TGAATCTAAATCATGCACCGGTAATTTCTTCGTTGATGATGAACTTTTAGCTTCTGAAGGAATTACTGATCTTGAGAAATATTCAGTCGTTCCTGGGACGAAAGACTTTCTATTAGATTTCTTTTTAGAGTAGAATCCACCAATGCGGGACCGACGTATAGTAGGCAGCACTCTCACGTCCAGCTCATTATTTCTAAGCATGGGCATGGCTCACTTGCTTGGTGGCGCAGTTCCAAACTTTTCTTTTTTTCCACTGATCTTCTGGGGATTTACCTTTATTCTTTTGCAAAAAGTTGATTTGCATCATCTGGTTAATTCAAAGTTGGCCGCGTTAACACTACTATTTCAACTTCTTGGCCATATCTCATTTTCTTCGAATCCAAGCGGCTCATCTTTCAAGATGGCTATCTCGCACTTGGTGTGCGGGGTAGCCACTTTTCTAGTGATTAGATTTGGACTTAACGCGCTAGACATCGCGGAAAGAGGTTTAACACGGTTCTTGCCCGAACCTTTATCTTCATTCTACGCAAACGCATTCTTGATTACGGAAGTAGTCCGAGTATTAAGTCTTGATTTTCTTAAGTTAATTCTTGATCAAACGCGTCTAATGAGAGCGCCGCCTATGTTTGCGACAGTTAGATAATTGATATCAGCCGAATATTCAATTCTCTCGTCGCGCTAATTCGGGAAAAAAGCAAATTATAAATTTAAGGAAATAAAATGAAAAAAGCTTTAACAATATTGTCAGCAATTACAATTTTTACGGGTATTACATTTGTGCCTGCGAATGCGCACGTTTCGGTTCAAATGCGGGGATACACCTTGGTTGCTGGACAGTCTAGTCGCGTGTATCTAAGCCTTGGGCATGGCTGCGCATATCAAAACAAGGGTTACCCTACGAGTGATTTCATCGTGAAAGTTCCAGTCGCAGCTGGAAAACCAACGCCAGAATTTCACTATGGCTTCAAAACTTCGGTGGTTGCATCTACAACTGTAGATGCAAATAAAACACCAGATTATTACTTAGTCACTTGGAAAGCTTCAACTCTGGCACATGCAATTGATGATGGCACCTTCTATGACTTTGGATTAAAAGTTAAGTGGTCTATAACTCCTCAGTTAATTAACTTTGAAACTACTCAAATCTGCTACACACCAGCAGCCGGAGGTAAGAAGAAACCGTTATACCTAAGTTGGACTATCACCGATGGAACAACAAAAACGGCAACCGAAGATACTGAGTTCGGTCCTGCCCCTTCAGTAACAACAGTTAAGGCGGCCTAATTATGGGCAGAAAGAGCAACTGGATTTCAGCCACAACACTAATCTGCTTGCTCTTTCTGCCTGTCTCCTCTGCTTTTGCACATGCCCAAATAACTTCAACTTCGCCACTTAGGAATGCTCATCTAACTGAGTTGCCCAAAGAAGTTATGGTGGAATTTGACGGCAACCTGACAGTTATTGAAGATTTATCCATCAATATTTTAAAAGTCTTCAATCAATCTGGTGTGCAAATCGATGATGGCAAAACCTTTGTTGGCGGTGCTCGATTAACAGTCGGAATTGAAGATCGAACAGGGACCGGAATTTTCCGAGTTGTCTACCGCGTTGTATCTGAAGATGGCCATCCGGTAGAAGGAGAGTTCAAGTTTTCTGTTACGTCTAGTCCAGCCAATAGTCCAACTAATAGTCCAACTAATAGTCCAACTAATAGTCCAACTAATAGTCCAACTAATAGTCCAACTAATAGTCCAGGTACCAAGTCGATATTGGATCCATCAGCGGAATCGTCTGACCCTGCGGTGAAGGAGGTTTCTTCTTCTTCGTCTTCTTCCAATCATGTCGATCATCAGAATTTTATTTTTCATCATCGGGTCCATTTAATTGAGTTCGCGGTTGCAGCCTTTCTCATACTTATCTGGTGGCTGGTCGAACGTCGTCGCATGAAATGAGTATTTCTTAATTAGCTTTCTAATTAAGGTATGGAAATTGGGATCGTAAATTTTCTACGACAATGTCAGTTTCGGAGACGGCCTGAGATAGAGTCTATCTAATGAAGCCTGAGTTAAATGCAATAAATTTCATTACCGAGTCAGAACGCAGTGGCAAGGCCCGTGACTTATTTTGGCCTTGGGCCGGCGCCAATGTGTCGTTACTAGCGCTTTCTTACGGTTCCTTCTTCTTGGGTTTTGGAATCTCCTTTTGGCAGGCCACTTTTGCCGCATTCGTTGGCACCATTGCGTCCTTTGGCTTAGTCGGTATTAGTTCGCTAGCGGGAAAGCGCTCAAACGCTCCAACTATGACGCTTTCCCGAGCCGCATTTGGCGTTCGTGGAAATTTATTACCTGGGTTTCTCTCTTATCTAGTTTTTGTCGGCTGGGAAACAGTGTTAGTTTCCTTGGCGACATTAGCTACGGGCACAGTTTTAGATCGCGCGACTTCCTTGGATCGAAATATTTCGCTGATTCTAGGTTTTGCGATTTCGGTTTCACTAACGATTTACGGTGGCGTACTAGGACATGCCACGATTATGAGATTGCAACGATGGATCACCGGAATCACAGTTCTTGCAACAGTGCTTTATATTGGTTTAACTTTTAATGAAATAAATTGGCGAACTGTTCAAAATTTAAAGAGCGGGAGCACTGCCGGATTAGTCGGTGCCATTATCTTCGCAATTACTGGAATTGGCCTTGGTTGGGTTAACAGCGCCGCGGATTATTCAAGGTACTTGCCGCGTGAAGTTAACGGTAGATCCGTATTTGGTTGGACCGTATTTGGCGCCTCGGTTGTTCCAATCATTTTGGTAATTTATGGAAGTGCACTCTCGGGAAGCAGTAAAGAGCTAAGTGAGGCAATTGCAATGGATCCAATTGGCGCCCTAACCCAATTGTTGCCCACTTGGTTCTTGATTCCCTTTGCCTTAGTCGCAATTCTTGGTTTAGTCGGCGGGGCAATTCTTGATTTGTATTCGTCGGGTTTAACTCTTATCTCAATCGGTTTAAAAGTTAAGCGACCAGTAGCTGCTGCAATTGACGGAAGCATTATGTTGGCTGGAACGGTATACATAGTTTGGTTTGCTAGTGACTTCTTTGTGCCATTTCAAGGCTTTTTAATAACGCTGGGAGTGCCGGTTGCGGTCTGGTCAGCAATTTTCTTCGCAGACGTAATTATGAGAAAACGTGATTACTCCGAAAATGAATTATTTGATTCATCAGGTAGGTACGGTGCGGTCAACTGGCTTGCAATATCAATAGTTATTTTTGGCTCCATAATTGGTTGGGGTTTTGTGACTAATACCTTTGCAAGCTGGCTGAATTGGCAGGGTTATTTAATGGGTTTAATTGGTGGGAAGTCTGGGCAATGGGCATACGCCAATGTGGGAGTTATTTTTGCTCTGGTTATCGGCTTCTTCGGGTATTTGATATTAGGCAAAAATCGTATCAAGGAACAAGAAGCTGATTAATCTTGCGCTTTGGAAAATTTCCGCAAAATAGAAATTCCCACGAGTGCTGAAATAACGGCAGCGAAAATCAAACCAAGTTTTATTTGCTGTATTACTTCAAGGTTGGTCACCGAGTTTTGAGCTATAAATATCGAAACTGTTAAGCCCATTCCCGCGAGGGCGGAAGCTCCGAGAATTTCGAGATAGCTCAATGCGCTGGGTTTGCGGGCGATTTTGAGTTTTACCGCAAGCCAAGCAAAGAGGGTTATTCCAATCATCTTTCCTATGACGCGTCCAAAAATAATTCCACTTGTCACAGGTGCCGAAAGATTCTCCCAAAGGTTCGCGAAGTCGATTTTTATGCCAATGTTTGTTAGCACAAAGAGAGGTATAACGAGGAAGGCTGACCACGGATGAATAATTCGAATCATCCGTACTGTCGGAAACTTTGAAGATTCAGGCATTAGCAGAGCGACAGTTACCACGCCAATCGTGGTTAGGAATTTAGTGATTTCAAAGGTATTTGAGTAGAGAATTCCAAGAACAATAATCGAAAAAAGATCATCCGCGATCGCTAATGTCAGTAGAAAGATCTTGAGTGAGGTATCGATGCGTGAACCCAATAAAGCCAGAGTACCCAGGGCAAGTGCTATGTCGGTCGGCATCGGGACTGCCCAGGCAGATAGAGCCTCTGTTCCTCGGTTAACGAAAGCAAAAATGAGCGCTGGAATTGCCATGCCTCCAACGGCTGCAATCACTGGAAACGCTGCATTCCTAGGATTTCGCATTTCGCCATGGCGAATCTCGTTACGAATTTCTAGGCCAACTAAGAAAAAGAATATTGCCATGAACCATTGGCTGGTAAATGATCGATAAGGATCGAGTGTTTTCTGAAAGTTAGTAGTTACCGATGTATTGGCTATTACCATGGCCGTTACTGAAGCGATCACTAGCGCTATTCCAGCACTGCTTTCAAGTGCGAGGAAACCGCGAAGAGAGTCACTTATTCGTCGGCGCATGAACCGATCCTATCTATCTCCTTGGGATCTTCGGAAAACAAAAACCCCGCCATTTCTGACGGGGTTTCTATTCTTAATTAGATTTAAATATCGAAGTAAAGTTCGAACTCGGCTGGATGCGGACGCAAGCGAACATAATCAACTTCGTTCTTGCGCTTGAAGTCAATCCAAGTATCGATTAGGTCTTCAGCGAACACGCCACCCTTTGTGAGGAAGTCATGATCCGCTTCTAGGCTATCTAGAACTTCACCAAGTGAACCTGGAACTTGAGGGATTGCAGCTGCTTCAGCACCTTCTAATTCATAAAGGTCCTTATCAACTGGGGCAGGTGGTTCGATCTTATTTACGATTCCATCGAGACCGGCCATTAGCATTGCAGCGAAAGCTAGGTATGGATTCGATGAAGGATCTGGGCAACGGAATTCGATGCGCTTTGCCTTTGGATTCGAACCAGTAATTGGAATACGAATACACGCAGAGCGGTTACGAGCTGAGTAAACCAAGTTAACTGGTGCTTCGTAGCCTGGAACCAGACGACGGTATGAGTTAACTGTTGGGTTAGTGAAAGCAAGAAGTGATGGAGCGTGCTTTAACAAACCACCGATATACCAACGCGCCATATCTGAAAGATCACCGTAGCCATCGCCGAAGAATAGTGGCTTGCCATCTTTCCAAAGTGATTGGTGAACGTGCATACCTGAACCATTGTCACCAAATAGCGGCTTTGGCATGAAGGTTGCAGTTTTGCCACCTTCCCAAGCTACGTTGCGGATGATGTATTTAAACTTCATTACATCGTCGCCAGCTTGCAGAATGTCGCTGAAGCGGTAGTTAATTTCCATTTGACCGGCAGTACCAACTTCGTGGTGTGAACGTTCAACTAGTAGACCGGAGCGACCAAGTTCCATAACCATTTCATCACGAAGGTCTGCGTATTGGTCAGTTGGTGAAACTGGGAAATAGCCACCCTTTACGCGAGTACGGTAACCGCGGTTTGGTGTGCCATCTGCGTCGTATTCAACGCCAGTGTTCCATGCGCCTTCATAAGATTGAATCTCATGGTAAGCCTCATTGATACCAGTCTTAAAACGTACTCTATCAAAAACATAGAACTCAGCTTCTGGCGCGAAGAACGCAGTATCTGCAAAACCAAGTGAACGCATGTACTCAACTGCTTTTGCAACCACTCCGCGAGGATCGCGCGAGTATGGCGTGTTATCTATTGGATTATGAACCGAGAAAATAATTACCAAAGTTTTTTGATCACGGAATGGATCAATGAAAGCTGAACTTGGAACTGGCAACAACTTCATATCTGATTCGTGAATTGACTGGAATCCACGGATTGAGGAACCATCGAACATCAGGCCTTCGGTGAAAACAGCCTCGTCAAAAGATTCAACTGGAACGTTGAAGTGGTGCTGGATACCTGGCAAATCAGTAAAGCGAACGTCAATTAACTTAACGTCCTCCTTCTTGATGTATGCAAAGATTTCTGCAGAATTCTTAAACATATTTCTCCTGTTTTGAAATGATGGCTGCTTCGAATCAACCATTCGGTTTCCTCGCCATTGAGGCCTTGCTTTATGGGTGGAAATCTATGCCCAAGCGGCCAAAAGGTCATAACTCTTGTGTTACGGCGATGTTAAAAATTTAACAAGATCCCTGGCTGTTTCATTTTTGAGCGTAATGACGAGGGCTGTGCGCTAAATCATCTGAGGTGCCTTAGGCTCTCGCCATGACTCACCCCGAAGGCGTTTCCCTTGGCCGACGACTAGCAGCCATCGCCATTGATTGGCTGACTTCGTACTTGATCGCATTTGCCTTTTTTGCTGGTGGCGGAACTTATGCTGAACGGATTAGTGGGACCAGAGTTTCTACGCCACTAATCTTCTTGTCTGAGTACGCAATCCTAATTGCCCTAACCGGGGCTTCTTTTGGGCATCGATTGTTGAAACTAAAAGTTGTGCAATTCCAAAATGGCGGTTTTCCAGCTCCACTACAAGTACTTGTGCGAACTGTCCTAATGGCGATCGTAGTAACTGCGATTACCTACGATGAAGATGGCCGTGGAATACATGAGCGTTTAAGTGGGACCAAGCTAACAACAGCAAACTAAACGAATTTCTTAATTTAGCGAATCTTCATTCCGCGAGTAGGCATTGGACCCTTTGGCATTTGCATTGACATACCGCCCACGGCTTTGAGGCGAGCGCGAACTTCGCGCATCTGATTTGGGGTTAATTTCTTAGGGAACTTTTTCAAGTGCTTCTGCAACTTGCGAAGTGCGACTTGTCCTTCTTGATCACCAATAACTAATTCATAAACTGGGACTCCCGGAGCAAAACGTTCGGCTTTTCGTTTTTCATCTTGGAGCATCTGACGAACAGCATTTCCACCTTCGCCAGTTAGAACTATGCCGGCACGACCAACAGATCGATGAACCATGTCTTGATTACGATTGACCGCAACTGCCGGAGTTGTTGTCCAACCTTTACGAATTGCCATAAGCACACTCGCGCCAGCTCCAATTTGACCTTCAATTGAAGAGTAAGCAGCGGTGCCAGCTTGACGAGTGAAAACAAAAAAGGAGATTAAAGCCGCAAAGGGCAATGACACAAAGGCCAAATAAAGTGGATGTCCGAGAACGAAACCAAAGCCAATGCCAATTGCCCAAGCCGCCAGGAATATAGCGCCCATCAAGAGGCCAATCCACGGTTTAGCCGCTTTAGTTATTTGATAGGCATCGCGAATCTCTTTAAAGCGAGGCGCTTTTTGTTCGTTGGACTTCTTTTTGTTTCGATTAAACATGTCAGGAGTTTAGTGGAGCGGGAGCGGTACCACCAAGACGCGCAGGTGCCCAGCGTTGACCAACATGGCTATCCGGGTAACGGCTCTGGACTTCATGGAGCATGGAGATCATGGTGTTGCGAAGGAGTGCCTCACCAGCCTCAACATCAGCATCCTTAGAAAAATGCAGCGGTTCGCCGAAACTTACGAAGATTGGAAATTTATTGCGTTTCAAATTCTTCTTAACGCCTTTGGTCAGAATCCGTTGACTACCCCAAACGATGGTAGGAATAACTGGTACGCCGGCGCCCATGGCCAATCGGATCACGCCAGACTTCAATTCTTTTATTTCAAAACTTTTAGAAATAGTAGCCTCTGGAAAAATACCGATAATTTCACCACTTCGCAATGCGCGTAATGCGGCGACAAATGATGCTGAGCCATTAGCGCGATCTACGGAGATGTGGTGCATTCCGCGCATCAATGGTCCAGCAAGCTTGTGATCAAATATTTCCTTCTTGGCCATGAAGCGCACATAACGATTAACTGGAAGCGCAGCCGTTCCTGCCAATGCGAAATCTAAATAACCAATGTGGTTGATCGCGAGAATTGCGCCACCATTGCGAGGAATATTTACATCGCCAGTAAAAGTGAACTTAAGACCCAGATATTTCCAGAGGGTTTTTAACGCAATGATTACTGGGGGATAGACGCGATCAGCCATTCGGGTTGGCTCCGTTTAAAGCAGCCTTTGCTTCTTGGGCCTGCTTGTAGAGACGTCCCGCGCGATAACTTGATCTAACAAGCGGTCCACTCATGACGCCTAAGAAACCGATTTCCTTTGCTTCATCGGCAAGTTCGACAAACTCTTGTGGCTTTACCCAACGCATCACTGGGTGATGTTTATTGGTTGGGCGTAGATATTGAGTGATGGTGATTAAGTCGCACCCAGCTGCATGTAAATCGATTAGTGCTTGTGAAACCTCTTCCCGAGTTTCTCCCAGACCTAAGATCAGATTTGATTTAGTAATCAAGCCAAAATCGCGAGCCAGGGTGATTACGGATAGAGACTTATCGTAAGTAAATGCTGGACGAATCTCCTTAAAAATACGCGGCACCGTCTCGAGATTATGTGCGAAAACTTCTGGCCGAGTTTCAAAGATTTGATTGAGCAACTCAGGATTGGCATTGAAATCGGGGGCGAGCATTTCGACACCAGTGCCAGGATTTAGTTCATGGACTTTGCGAATTGTCTCGGCATATAACCAAGCACCTTCGTCAGGTAGATCATCGCGAGTAACACCAGTAATCGTGGCGTAATTAAGTTGCATCTTCCTAATTGATTCAGCCACTTTGGTGGGTTCAGAGCGGTCAATCGGGAGTGGTTTACCAGTGTCGATATTGCAGAAATCGCAACGTCGGGTGCAGCGATCGCCGCCGATTAAGAACGTTGCCTCGCGATCTTCCCAGCATTCAAAAATGTTAGGACAAGCTGCTTCTTGGCAAACGGTGTGTAAACCTTCGCTCTTAACTAGTGAACGCAATTGAGTGTACTCAGGGCCCATATTTGCACGAGTCTTAATCCATTCAGGTTTACGTTCAATGGGAGTCAGCGCATTACGTGCTTCAATGCGAAGCATCTTGCGACCATCGGGGGCAATTGTCATGCGCTCACCTTTGTTAGCACTTCAAACATTTCACGTTCTAAAATTGGCGAAACTTCGGAAATTAGAATCTCGCGATCTAGCTCGCGCGACATCGAAGTAACATCTGCATCGGCTATTCCGCATGGAACTATCTGATTGAATCCTGCTAAATCTGGATTCACGTTCAAGGCAAATCCATGCATAGTTACACCTTTAGCGACTCGAATACCGATTGCCGCAATCTTACGATCGCCGCTCTCATCGCGAAGCCAAACTCCAGATCTATCCTGATAGCGAGTTGCAGCAAGGCCAAACTGCTCGCAGGTATTGATCAAAGCGGTCTCTAACTGGCGAACAAAACCAACAACATCTAAACGATTGGCCAACTTTACGATTGGATAACCAACTAGCTGACCGGGGCCATGCCAAGTGATTTTGCCACCACGATCAACATCGATCACCGGCGTGTTGTCAGTCGGGCGATCGGATAAAGCAGTGCGACGGCCAGCGGTATAAACGGATGGATGCTCGAGCAGAATCAGAGTGTTTGGTCGCTCGTCTGCAACGATTTCGGCATGAAAATTACGTTGAATTTGAAGAGCCGATTCGTACTCCATGAGTCCGCTACGCGCTACCGCTAGGTGTCCGACACTCAGTACGGCTTCTACGGGCATAGTCGTAAGCCTAAAGGTAAGATCGCGCGGTATCCAATCGAGGATTTCTGAGCATAAATGTCGAGACTAATTCGAACCAGAGGGGCTTCTAACCGTGTCAACATCTAGCAATTTAAAGCCGAGCCGCATGCATTCAAATCGGAAACCATTCGCGGTTGCCCTTCTAATAGTCATGTCCTGGTTCATGATTACCGGCTTTTTTGGCCCACTATTCGGAAAACTTTCATCAGTCCAAGAGAATAACAATTCATCATTTTTGCCTAAAGGGGCCGAAGCAACAAAAGCCTCTGATGTAATCGCGACTTTTTCGGGCAAAGAAAGTTTTAACTTTCCAACTTTGGTTTTATTCGAGGGCAAGGGCGATGCAGCTACTTTCGCGGCACTCAATGCTCACTTAGCAAGGGTTGGAGATCTCACACTCGAAGGTACTTCGGCCAAGATCTCTGAATTCTTAGCGCCTGGTGCAAAAATTACGGTTTTCCCATCCCAAGATGGAAAAGCAGTTTTGGCAAACGTGCCGCTAGACGGCAATGCAATTAGCAAAGTCTTAAGCAACGACAAGCCCGCATTACCCGCAATAGTTAAAGCCTTGCGAGCTGACGTAGCTCCGATTGCTAAAGCGAATGGTGTTACGCCTTACGTAACTGGCCCTGGTGGAATTTTGGGTGACTTGTTTGATGCCTTCGGAACTCTTGATTCATCGCTCTTACTAACCACGCTTGGCGTTGTCGCGCTAATTCTGATCGTGGTTTATCGATCACCAATTCTCTGGATTATCCCGTTGCTTTCTTCGCTCTTTGCGTTATCGACTGCGGGCGGAATTGTTTACTTACTTGCCAAGAACAACATCATCGACGTCGACGGACAATCGCAAGGAATTCTCTCTGTTCTGGTAATCGGTGCGGCAACAGATTACGCGCTGTTACTGATTGCACGTTATCGCGAAGAATTACATCATCACGCGAATCGCTTTAATGCGATGCGAAGTGCGTATAAAGGGGTTTGGGAACCTATCTTGGCTTCTGGTTCAACCGTTTCCATTTCACTTCTGATTCTTCTGTTTAGCCAGCTCACAAATACTGCGGGTCTTGGCCCGATTGGTGCAATTGGAATCGTTTGCTCAATGATCACGATTCTGACACTGCTACCAGCACTGCTTTTAATATTCGGTCGCTGGATTTTTTGGCCTCGTCGACCACTCTTTGATGGCGATGATCATGTTATGTCTGGCCCTTGGTCAAAAGTCGGCAAAGCTATCGGCAACAATCCGCGCAAGGCATGGATTATTAGCGGATCAGTGCTGTTAATTTTTGCTTTTGCGTCAACAACACTAAAAGCTGATGGTTTAGGTACGGTCGATTCGTTCACTGGTAACCCCGAGTCGGTAGTTGGCCAAAAACTGCTCGTAAAGCATTTTCCAGGTGGCGAAGGCGACCCAACACAGGTTGTGGTTTCTGCAAACAAAATTAATGAAGTTACAACTGCAGTGAAAAATGCCCCTGGTGTAGCTGAAGTAACTCCGCTATTAGACGGCATTCCAATGCCCGGTCAACCGATGCCTATTGTCAAAGTAGTTAATGGACGAGCAATCTTGAACGTAACTTTGGATAAAGCACCGGATAGTGTTGAGGCTGGTAACGATGTTCCAAAAATTCGCGAACTAGCTCGTTCAGCCGATCCAACTGCGCTAGTAGGCGGAACCAGTGCCGTTTATTTCGACGTTCGTCAAGCGAATAAGCATGATAACCAGACGATTATCCCAATCATTCTTCTGGTCATTACGTTAATTCTTGGTCTTTTGCTTCGAAGCATTCTTAGTGCAGTTCTTTTACTTGGAACTGTAGTGCTCTCGTACTTTGCAACTCTTGGGGTCTGTGCTTTGGTTTTCAACCACATCTTCGGATTTGCTGGGGGAGATAACTCATTCCCATTATTCGCCTTCATTTTCTTGGTCGCATTAGGTATTGATTACAACATCTTCCTAATGACTCGAGTTCGGGAAGAAGCGCAAAAAGTTGGAACTCGTGCGGGAGTAATTAAGGGTGTAACAGTTACCGGCGCTGTAATTACTTCGGCTGGAATTGTACTTGCGGCAACGTTTGCGGTCCTTGGGTTATTGCCGCTAGTTCCCTTAGCTGAATTAGGTTTCGCAGTTGCCTTCGGCGTATTGCTAGACACAATTATTGTCCGCTCGATTTTGGTTCCAGCTTTGGTGCATGAAATTGGCCCTAAGGTATGGTGGCCATCTAAGTTATCTAAATCAGATAACTAATACTTTCGTTCGGAGAGCAAATGCCGCTTCGAGTTGGCATGGCGGGCTACGGTCTAGCTGGCCGTTCGTTCCATGCGCCGCTGCTAAAAGGTTGTGGGCTTGATTTAGTTT
>Ga0114964_10002825_pt1 | contig 11981 bp, 6 predicted proteins | sample C_131016_MF_Meta_FD_92638 | JGI IMG/M metagenome (GOLD analysis project Ga0114964, IMG submission 92638) | Freshwater microbial communities from Lake Croche, Canada to study carbon cycling - C_131016_MF_MetaG | ecosystem: Environmental > Aquatic > Freshwater > Lake | place: Lake Croche, Canada... | reverse complement strand
CCAGGCGGTCGCGGTGGTCCTGAGCCAGGCGGTCGCGGTGGTCCTGAGCCAGGCGGTCAGCCTGCTCGTCAGGATCACGGCGCGGAGCCGACCTTGGACGCGAGGGCGTTCGCGGCGGTTGAGCCGGCTTCGGGTCCAAATGCCGACCCGCACAGCCACCGTGCCACCGGTGCTTGCAGTCGTCTCGGTGAATGCACTCATCAATCTCATTGATCGCTCCAGTCTCGATCTCGGCTGGCGTCATGCGTCCCGCGATACACTTGGCGTACAGCACCATCGACAACGACACACTCTCATCGTGTAAGTCGCGCCAGGCCTTGCCCTTCGCAGCCCGTTCGCGTTCGGGAAGGCGACTGATCAGCGATGCCACAAACTCATGTGTCCTGGCATGATGCACCAAGCCACGGAGACCGTCTTTGGACACAGTCGACCAGTCTCCGACGATCCAGTGCGGAAGGTTGCCGAAATGGACCCACTCATGACGTGGTTCGTATCCCATTACGTCGCCAAAGGCGGGGGCAGAGTCGCCAAAGGCGAAGGCAGAGTCGCCAAAGGCGGAGGCGGAGGCGCGAGAAGACATCGATAGATCGAAAAAGTGATGATTACTTGAAGCAATCGAGAGTAATGAAACCAACATATGTAGATTAGAAAGCACCAGTAAACACTTCAAATTTCAATTTTTTTTATATAAAAATAATATATAAAAAAATTTAATAATTAAATAAAAATTTATTTGAGTCAAAACCTTACTCGATTGCTAGAATTTACTCCAAATTGCGCTAGCAAAAAGAGCACGCGCAACTCACGTTGCCGCTGGCATCTTCTACTGCCTCATAACAACGGTTCCACTGCAACCACTCGTCTGGTTGATTCCGTTCGAATGGAGCTCGGTCATCTACCGTATGCCTCAGCTACGTCGGCCTTGGAAACCCCCCAACTTGTCGTCAGAAATTCGAGGGCTTGTTCGTAGTTGTAATCTTCGTCAGAAGAAGTGCGCTGTGAAGCGCGTGGCGAAACTGCAGCCGGAGTTTTCACCCGCGATTTGGAGAGGCTCTCGTTTAAACGCTTCTCTGACAAATCAATTGAATGACCACTCGCGCGAGAGGGCCCTCGCTTGAGAGGGGGCCCACCAGCAGCGGGGCGAGGACTCGGCACGGCTCGATGACCACCAGCAGCGGGGCGAGGACTCGGCACGGCTCGATGACCACCAGCAGCGGGGCGAGGACTCGGCACGGCTCGAGGAGGAGCGAAGTGAGGACTCGGCACGGCTCGAGGAGGAGCGAAGTGAGGACCGCCGACAGCGAAGTGAGGACCGCCGACAGCGAAGTGAGGACCGCCGACAGCGAAGTGAGGAGCACCGAAGTGAGGAGGACCACCGAAGTGAGGAGGAGCACCGAAGTGAGGACCACCGATGTGAGGACCACCGATGTGAGGACGACCGCCGAAGTGAGGACGACCGCCGAAGTGAGGAGGAGCACCGAAGTGAGGACCACCGATGTGAGGACCGCCGCGATGTGGAGAGTGTGAAGAACGAGAATACATCCTTGTAAATCTGACCACGAGTATAAACTAGAAAGCACAAGTAAACACTATATATTTCAATTTTTTATATATAATAATACTATAAATATAAAATAAAATTATTTTATATGATTTTAAAATATGTAATTTACTCAAAGCACTTTGTAATTACTTCACTTGTTATTTTTGTTAATAGTTTATCTTTTTTTTTATCTAATACTTTGTTTTTTGTTTTATTACAAGTACTTTGTTTTGTTGCAATATTCCAATTATCATCTTTTTCTTGACAATATGCATCAAATGTATCATGTTTATAATATTCAGTAGTAATATAATAATCATAATAATTGTTTTCATTTAATTTATAAGTATCAAATGCGATTAATAACATATTTAAACTATTTAACTTTTTATTTATTTCAATCCATTTATGTACTGATTTTATTTGATATTTATTAATATAAGTAATAAATTCATTAATACTTATATTCATTTCTTTTAATTTATTTTTAACATAATATAATGCATTATTAAAAGATATATTATGAAATAATACAATATTATATGCCTGACTTTTTAATGAATCTTTATTAAGCCAACATGTAAATGTAATATTATAAGTTGGATGGTCTTTTTCATATTGTTTAAATAATTCTGGATTATTTAATGCAATATGACAATCATTTCCAACAATTTCAGGATTTATATTGTTCTCTAATATAGTTGGTTTAATATAATTAATAGAAACTGGTATTAAACTAGTATCTTTTTGTATTTTTATATTACGATTACATATATCAGTATAAGATATTTTTATTTGTTCCGCTTTAGCTTTGGTACTTTCTTTTGTAGAGAATGAAGGATATTCCGTTTCATATGTTGCAATTATAGTTATATTTTTAACGGGTGGTTGTAATGGTTCATGACTGAAATTGCTTACTAAATGTAAATATGGATGCTGTCCATGTGGCATTTGTTCAGGACAATCACAACTACCATATATTAAATCTTTAATACATATTTGTTTGCCATTAGAACGATGTCCGCTATTACAATTTTTACCATATATGCAAAATTTACCACTTTCTTCTATTTTACACGGTATTAAATATCTAATTGCTAGTAAATATTCTTTATCATTTTCAGATATTTTAAATTTAATTGAATCAAATGTTGCTAAAGTATGCCATATTTTATATAATTCAATAAAATTTTCTGGAATAATCTTTGGTATTTGAGGACTATATTTTTTTAAACTTTCATATATTTCTTGAATACATTTTTTATTAATAATTTCTGATAAATATAATTTTTTTAATCCTTCATATAGTTCTTTATAATTAATAGTAGTTATTTTATTATCTAATTTTGCTATAAATTGATTAATATATTGTTGTTCATCAAGATTATGAGCAAAATTACATTTATTACCATAAGGACACTTACTGTTATTAACGCGACTTTTACACATTATTTTTTTGTGTGTATTGTTTTGCATGTTTGACACAGATAGTCAGAGAATTGGTATGAATATTAAAATTATTATATATATAATTTTAATATATATATATATCAATTTTTTTATTTTATAATTAGTTTTATAAAATTAAGTGTTGTTGTAAAATAAATATTTATTTTAAGACTAACTACAGATACTATTACGTGATATGCTTGCGCGTGTTGTATCAGGTGAATCAAAAATCATGGATGTTTCCACACACAACACCCATATCGATGTTTAACACATCTGCTCTTGAACGCACACCATCCCGTGGGCGGATGAATGAAGTTGCATGCACGGTTATGACATCTTACCCCATACCAACACATATCCCGCTTGTGGATATAAGGACACGCTTCTGTCCAGCAGTTGTCGCCATACACGCAGTCGCGCAAAAACCGCACGCGCCCTTTCATACCCCATTTGTGACCAGGCATAAGTGATGCGAACAGACTTGAATAAGTGTGCAATCAATACATATTATTAAATAGATTCTAGTAAATAATATTTATTTCAATTTTTTATTGAATTGATTTAAAATATGTATCGCTGAATGGTTTTAAAAATATGGTATATATAAAACTAGTGGTAATTATCATAATTATTGTAATTAATAATTTAAATATTACATTATTTGGTAATTCAATATTTAATGTTTTATTATTACCATCACTTTCAAAAATAGGTCTTAATTCGCCATTATTAATTCGGTCAAATAGGAAATTACTAATTAAATATAAAATAAATAATAAAATTAATTTAAAAAAAAACCAAAATTGAAATATGTTAGATAAAACACTTTTACTATTGTCTAACATTTGACTAGATATTTTTTGTTTAGGTTCCATAATATAATATAATTAATTAGAAATTATAAATTATTAAACTATTTAATATTTTTAGATTTTTTCTTTTTAATAATTGGATTGTTTTCTTTAATCTTTAATTCATACCACTTATTGTATTCCGATTCTAAAACATTTAATTCACTAATCCATATATCTTTTGGTGATTTACTATCAAGTGTATTATATTCTGTTTCTTTATCTTGTTCTTGTTGTTTTAATTCATTTATCTTTTCCATAGTCAAATTATAAATAGGCATTGTTAAAAGATAATCATATGATATTTTATCATCGTCTTTTGATCGTGCTAATTGTGGAAACTTTGCTTTAACAAGGTGTTCTTCAATATCACTTCGCTTCTTATTATTAATTTCTAATTTTTTATTAACTACTAATAATATAAATTTAACTTTATAACTAATAAGTTTTAATTGATGTTCAATTATTGCTAATTGATGTGTTTTTCGATCACTATATAATTCTAAACGTATTTTATAATAATCTTTAATTATATCTTCAACAGTATTATAATGTTTAATATGTCCTTCAGGTCCATACAAGTGCATATTTGTAATTGAATACTTTTTATATAAATGATATAATTTATCTATTTCAGGTGTATCTTGTAAATAACCATCTTCAAATAATAATTCAAATTGCACTTTGGAATCTGTATTATTATCTTTGTATGAAATAAATGGATTTTCTTTTTTAACTTTTTTAATTTTCTTAGTATCTACCTGACTACGTAATGGAATATCATTTAACATTTTTTCTAAAAATTCTTTATAATTACTAGTCCACTCACCTACTGGTAATTCTGTAATAGTTAATTTATTACCATTAATAGACCATGAACCATAAATTTCATAATTATAATTATCTATTTTTGATATTGTTCCATTAAATCCTTGCCACCATGGGTCCATTGGTTGGCATTCTTTATTCTTTAATATTAATCTCAAATTTTTAATAATATCAAGAGGATTATATGGTGGTATTTTTGTTGAGAAACCAGTTCCAATACCTGCGGCACCATTAACTAATATCATTGGGATAATTGGTGCATAAAATTCTGGTTCAATTGGTTCGCCATCTTCATCTTGCTGTTTTAATATTGGATTATCTAATGGATTATAAATTAGCGTTGTTAGTTTTTCTAAACTTGTCCAAATATAACGCGGTGATGCGGCATCAGAACCTCCTTTTAATCTTGTTCCAAATTGTCCTGCTGGTAATAATATATTAATATTATTTGAACCAACAAAATTTTGTGCCATACCTATAATTGCTCCATTTAAGGACATTTCACCATGATGATATGCTGCTTTATCTGATACAAAACCTGCAAGCTGTGCAACTTTAACTTCTGTTTTATCTAAACCTCTTAAATAAGCTCCATATAATATTTTACGTTGTGATGGTTTAAGTCCATCTATTACTGATGGAATAGACCTGTATAAATCTTCATTTGAGAAATGAATTAAATCACTATGAATAAAATCATAATAAGGAATTATTTTTTGTTCATAATTAAGAACTACATTTTTATTATAAGACATTAACCATTTTTTACGATCATTTGCTCTTGATTTATCAAATGCTAATCTTATAGCATCATCGTCATCATGAATTGGAATAAATACATCACTAATAGTTTCATCTGCAGTTTCTGTAATTAATTTAGTTTTACTTTTCTTTTTAATAATATCTGATGTATCCGATGAAATAATTGGTTCTATTGTAATAGTATTTTGCCAAATATAATTTAAAAGTTTTGATTCAATATTATCAAAATATTCTTTTGCTTCAAGTGTTGTTGATGTTCCTAACCCCTTATAATATTTAATTTTAAAATTATTTGCTTCTGGTGTAGCCTTCCAATTATCATAATCAGACAAATTATAAAAGGTAATTATATTTTTACCTTTTGTAGCTTTAACAATAGGTGTATTTAAACTTTGAACAAATGAATCTTTTTTAACAAGTGATGGCCACAAGCTATGTAGCATATTAATAAATAATCCTTTGATATGTGTTCCATCAGTGTTATGCACTATTAAACTTCCAATACCAGCTTGAAAATGATGATTTTCTGTTTCTAAATCATATACATATTGTTCAGTTGTGCCAATATCAATAATTTTTTTAATAGCAATTGGATCTGTTTGTTGTTTGCCTTTAGTTGCTGTTAATGTATATACTTTTGGTTTATTTGGATTAATATTAATTGATACATCATATCCAATAGATTTACATAATAAATACATACCATGCGCTCCAATTTTACCATCAATATCAAAAGTATGACATTCAGTATCTATGTTAATAGAAATACAACTGCAATAACCTTTATAAAATTCTTCTTTAATCATTTTTGAAGAGTTTAATATTTCAATAGGAATTTTTTTATTTTTATTTTTATCATAAAACATATTCTTATATTTTTCATAATTACTATTATTACATAAACCATGTGCCCAAAATTCTCCCATTGTATATGCATCGTATTTTCTAATATTAAAATTATGTTTTGTTTCATAAGTATCCGGAAAACTATGTAATAATTTATCACCAACATTGCAAGCAGAAGGAGTTATTTCATTATTATTAGAATCAATTAATGAATGATCTTCTGTAACATCAACAACACCTGTATGAGTCAATACTCTATATATTTTTTTTGTTACTTTATGTCTAATAATTTCTTTAATATTAGTCCATCCATTATCTGACCATATTTGGAATTCACAATTAGCTACTTCTTTATCATTGCGTTTAGTCCATACATTTGATAAATCATCAATTGTTCTAATTTCTAAAAATCCAACTGAATTTTTTAGTAATAATGGTGTATCGCCAGTAACTGAATCTTGATCTGTAAGCATCAATACATGACCATATCTAAGAGTATTAAATTTATCTTCTGTAGAATAATCTTCACCTTGTTTTAATCCTAAAATTAATTTAATATTTTTAATTTCTTCATTTGCAAGTAGTTGCGCAGCTCCTGCTTCTCGGACATTTAGTAATTTTCCTTTCAATGGGAAAACACCATAATAATCTCTACCTATAACACCTAAACCAGCCATTGCGGTAGCTTTAGCAGAATCTCCTTCTGTAAGAATTAATGTACATTTATCAGAATCTTTGGAACCTGCTTTATTAGCATCTTCTAATTTAGGAATTCCTGAAATTTTAACTTGTTTTTTCCCATCTGTTTTTTTTAGTCCGGCATTTTCTTTAAATTTAGCAAGATTAATAACTTGTTCTACAATTCCACATTTAGCAAGTTTCTTTAAAAATGGCACAGATGGTTCATATTTTGAACCAAATTTATCTGCTTTACTCATTAATGTATCTTTTGTTTGAGAACTAAAAGTTGGATTAATAATAACTGAATTAATAAAAAAGACTAAATTTTCTTTTAATATTGATGGTGTAATTTTAATATCTTTATCTTTCTTTTTAATATAATCATTAATTAATACTTTGATTATATTATCCATTACATGATTGCAATGTGTGCCACCTCTAAATGTATTAATTCCATTAACAAAGCTAATAATATCTCCTCCTGCATCAGGTTTATAAATAACACCAACTTGCCATCTTTCATTAATATCATAATATAATTCACATTGTTTTGGTGGATAATATAATTCAATATAAGATTTAAAATTATTAGATTCTATCTTTGTATCATTAAAATATACTTTTAATTTATTATTACTAGTTCCACTAATATCAATAGTTCTACAATAGAATAAAGCTTCATGGTCTTTATTAAGTCCTTTCATATTAAATTTTTTAAAGTCAGGATAAAATGTTATTTTAACAGAACTTTTAGTTTTAGCAGGTAGTTTTGTAATAGATGGTTTATCAATTTGAAACATGTTATTAGACCATTCTTGTTTATAACGTTTGCCTCTTTTAGCATCATCAATTTCTACAACAAACCTTGTTGAAAATATATTTGCGCATTTACTCCCATATCCATTTCTGCCTCCTGTTGTTCGCGCTTCACTGTCATCATAATTTGAACTAGTTAATAATTCACCAAATATCATTGTTGGAACAAGTATTTTATGTACAGGATGTTCTTCAACAGGAATACCAATATCTCCATTATTATAAACACTTATATATCCTTCATCCATATTATAATTAACTTTAATTGTATCACATGTTGGATCATTCTCAGATGCATCGCGGGCATTTACTAATAATTCATCAAATACTTTTCTAAAACCAGGAGTATATGTAATAGTATCTTTAATAATTTTAGGACACTCTTCATTTTCTATAGATTCTTTATTATATACCCACATAAGTTCTTTGGTTTGTTCAATATCACCAATATAAGTATCCGGTCGAAGTAATATATGCTCAACTTGTCCAATTTTATTATATTTCTCAGCATCAGATTTTTTTGTTGTCATAATTGTTATAGTTGTTATAGTTGATAATTATATTTTTATATATATTTATCAATTTTTTTATAACCTTATATAGTATGAATACTATCTTAATTAAATAATAATTTACCCTGTCCGTGTGTCACAACAAATAAATCATATATTTTACCAATCATTTTTAATATTAATATATTTTTAATATTAATTGTATTAGTTGAAGTAAAAAGTGTTTTTAATTGTGCTAAATATTCTTTTTGCCAAACTGAATTAAGCACTATATTATATTGTTTGCCTTTGATATATCTAAAATTACATGTTCCAGATGGTTGTGTTTCTTCTGGATATAAACAAAATGAATGATAATAAAGCCCTTTAGGTAATGTATTATTTAGTAATTTATAAGATAAAACATATGTATAATAATTATCATCTACATTTGTTAATAATACATCTAATTGATTTAATATAAATTTTTGATTAATTAATATATTCTTATTATTATAATTATTTATATCAAATTTAAATTCATAATTTTGTCCAAATGGTGAATATCCGTCTATAAATAAATTAGGTTGAATATACCATATTAATTCTTTACATGGATTATTAAAAGATAATTCACAATCAAAAGAATTAGTATTTTTAATTGTAAATGTATCTGAAACAAAACGTTCAACAATATATTCAAGTTTTCCACTAGCAAATTGTGTTCTTTCAATATCATCTAAAAATACAGCTTCGCAAATTAATTTAATATCAGGAACTTCAATACTACTACTATATAAATTATAATTAATGTAAGGGTAATAAGACATTATTTTATATATAAAATCTTTATATATTGGATCAGTAATTGTCATTAGAAAGTGAAACCATTGGTCTTTATTCATAGTATAATTTATACCATCTGTTAAATTACCAGTGCCGCTATATGTTCCATTTGTTTTTAATATTAATGTTCGTTCCGTTTCATTTAATTCTGGGAATTTTAATAGTAATAATTCATTATTAATTATATTACATACATAACTAATTGATTTATTATTTATATTAATAGAATGAGAACTGTATTTTAAATTTGTATTTAATGTAAAATTAATAACATTAGATACTGTTACATTTATTACATCTAAATAATTTTTATCATAATTTTCAAAACATAATATTTTAGAAATATCACTTAGTTTAGTATTTATTATAACAGTTGAATATTGCATTGCTACAAGTGGTAAGCTAGCACCAGGATTTTTATTAAACCAAAATATTAAAGGAACTAAAATTTTTCTATTTCCTTTAATATTATTATTATATGATGTCATTTCTGGTGTATGCCCTATCATAGTTAAATAATTAGACATTTGGTCAGGTCTAACATTATGCATTTGTTGAATGTGTAAAATATCTTTTGTATATTTATCAAATTCAGTGCCACCAATTTCTAATTTAACATATTCAAAAAAACTATGTCCTAAATATTCTACAAAATTAAAATTAATTTGATTTGGTTGTATCATTGCATCAATTTTAGTTTTTGTATCATTTATTAAATCATTATAATAATTTAAGTAATAAACCATTTGATTATAATAAATATTAATTTTAGTTAAAATTTCTGTTTTTGATATAAATTTTGTAGAATCATAATTTTTATCATTTGTAATTAATAATGTTAATTTAGAAATATAATTAGATATATTAATTTCATTTAATATTACTTCATCAACTTTAGTTTTATATAAATCTTTTGTTAATTTATTTTTATAATTAAATGATGCAACTTGGTCTTTTAAAATTGTTAAAGTGATATTTTCTGTTTGTAAAATATTATATAAAATTCTATATAAATTACTTTCAACATCTACAAAACCTTTTAAATTATCATATAATGTTTTATATGTATTGTATTGTGTAGTTAAATTAGATATAATTGTTTTTTTCCGTTCTATATAATTAGTATTAGTAATGTATTTATCTGAGAAACTATATGATGGTAATGTTATTTCAAAATAACATCTGTGTATTGCATCGCCTTGATTTAAAATAAATGATAATTCATCTTTAAAATTAATTGTTTGTTCTGGTATAATTTCAATTAATTCTGTAGAAAAATTAGTATGTCTTTTATATACTTTTTTAAAAAAAGTAATTTCTGGATTAATTGTTAAATAAATATCTTGTTTTCCAGATATTACCATTTGTATAATTCCTCCAGTCATTTTATATTAATATTTATAAATAATACTTTTGTTTTAAATTAATATAATATTTTATTATATTAATTTAATATGTTTGAATATTTTTAGTTATATTAACTAGGTGGCATTATCTTGCAATTAATAGAAATTCCACCCTCCTCCGCGAACTTTTCCATAGGAACAACTAACTGTTTAGTTAATAAATGGAAGACAGTGAAACCAGCTAAGGTTGCACCAAGGTCATACATATCATTGACAGGGAACGCTTTAGTCATAACATAAGTAGATAATAAAGCACCTGCAGATACTTTAATAATATCATTTACTAGCGGTTGTTGCTTATCGGAAACCGCAGGCACATACTGTTTTAGCATCATATTGAAAAGTGCATAACCGCCAATGATTGCACCATGTTTGGTAAACCAAGACTGATCAAACCCGCCAATTGGCGCGTTTCTCATTAAATCATAAATTATTTTCCCACCGGCGAAAATAGTTCCAAATTTAACAAGATCATATACTGATGATTCGATACCTTGGTTTTTAGTATCAAGCTGTGTGTTAATAGTTGCACTTAACTTATTTGTTACTAAACCGTGGAGTGCAACAGCAAGTAATGTAGCAACTGTCGAATTTATCCAGTCATTATCAAAAAGTGTCCGTCCAGGGAATAATTGATAAGAAATAATGTGAGATACCGTTAAGAAAGTTGCGAAAAGTGTTAAATCAACTTTAGTGATTTGTATATCGGTAGGAGATGTCATTAAATATATATAGAAAAAAACTAAATATTTTTAAATTAAATAATTTTAAATAAAATTTTTATAGTAATTTATAAATTTTATAGTAATTTATAAAGTGAGTTTATAAAAATATAAGAATATCTATAAATATTAATATGAAATTTTTTGACTACAAATTTATAATTTTAATAGGATTAACAATAGTAGTCTATTTTATCTATAGAGAAATTGAATATTTACGAACAAAAATTAATAGAATAGAAAAAGATATTATTAATATACACGATTGCACTGATAAAACGTATAAATCGCAGTCATTTCCTACTAAAATACAAAGAGTTAAACCACTAATAAATGCAATTATTGAACAACCTGTCGAACAACCTGTCGAACAACCTGTCGAACAACCTGTCGAACAACCTCCGAAACAACTGATTGATGATTTATCTAAAATAAAATTAAATATAATTAGTGATTTATATCCAATGATAAATACATGTAATTATACTCAAAAAATAAATAATTTAATTATAATAGATGAGGATAATTCAGAGCATTGTGATTATTCTACTAATATAGATACTTCTTGTCATTTAGCAGTTTATTCAAATGAAAATGACTCTTGTGAGGAAACACAAGATAAAAAACAAATAGATAATACTAATACATTATTAGATAGTGTCGCAGATAATACTAATACATTATTAGATAGTGTCGGAGATAATACTAATACACAATTAGATAGTGTCGGAGATAAT
>Ga0114964_10002821_pt1 | contig 11986 bp, 10 predicted proteins | sample C_131016_MF_Meta_FD_92638 | JGI IMG/M metagenome (GOLD analysis project Ga0114964, IMG submission 92638) | Freshwater microbial communities from Lake Croche, Canada to study carbon cycling - C_131016_MF_MetaG | ecosystem: Environmental > Aquatic > Freshwater > Lake | place: Lake Croche, Canada... | reverse complement strand
TTTAAATCCTGGTAAGATATTTCCGGATAATTTGTAAGAATTTACCGCAAAGAGCGTAAAGTTTTACGCAAAGGTCGCAAAGAAAAATAGCTATTATTTCTTCGTCTTTTTTTAAGTTAATAGGTGTCTATTTCAGTGATAAATATTCCAATAATATCGGATCTGCGTTTTTAAAAGTAGGTGCTTGGTCTGTAATAGTTGCGACTCTTTTTTTATTCAATTTCATCGTTACATCCGCTTCGGTTGTAAAAAGCAAAGCCAACATAAAAGGATTGTTTATGTAAGGAATTAGTTCATTTAAACCTTCTTCTATAGGCAAAATTTTCACTTCTTCCTCCGTTTGAAATTTGAAAGTCAATGCCAATTTCAATTGGATTTCATCCGTATTGGTTCTAATGTAAATATTCATTAACTGTGTGTTTCCAATTGTTTTTGCCATAGTAAGTTTAGCAAAAGTCCCATCAGAAATGCTTTTCTTTACACGGTTAAAAAACAAAGAATAGGTTGTAGTATTGGGCATAATAGGCTTGTGTAAAAAGTAACCCTTTCAAATTTTTAAAAATCGAAAGGGTTATTTATTAATCTCTTTTAGGACTGTTTTTCTTTTCGCGTTTCTCCTCTTTCTTTTCCTTGGGGGTTTTCAAAGGTTCCTTTTTTTGTGTTTTTTTTGCGTCTTGACTTTTTGCCATGATAGTAAGTTTTAATTTATTCAGAAGTAAAGGTATCGATTTTTATTTAATTAAAATGCTCCAACAGAGTTTAGCTGTTGGAGCATTAAATATTTAGGAATAGGTTTGTTATTGAACCAATACCCAAGTTCCGTTAGCTATTAAACTTTCGGCCTTTTTAAATTTCATTTGTTGTGTTTGTCCGTTGGCAACATTTTGAATAGTAACAGTATCATTACGGTTAATTTTCGGCATTTCACGAACTATAGTTTCCGTTACTTGTCGTTGCTGTGTTTCTCTCGCTTCACGATTCGCACTTTCACTACTTACAATTTCTTCTTTACTGATTTTGTAATTTTCTTTTTTACGAACTTCTTTCGCTTCTTGAATTTTAGGAGCATTTTGTTGAGGTAAATCACCTTTAAATAAGAATGAAATTACTTCTTTATTTACACCATTAATCATGTTGCTGAACAAATTAAACGCCTCAAATTTGTAAATTAGCAATGGATCTTTTTGTTCGTGCACCGCCAACTGAACCGATTGTTTTAATTCGTCCATTTTACGCAAGTGCTTTTTCCAAGCTTCGTCAACAATAGCCAACGTGATATTTTTTTCAAAATCAGCAACCAATTGTTTTCCTTGAGTTTCGTAGGCACGTTTTAAATCAGTAATTACTTCTAATGATTTAATTCCGTCAGAAAAAGGAATTACGATACGCTCAAAATGATTGGTTTTGTCTTCAAATACATTTTTGATTATTGGATACGCTTCTCTGGCGCTTCTTTCTGCTTTTTCAGTATAATAAACTTGTGTAGCTTTGTAGGTTTTCCCTGTCAATTCAATTTCGGTCATTTTCAAGAAATCACTTTCAGAAACGGGTGATGTAATAGAGAAATAACGAATCAATTCAAACTCGTAATTTTTAAAATCACTCGTTATTTTATTGTTATTCACAATCAATTCACAAGTATCGTACATCATATTGGCAATATCCAATTTCAATCGCTCACCAAATAAGGCGTGACGGCGACGTTTGTATACCACTTCACGTTGCGCATTCATAACGTCATCGTATTCCAATAAACGCTTACGAACGCCAAAATTGTTTTCTTCTACTTTTTTCTGAGCTCTTTCTATCGATTTGGTCATCATAGAATGCTGAATCACTTCGCCTTCTTTCAATCCCATTCTGTCCATTACTTTGGCAACTCTTTCAGAACCGAACAAACGCATTAAGTTGTCTTCAAGCGACACATAAAATTGCGAGCTTCCAGGATCTCCTTGACGACCTGCACGACCTCTCAACTGACGGTCAACTCGACGAGAATCGTGGCGTTCTGTTCCCACAATCGCTAATCCCCCTGCTGCTTTTACCTCTGCCGATAATTTAATATCCGTTCCACGACCCGCCATGTTGGTAGCAATTGTTACTACTCCAGCTTTACCCGCTTCTTCGACAATTTGCGCTTCTTGTTTGTGCATTTTTGCATTCAATACGTTGTGAGTTACCCCACGCATTTTCAACATTCTACTCAATAATTCCGAGATTTCTACTGAAGTTGTTCCAATCAATACTGGTCTTCCCGCTGCTGATAATTCGGTTACATCTTCAATAACTGCATTGAATTTTTCACGAGTTGTTTTATAAATTAAATCTTCTTTATCGTGTCTTGACATGGCACGATTCGTAGGAATTTCAACCACATCCAATTTGTAAATTTCCCAAAGCTCTCCTGCTTCTGTAACCGCAGTTCCTGTCATACCTGCTAATTTGCTGTACATTCTGAAGTAATTCTGTAAAGTTACTGTAGCAAATGTTTGCGTTGCCGCTTCAATTTTCACATTTTCTTTGGCTTCAATTGCTTGATGCAAACCGTCAGAATAACGACGTCCATCCATGATACGACCCGTTTGCTCGTCTACAATCATGATTTTATTGTCCATGATTACGTATTCAACATCTTTTTCAAATAAAGAATATGCTTTTAATAATTGAGTTAAGGTGTGAATTCTTTCGCTTTTGATACTAAAATCTTGGAATAGCATTTCTTTTGCTTCAGCCTCAGCATCTTTTTCTAAATTTTGTCTTTCGATAGCGGCAATTTCAGTTCCAATATCTGGAAGAATAAAGAAATTACTGTCGGTATCTTTAGATAAAAATTGAATTCCATTGTCAGATAATTCAACCTGATTGTTTTTTTCTTCAATTACAAAATACAACGCTTCATCCACCAAGTGCATGTCTCTTTTGTTGTCTTGTAAATATTGATTTTCCGTTTTTTGAAGCAATTGTTTAATTCCTTCTTCACTTAAAAACTTAATTAAAGCTTTGTTTTTTGGCAAACTTCGGTAAGCACGCAGTAAGTTAAATCCACCGTCTTTGGTATTTCCTTCTTTAATTAATCGTTTTGCTTCCGTTAAAAAACCATTTGATAATTGTCGTTGTAAATTTACTAAATTTTCAATTTTTGGTTTCAATTCGTTAAACTCATGACGCTCGCCTTGAGGAACTGGTCCAGAAATAATCAAAGGTGTTCTTGCATCATCAATTAAAACCGAATCGACCTCATCTACAATGGCAAAGTTGTGTTTTCTTTGAACTAATTCTGCTGGAGAATGCGCCATATTGTCTCTTAAATAATCGAAACCAAATTCGTTATTTGTTCCATAAGTTATGTCTGCTTCGTATGCTTTTCTTCTTTCATCAGAATTCGGTTGGTGGTTGTCAATACAATCTACTGTCAATCCGTGAAATTCGAATAAAGGCGCTTTCCAAGTACTGTCTCTTTTTGCCAAATAATCATTAACAGTTACTAAATGCACACCGTTTCCGGTTAAGGCATTCAAATACAAAGGCAAGGTAGCTACCAACGTTTTTCCTTCACCCGTTTGCATCTCAGCCACTTTTCCTCCGTGAAGCACCATTCCACCAATCAACTGCACGTCATAGTGAACCATATCCCAAGTGATTTGCTTTCCAGCGGCACTCCAAGAATTGGCCCAAACGGCATGATCACCTTCCAATGTAATGTAGGTTTTTGTTGCAGAAAGTTCTCTATCTTTTGCAGTAGCAGTAACTTTCACAGAAGTATTTTCTTTAAAACGTTTTGCAGTTTCTTTAATCACCGCAAAAGCTTCTGGAAGAATATCATTCAAAGTTTTTTCAGAAATTTCGTAAGCTTCTTTTTCTAAAGCATCGATTTCTAAATACAAATCTTCTCTTTTGTCGATGTCCTCAATTGTTTCGACTTCAGCTTGAAGTGCAGCAATTTTGGCATCTTTTTCCGATCGAGCTTGTTTGATTAATTCTTTAAAGTAAGTCGTTTTTGCTCTCAGTTCATCGTGCGACAACGATTCTAAAGCACTTTCAAACGATTTGACTTTTGAGATATTCCCTTGTAGTGCTTTTACATCTTGTTGGGATTTATCCCCTACAAAGACTTTTAATATGCTGTTTATGAAACTCATAATACGATTTCTATTTCAATTTATAATATGTGTGCAAATTAACCAAAAAAAAAGCCTCGTTGGAGACTTTTTATTGGTTTTAATATTTTTTTAATACTCATCCTCGTTCCAAAGATAATCTTCGTCAGTAGGATAATCTGGCCAAATTTCTTCCATTGATTCATAAATCTCTCCTTCATCCTCTATAGATTGTAGGTTCTCTACTACTTCAAGTGGCGCACCAGCTCTAATAGCGTAGTCAATAAGTTCGTCTTTGGTCGCAGGCCACGGCGCATCGCTTAAATAAGATGCTAATTCTAATGTCCAATACATTTTTACTTATTTTTAGTTTATGCAAAAATAATTTTTTTACTTAAAAAGTCAAGTAAAATTAGATTTATTTTTCAAAATAGTTAAGAACGTTTGCTTTTCAGTGGTCATTGTTCAGTAAACAGTGTTCAGTTATTAATTTTTACTGTTCAGAGTTGGTTAAATTATTAAAATCTGAACACTTTAAACGGAATACGGAACACTATTTCCTAGGAATCCATTTAACTTCAGCTGCTTTAAGATCATAACTCAACTTCCGTGCCAACACAAAAAGGTAGTCAGAAAGGCGGTTCAAGTACTTAATTGAGTTTTCATCTACCGGCTCATTGTGGTCTAAATGCACTGCTAATCGTTCCGCACGACGGCAAACACATCTTGCAATGTGACAGTATGACACTGTGGTATGTCCTCCCGGTAAAATAAAATGAGTCATCGGCGGAAGTGCTTCTTCCATGGTATCGATTTCATTTTCTAAGAATTCAATGTCGCTTTCAATGATTCCAAGATTTTTCAATCGCAATTCACCATTTTTTTTGATAGCTTTTTCAGGTGGCGTGGCTAATATTGCTCCAACAGTAAACAAACGGTCTTGAACTTCAATTAAAACTTCTTTATAATGAGAATCCATTTCTTGATCGCGAAGTAAACCAATATGAGAATTCAATTCGTCAACAGTTCCGTAGCTTTCTATTCTAATGTGGTCTTTTGGAACTCTTGTACCTCCAAAAAGCGCGGTTGTTCCTGTATCTCCTGTTTTAGTATAAATTTTCATTCTGCAATTTAATTTTTATTATTGGTATCACTTTCAATCAATCCATCACGCAAGCGGATTACTCGGTGTGCATAAGCAGCAACTTCTTCCTCGTGAGTTACAATAATTACGGTATTTCCTAGTTTATGAATGTCACCAAATAATTTCATGATCTCTTCAGATGTTTTGCTGTCTAAATTTCCTGTAGGTTCATCAGCTAAAATAATTGAGGGCTTGTTTACCAATGCTCTGGCAACCGCAACACGCTGGCGTTGTCCTCCAGAAAGTTGGTTGGGTTGGTGGTCCATTCTATCGGATAATCCGACTTGTTTCAGTACTTCTTCGGCTCTAATCATTCGGTCGGATTTTGAATATCCTGCATAAATCATCGGCAAAGCAACATTATCTAAAGCAGTTGTTCTTGGCAAAAGATTGAACGTTTGAAATACGAATCCGATTTCTTTGTTACGAATTTCAGCCAGTTCATCGTCGTGCATTTTACTAACGTCTTTTCCGTTTAAAACATAACTTCCAGATGTTGGCGTATCCAAACAGCCCAAAAGATTCATTAACGTTGATTTTCCTGAACCAGAAGGTCCCATTAATGCGACATATTCTCCTTTATTTATTTCTAAATCAATTCCTTTTAGAACGTAAACAATTTCATTTCCTAGAACGAAATCTCTTTTTATTTTGGTGATTTGAATTAGTGGTTTTGCCATTTTTATTTGGAATTCAGTTGGTGTTTGTTTTTGTAATTTTATTTAAGGCACTAAAAGTACAAAAAGGAAGTATCGATTTCCTAATTACTTACTTTTTTTTAACGTTTTTAAACTCGAATAGTGAAATGCTCTTTTACTTGTTCTTTTCGAATAAATACTAATCCAAATGAATAGGTGTCAATTGTAACATTGAAATTAGAATTGGCAACAACTGATTTCCATTGTAATTCAGTTGCTTTGGAATAATGTGGGTTTTCGAAAATAAGGCAAGTATCATTGTTTGCTAAAGCAAATATTGACTCTAATTCAATAATTTGTTCATTTAAATAAATCGAATCTATATAAATAAAATCAACTTTTGAAGGCTCAATTTTTTTGTTTTCAGAAATATTAATCCCTACTTGAAACTGGAAATAATGAAACAATCGGTTTAACAATTTCCCTTTTTTAGACTTGGTTTCCAAATATGGAAAGTAGGGAGCAAAGTTTGCTTTGTCATAAAAACATTTGGTAACCAATAAAAACACAAATGGCGAATGTACCCCATGTTCGTTTTTGGAGTTCCAGAGAAATTTTAAATATGATGTTATAAGTTGTATCACTAAGTTGCACTAAGTTTGGAACAAAATTACACAAAGAAATAAAAAGAAAGCTTTGGAAAACTTAGTATTTTCTCTTTGTGAATCTTTGTGAAATGGTAAAAAAATCACCCTTCCATTTTACTAGAAAGCTCAAACCATCTTTCCTCTTTTGATTCTATTTTATTGATGATATTTTTCAACTCGTTCGCCTTTTTTTCAATAGCAGTTTCTTCCACTTTTCCGTCAGTGAATAATTGCTCAATTTTGGCTTTTTCAATCTCTAAATCCTTTATATCTCTCTCAATTTTCTGAAATTCTTTTTGCTCATTGAAAGTCAAATTTCCGGTTGGATTGTTTTGCTTCCAATCTTTCTTCTCCGACTTATTGTCTTCTTTTTGAGCTACATCTATACTGTCTTCATAGGCTCTAAAGTCAGAGTAATTTCCGGGAAAATTCTCTATTTCTCCTTGACCTCTAAATACAAATAAATGGTCTACAATTTTATCCATAAAATAGCGGTCGTGCGAAACCACAAGCAAGCAACCAGGGAAATCCAATAAGAAACTCTCTAAAACATTTAACGTTACAATGTCTAAATCGTTTGTTGGCTCATCAAGAATTAAAAAATTCGGATTTTGAATCAAAACCGTACATAAATACAAACGTTTCAACTCGCCACCACTTAATTTTTCAACATAATCGTATTGCTTTTTGCTGTCAAATAAAAAGCGTTCCAATAATTGCGATGCCGAAATAATTTTCCCTTTTGTCAACGGAATGTACTCGCCATATTCTTTAATCACATCAATTACACGTTGCGCCGGTTTTGGATTGATTCCACTTTGGGTATAATATCCAATTTTTATGGTTTCTCCCACAACGACTTTTCCACTATCAAGCGGTAAAGTACCCGTCAGTAAATTCAAAAAAGTAGATTTTCCAGTTCCGTTTTTTCCAATAATTCCAATGCGTTCTCCACGTTGAAAATCAAAATCAAAATTATCCAAAATCACGTGGTCTTTGAATTTCTTTGAAATCTTGTGAAGCTCAATAATTTTGCTTCCCATGCGTTCCATGTTGATTTCCAATTCCACCACATTGTCTTTTCTTCGACTTTGCGCTTTTTCTTTAATTACATAAAAATCATCTTGTCGAGATTTCGATTTCGTAGTTCTCGCTTTTGGTTGGCGGCGCATCCATTCTAATTCCTTAACAAATAGGTTCTGCGCTTTATCAATACTCGAATTTTCTGAGGCAATTCGCTCTTCTTTTTTCTCTAAATAATAAGAATAATTACCTTTGTATTGGTATATTTTTCCGTTATCTAATTCTATGATTTCATTACAAACGCGCTCTAAAAAGAAACGGTCGTGCGTTACCATAAACAAAGTAATATTTTCTTTTGCAAAATAACTTTCCAGCCATTCAATCATTTCTAAATCTAGGTGATTGGTGGGTTCATCAAGGATTAATAAATCAGGGCGATTGATTAATATAATTGCTAATGAAAGTCTTTTTTTCTGTCCACCAGAGAGATTTTTAACTTTCAATTTAAAATCTTCCAACTTCAATTTGAACAATATTTGCTTGTATTGGGTTTCAAAATCCCATGCGTTGTGCTGGTCCATGGCGTCAAAAGCCTTTTGATACGCTTCTTCATCTTCAGGGTTTTCGAGTGCTTTTTCATAGGCTTCAATTACCTTTAAACTTTCGTTATCAGAGGCAAAAATGCTCTCTTCAATAGTCAATTCTTCTTGTAATTTATTGTCTTGAGATAAAAAAGCCATTCTAATACTTTTTCTCAACACAACTTGCCCAGTATCAGGTTCGTCAAAACCATTGATAATGTTCATAATGGTGGTTTTTCCAGAACCGTTTTTGGCAATAAATGCAATTTTTTGGTCTTTATTAATACCAAAAGAGATGTTTTCAAAAAGTGTTTTTTCTCCAAATGATTTAGAGATATTTTCTACAGATAAATAATTCACAAGTGTATTTTTTTGCAAAAGTAAGCTATTGTATTGAAACTTGTTGCTTTGAAACTTTGCAACTTTAGAACTTAAAATATATCTTTGAAAAATGCAATTATCTGTAATCATCCTTAATTATGATGTTCGCTACTTTTTGGAGCAATGTGTTGCCAGTGTTCAAGAAGCGCTTTCCAACATTGACGGCGAAATAATCGTAGTAGATAACAATTCTCAAGATGATAGTTGCGAAATGATTGAAACTCGTTTTCCAAACGTGAAACTCATTGTAAACAAAGAAAATTTTGGATTTCCAAAAGGAAATAATATTGGTGTGGCTCAGGCCAAAGGTGATTATATTTGTATATTGAATCCAGATACCGTTGTTGCTGAAGACACCTTCGAAAAGATTCTCTCATTTGCTGAAAATCAAGAAAATCTGGGAATTGTTGGATGTAAATTAATAGATGGTTCGGGTAATTTTTTACCAGAAAGCAAAAGAGGAATTCCAACTCCATTTGTAGCATTAACTAAAATATTTGGAATTTATAAATTTTTTCCAAATTGGCAGATTTTCAATCGGTATTATGCTCAACATTTATCTGAAAACGAAACTGGGAAAGTCGATATTTTGGTGGGTGCTTTTATGATTATGAAGCTCAATTTGTATAATGAAATTGATGGCTTTGATGAAAATTGTTTTATGTATTCTGACGATATTGACCTGTCTTACATGGCTTTAAAGAAAGGAAAATCGAATTATTATTTCCATGAAACTTCAGTGATACATTATAAAGGAGAAAGCACTGTTAAAGACGGGTTGTACATGAAGCGATTCCGAGAAGCAATGCAGTTTTTTTACAAGAAACATTATAAAAGTTCCCCGTTTTTTGAATTTTTAATGAAAATGGGAGCTCTGTTTTTTGCTTTGATAAAAAAAAATCAAGGAAATATAAAGCCGATTGAAGTAGATAATTATATTTTGATTTCAGAAGATGAAAATTTGAAGTGTAAATTAGCGAAACAATTGAATAAAAAAATAATTTGGGAAACTAAATTAGTTTCAAATGCCTTATTTTCGCAAAGAAATAAAAGTAAAACACAAACGGAGATTCTAATTGATAATAATTCATTCTCATTTAAATCGATTATTTCTTTTTTAGAATCACATAAAAATCAAGGTTTTACCTTTAAAATTATTCCTAAAAACGCTCTATTTATGATAGGAAGTAACAATAGCAATGACAAAGGAATAGTTGTAAAAATTGATTAAAATTTCATATAGCGCAGTAATTATTCATATTATTTAGTAATTTTGCAAAACGAATACACAAAAACAACTTTAGTTTAAGAATATGGCAAAGTTTGAATTGAAATTACCAAAAATGGGTGAAAGCGTTGCAGAAGCTACGATTACCAATTGGTTAAAAAAAGTTGGAGACAAAATAGCAATCGATGAAGCGGTATTAGAAATTGCTACCGATAAAGTAGATAGTGAAATACCATCTGAAATATCGGGGGTTTTATCTGAAATACTTTTTAATGTTGATGATATTGTAAAAGTGGGTCAAACCATTGCCATTATTGAAGCAGAAGCGCTAGATTCTACGTCAGTAATTGCAACTCCAGAAGTAACTCCCCAAAGCATTGTTGCTGTTGAAGAAATTATTGAAAAAGCAGTTGCTGTCGTCACAGAACCTGCAAATTTTTCAAGTTCCGACAAATTCTTTTCGCCATTAGTCAAAAATATCGCTAAGCAAGAAGGAATTTCAATAGTTGAATTAGAAGCAATAAACGGTTCCGGAAAAGAGGGTCGGGTAACTAAAGAAGACGTTTTGAAATTTGTCGAAAGTCGAAAATCAAATGTTGCTCAGGAAGTTTCAAAACCAATAACCATCAACCAACAACCAAAAGCAGTTCCGGTTTCTGTAAATGGTGGGGATGAAATGGTGGAAATGGATAGAATGCGCAAGCTGATTTCTGGATACATGATGGCGTCTATAAACACTTCGGCTCACGTGCAGTCTTTTATTGAAGTGGATGTAACCAATATTTGGAAATGGCGTGAGAAAAACAAAAACGCTTTTGAAAAAAGAGAAGGAGAGAAGTTGACTTTTACTCCAATTTTTATGGAAGCGGTTGCCAAAGCCTTAAAAGATTTTCCAGGAATGAATATTTCTGTGGATGGCGAATATATTATCAAAAAGAAAAACATCAATTTGGGTATGGCAGCGTCTTTACCCAACGGAAATTTGATTGTTCCCGTAATTAAAAATGCCGACCAGCTGAATTTAGTTGGAATGGCAAAAGCCGTTAACGATTTAGGAAACCGTGCGAAAGAAGGCAAGTTAAAACCAGATGATACTCAAGGAGGAACTTATACAGTAACCAATGTAGGAACTTTCGGAAGTATTTTTGGGACACCAATTATCAATCAGCCGCAAGTTGGGATTTTAGCATTGGGTGCCATCCGAAAAGTGCCGGCGGTTATCGAAACTCCAGAAGGTGATTTTATCGGAATTCGTAACAAAATGTTTTTATCTCACAGTTACGATCACCGAGTGGTGGACGGTGCGCTTGGTGGAAGTTTTGTAAAACGCGTTGCCGATTATCTTGAAGCTTTTGATAGTAATAGAGAATTTTAATTATTCTTTAAATAAATATTATTTTTTTAAACCCATCTGTTGAATCAGATGGGTTTTGTTTTTTTATATTGTATTATAAAAGTATATTTGTTTTCTAAACAATAAATAATGGAATTAAAATTAACCCGACCGATTTGCTTTTTTGATCTTGAAACTACCGGTATTGATGTGGCTAAAGATAGAATTGTAGAAATTGCGATTTTTAAGGTTTTTCCCAATGGAAATAAGGAAAGCAAAACGTGGTTGGTTAATCCTACTGTTTCCATTCCACCTCAATCGACCGCTGTTCATGGGATTTCTAATGAGAAAGTGGCCAACGAACCTACTTTTAAAGAACTGGCGTCTGTAATTTACAATATGATTAAGGACAGTGATTTAGCGGGTTACAATTCCGATAGATTTGATATTCCTTTATTAGCTGAAGAAATGTTGCGTGCTGGGGTCGATTTTGACATGAAAGGACGAGTTTCGGTTGATGTTCAAACGGTTTTTCATAAAAAGGAAGAACGAACCTTGAGTGCGGCATTGAAATTTTATTGTGGTGAAGATTTGGTGAATGCCCATTCAGCTGAAGCCGATACAATTGCGACTTACGAAATTTTGAAAGCACAATTGGATCGTTATTCCGATTTGGTAAACGACATGAAAGCCTTGTCAGAATTTACAACGCGTAAAAAGAATGCTGATTTTGCAGGAATGATTGCTTTTGATGATGATGATGATGAGGTTTTTAATTTTGGAAAACACAAAGGTGTAAAAGTAAATGCTGTTTTGGAAGCTGAACCTGGTTATTACAGTTGGATTCAAAACGCCGATTTTCCTTTGTATACTAAGAAAATTCTGACAGCGATAAAATTGAGAAAACTGAATAC
>Ga0114964_10002819_pt1 | contig 11990 bp, 11 predicted proteins | sample C_131016_MF_Meta_FD_92638 | JGI IMG/M metagenome (GOLD analysis project Ga0114964, IMG submission 92638) | Freshwater microbial communities from Lake Croche, Canada to study carbon cycling - C_131016_MF_MetaG | ecosystem: Environmental > Aquatic > Freshwater > Lake | place: Lake Croche, Canada... | reverse complement strand
GGACATCAATTTACGGTTAACCTCTTGAGCTTTTGATTCTCCGCCAATCGACTTCCAAAGACTTGGGCGATAGTTAAGGTCGTAAGAAACTATGGTTCCGTGCTTCTTGGCCACAGACATGGCCTCAACAGCGACCTCAGCTGTGGTCTCAGAAAGTGAAGCAAATATTCCACCCGTATGAAACCAGCGAACACCACATTCTCCAAAGATGTATTCCCAATTAACTTCACCTGGTTTCATCTGTGAAATAGCGGTATGACCACGATCAGAGACTCCTAGAGCACCACGTACTCCAAAACCACGTTCAGTGAAGTTCAGTCCATTTCGGACGTCTCTACCCACTCCATCAAAGTTAGACCAGCTTAAAAATTCAGTTGATACTCCGCCTTGCAAAATGAGATCTTCAACTAGCTTGCCAACATCGTTATCTGCAAGTTTTGTTACAACCGCAGTGCGTAATCCAAAGCATTTTCTTAGCCCCCTCGCGACGTTGTATTCACCGCCACCTTCCCATACGTCAAAGGATCGAGCGTTACGTATGCGGCCAGGTCCAGGATCGAGCCGGAGCATGACTTCACCTAGTGATAGGGCATCAAATTTTGTTTTTTCCGGCGCTTTAATTTTTAGCATGAGTTCCTTCCTTAATCTGGCGCACTGCCTCCACAGCTTGGGTAGTCAATTCGGTTATCGCTTCGTAATTACCTTGATCTACTAAAGATTGAGGCACCATCCAGCTGCCACCTACTGCAGCTACCTTCTTTGATTGCAAATACTCAGGAAGCAACTTCAGGTCTATTCCACCTGTAGGAATGAAACGAAGATCTTTAAATGGCGCTGACATAGAATTTAAAGTTTTCATTCCCCCTAGAGCTTCAGCGGGAAAGAATTTCAAAACTTTAAGTCCGAGTGAGAGCCCACGTGAAATTTCTGATGGTGTGGCTACTCCTGGGTGATAAGACATACCTGCGTTAATTGCTACTTCTGCAACTTCAGTGAGCAGCCCAGGAGATACAGCAAAATCTGCACCTAAATCAATAGTCTTCTTCATGTTTTCAACTGAATTGATGGAACCCACTCCAAGGCAAAGTCCATCAATTTTGCGAAGTTCATGGTATGAATCCCAGCTTGATTCTGTACGCAATGTTAGCTCAACGACGGGCAGTCCTGCAGCTAAGAGTGCTTCGCCAACACCTTTGGCACAGGATGGTTTCTCTATAACCAATACAGGAATTACCCCATAATCCAAATAATTTGCCATGTTAATTCTTTATCAAGTAGCCGCCATCGGCGGTGATGATTGAACCTGTAATAAATGATGCTGCTTCCGATGTTAAGAAATAGATGACAGCGGCAATCTCGTCAGCAGTTCCAACACGCTTAAGCGCATGCATATCTTCGACAGTCTTCCTATAAACCACTGGATCATCAGCAAGATTTAGACCTTCAACAGTAAATGGTGTCTCTATCCACCCCGGAGCAACTGCATTGACTCTTATGTTGGGAGCTAGCTCTAGCGCTAATGATTTAGTCAATGAATTCACTGCACCTTTTGTTGCCACATATGCCGCATAACCTACCGAGCCAATATGTGCAGATATTGAACTCATATTAACTATGGAGGCATTTTTGCTCTTTTTCAGGAATGCAGACATGTGCTTAATCCCAATAACCATTCCTATGACATTCACGTCAAACATATCTCGCCATTGGTCTAAGCGCGCTTGCTCAATCTCATCAAAATAGTTTCTTCCAGCAATATTAATGAGTGAAGATACTTGCAAATTATTGCTCGAAATACAATTGGAAATCTCTTCCCAGACTTTTTCGTCATAGACATGACCAACAAATGAATGATCAGCATTCTCTGATGGTTTCAAATCAAGTCCGATAACAGTGAATCCTTTAGATTGGAATAGCTTTGCAGCTGCCCCACCCATTCCGCCTGCAGAACCAGTTATTACGACCGTATTCATCATTAAGCGCTCTCTACAGAGATTATGACTCCGGAAAATGGTGGCATTGAAAGTGTGCCTGCAGAATGCTGACTTTGTTCTCCTGCTTGCACAAGAACAGAAGCCGTTTTCCCGATTCGAGGATCTTTAATTACTTGACTTTGATCGCTGAAGTTGGCCGCCACAATTACCAGCTTCCCTTCAGTGCTTCTAGATTGTAGAAAAATGTCATTGGGAATCCACTCTTCTGTCCACCACGAGATTCCATCTTCACCATTTAATAGTAGTTGTTTGGTTTTAGAAATCTTAGGTAAAAGTTCCTCAATTCCAATTTCTCCCCCGCTAAACATCATGAATGGACCGGGCAAGGTAGCAAAAACCAGTGTCAGCAGCTTGACCTGAGCGAGGGTGAATTGTTCTCGTCGCCATTTCTTTCCCCAAGATGGCCACCAGAAAGTGTCATGTGAATCTATATGGTGCGCGGTCACTGAACCACGTGGAAGCATCGTATTACGAGATTCAAACCAGCCCGCTAAATCTTTTGCATGTGCAATTCCCCATGGTGCGCGAGCACTTGGATCGCAAATGGCAGTCACAAGCCATTGTTCGTCATAGTTGTAATTCAAATCCATGGACTGCCTAAAGGAGTGCCCTGAAGGTTCGGTATACAGCAATGAATCACTTTTAATGGATTTCATTACAGGGCGGAGTCGCTCAAAGAGTCCTAAGCATCCGAGTGCCGAAGCACCCGCGCGTCCTCGGGACCAGTCCGCCCAGTTTGGAAAATCATTATAGGAAGGCGCATCGAATCTAAATCCGTCTATATCTAGCTCTGTCATTAAGAAACGGCAAGCTTCAATGAAGTAGTTCTGCCAATCTCGATTACTAGCATCAAACGCTTTGGTATAGACACCTTGAACGTTGTTGGCAGAATCTCTATAGAACCAATCAGGGTGTTCCTCAATTAGTGGTGAAACTGCAGGACTGCCTTCATACCAGTATTTTTCAAAGTCAAGAATATGTCTTGACCAAGCAATAAGGTAGTTATCCCAGTCATTTACATCTGCTGCAAAACTGTCGGCAGTATCTGCAGAGATCAAATTTGCATATGGACCGCTACGAACACCATCTGCTGCTTTCTTGATAATCTCCTTATCGAGAACTCCATGCAACAAAATATCCAGAATTATTCTGATTCCCCTTGAATGGCACTGCTTAACAAGCTCGACCATAAGATGCTTAGGACCGTAAGAAGTATCAATATCCCAGTAATCGTGAATGTTATAACTTGGATATGGTTGTCGAGGCATGAGTTGAATACAACTAAAACCCATAGCTTTCACTCGATCAAGGTCTGCAATTAAGTCACTTACCTCTGGATACGGGCTGTATTTGTACTTTTCATTAAAGACCGAGAAACCAATTTGCGCCTCATAAATCATGGAGCCATTTATCCATGCAGGAGGTTTATTGGGTGAAGTAATTGATTTGGCCCGAAGCCATCCGTCAAAGATCTCTGGGAATTCATCCCAATTATTGGCAGAGAGGTCAGCAGAGAAAAGTGGGAGTTCAACTGAATTCACCACTTTCAAATCTGAACCAAAATTTGAATCAATGTTTACTGTATAGCTGTTATCACCCGTGCCTTTAAATTCAACTAGTGGAATTTCAACACGGTTATCAGGCCACAGTGCAACACATCCCTTTGCTTCTGAAATCGCAAGAATAAGTCCTGAAGATCCTCGCAGGCCTCCCAAAGGGCTTACCCCTACGCCAGATGTGACACTTTGAAGTGGGACAAAATTACGAAGTCCATTTCCTGGAATCTGAACTTTCCAAACATCATTAGGGACGTTCACAGAAAGTGTCACTGAAAAATTCCGAATGAGTACCTTTTGATCTCCTGGGAAATTAACTGAAGCAGTAAATCCAGGCCCTTTGCGATTTAATGCATACCGATACTCGGCTAATACCCCACCTAAGTCAGCTTGAATTCGCCACTCAACTCCATCATCAGTGATGGATTGCTGGGGTTTGGATTTTGATTTGGAATCTGTGATCTTTTTTGTATCAAAATATTCAAGTCCGCCAGTAGCAGCTCTACGCTCAGAACCGTCAATTTTCAGTGTGATAGCAGGCGCGATCGAAACTTCCCGCTTGACGGAGTTTTCGATAAAGATCAATCCACCAAGAAGTCCAGTCTCTTCATCCAGAATCAGTTGATGAGCAGACTCTGGATGCGACAGCGTAACTTTGCCCATATTACTTAACGGGTCAATTTTCCAGAGAACTTACGGTGACCAATCAATGAGAAGACAATTACTAAACCAAATCCGAATGAGGTCCAATACCCATCTAGCCCTGCTGCGACCACTCCTGTCTGAATGAACACAACAGTTGCAGCTCCAATTACTAGACCGCCAATTGTGCCCTTACCTCCAGTCACAGGTGTACCACCAACAAATACTGCGGCAAGAGTTGGAAGTAAGTAACCGTCACCCATTGTTGGGAAGAAGGTGCTGTTCACTAGAACTGCAAAGATTCCAGTCAGCGCCGAGCAAACTCCGATAAGAATAAATACAAGAGTTTTTGTGCGCTCAATATTTACACCCATTGCACGTCCGGCCTCTGGATTATCTCCGGCAACTTTCACGTGGATTCCAAAACGGTGACGGTGGAATATGAACCCAAGAATTATGGCGATGCCTGCACTCCAAAACATTTGCGCAGGCATAGGTCCCCAAGACCCAACCATGATTGCACGGAACTTAGATTCATCTATATCGGTAAGGCCACGAACAACGCCATTGTTGAGAATGTTGGTTAATCCCACGAGAGCAAAGTTCATACCTAAAGTTGTAATGAGTGATGAAAGACCTAGCCGGGTCACAAGAAGACCATTCAACCAACCGCAAGCACAGCCAGTAAGAAGAGATGCGACTACAGCTAGACCGAAATTCAATTTTGTTTGTTCTAGCGTCCACGTAAAAGCTAAGGCGCTGATTGCAATAATTGATGGAAATGAAAGATCGATTTCACCAGCTGCGGTGATATAGACAAGACTCAATCCAACAATCGTGAATAGTGGTAACGACAGGAATATAGCTGTGTAAATTCCAACTGTGAGAAAAACTTCTGGTGCCGACACAATGAATGCAACCATCATTAGCAAGAAGAATATTGCCGCACCGAAAACTGGGCGGTACTCCTCAGGAATAAGAACTCTCTTCCTCTTTTGAATCGATATCACCGATGTCATAATTGATCCTTCTTCGCAAATTTATGTAGTAGGGCGATGAAATCATCTGCTGACATGTCACCTTTAGGCGCGTCATAGACAACACGACCGCGCTCGAGGATTACAAAGCGATCCGCAACCATGTGAGCATCCCATGGATTGTGACTAATAAAGATTACCGATTTTCCTGCTTTCTTTAAGTCGCGGATAAAGTCCATAACTTCAGCTGCTTCAGACAGCGCCATCGCTGTTGTTGGTTCATCGAGCATTACTAATCGGCTCTCAAAAAGAATTGCACGAGAGATGGCAACTCCTTGTCTTTCTCCACCAGATAATTTATTCACCGTAGATTTTGGAGTCCACACCTTTGATGTGTATCCAATCTTTCGCATCAAAGCTTCGGTCTCAGCAATCTCAGCTTTTCTTGAGACAAATCCAAATCGGTTTGTCTTCTCTCTTCCTAGAAACACATTTGCATAAATCGATTGTTGCTCTGACAGTGCACGGTTTTGGTGAACCGTTTCGATTCCTCTATTTCGAGCTCTTGCAGCACTCCACTTTCCAACTTTTTCGTTGTCAATAATTATTTCCCCACCACTATCGGGGTCTTCGGTGCCGGAGATGATTTTGGTAAGAGTTGATTTGCCAGCTCCATTATCTCCTACGAGCGAGACAATCTGCCCTGGATAGAAATCTAGATTGATCCCCTCGAGTGCAAACACACGTCCAAAGGACTTGCTCACATTGTGAAGAGAAACTATCGGCGTATCTGCGCTCTGATTCATTATCTAGATTTACCTCTCAGAAATGATTTAAGTATAAGTTTTTGAATAATTCTTATCAATAACTATTGAAATAAAAGTCGACCAGGCGCAGTGAACTGCACCTGGTCGACTCCTTTTATTCCGCTATCTGATTCCCTTTGGAAGAGCTGCGACTGTCTTGTAATTATCAACAGTTACAAAACCTGCAGAAGTATCAACGCTTGAAGGTGATAGTCCAAACTTCTTCTGTAGGCAAAGTGAAAGGATAGGCATGTAGCCCTGCTTGAATGGTTCTTGGTCTGCACTGAGCTGGATGTAGCCGTTAGCAAATCCATTTAGAACTGTCTCTCCCAAGTCAAAGCCTGCGACCTTCACAGAACCAGCCTTGAGGCCTGCTGCCTTAAAGTAGTTCTCTGTATTTCCAAGTACTGGTCCAGCAGAGACAATCAACTTCAAGTTCGCAGTCTTCTTGATTGAGGCAGTCAATGTATTTGTGACCAAACTTGGGTTTCCGTTTGTATCGCCAAGTGGAGTCAAGTTCAACTTAGTAACCTTTATTCCGGCCTTTTCAAGTGTTGCCACTGTGCCATCTTCACGATCTGAACGTCCAGGAACTCCGAAGGTTCCGACAACAATTGCGCCATCACCCTTCTTAAGTCCAAAGTCTTTCACAGCGCGAGCAGCCAAGAGGTTACCCATGAGCTTAAGATTTGCACCAGTAAAGCCACCATTGATCAAATCAATTGACTTCTGTGCAGGAACGTTAGCCATATCGACCAAAATTCCAGCTTCTTTAGCTTTCTTCATAACAGGAAGAATTGCTGCATCCCCTGGGTGGCCCATGAATGAAATTGCATCTGGCTTCTTAGCAACTTCTTCAGCAAACTTCTGAACCATTGTTGGGAAATCCCATGCAGATGAAATGATTGTTACGTTAGCACCAGTATCAGCTGCTGCTTGTAGAGCACCCTTTTGTAGGATGTCAGAGAATGGATCTGATGTTCCGCCCTTGAAGTAACTGATGCTCACGCCGGAGCACCAATTTGCAGCAGAACTAGGTGCGGCTGTTGAAACCGCGATAAGTAGCGATCCTAAAAGTGCCATGGCAGTTGATATTGCTCCTGCCTTGCCTAAAACCTTCATTTGTTGCTCCAATCGTTGTTTGGTTGTCAGACTTGTCATACAAGTTAGATTGGTGCATAGTGTCCCCATGTCAATTGGCGTTGTCAAGAGTTCTATCCGGTTAGACACCCAGATGTTATGAAGAATTTATCTAATCTCAAGGTTGCGGTAACGGGAGCGCTCGGCGGAATTGGACTTGCCACACTTAAACATTTGGAATCTGTGGGCGCCCAGCTAGTCGCGATCGACCTGCTCGATTCGGATAGCGCCCACAAAATCCTTGCTGAAAATGGGATCTCCGTTGATTCCTATCACCAGGTAGATATCACTGACTCTGCCGCTATCGGCAATCTTCTCGATTCGTTGGGGTCGGGTTCAGTCCCAAACGCATTGGTCAGTCTCGCAGGCATTGTTCGCGTGGGGGAAATCCATGAACAGAGCGAAGATGCAATCCGTGAAGTATTTGACGTGAATGTCATTGGTCAAACACTCATTGCACAGGCATTCATAAAGCATTGGCTTGCCACCAATGCTTCCGGCAACATCATCTTCACAAGCTCTTGGATAGACCATGTTCCATGGCCATCAGTTACACCTTATGCAGCTTCCAAAGCAGCAATCGTTGCCATCTCTCGCGGGATTGCGCGCGAGTTAGCAACAAAGAACATACGCTCAAACATCATCTCACCAGGAGTTGTGAATATAGGTATGGCTGCAAAACAGTGGAGAGAAGAACCTGATTATCAAAGACGAGCTCGCCGTGCTATTCCACTTGGGAAGCTTCAAGAGCCACTGAGTGTGGCGCACGGAATTGAATTTCTACTCTCAGAAAAATCCAGTTATATGACTGGCTCAAATCTATTGATTGACGGTGGTGCAAGTTTGTATCCCTTAGATCCAGAAGAGGTGATTTAAGCAATGAATACACCTATTACCCAAGACAAATTAGCAATTGAGCTCACTCGTCGATACATCGTGGGAGATGAATCGGTTGATTCACTTATGCCATCCGCTCGAGTGTTAGCGGAAGAATATGGTGTTTCCCGTCTATTCCTTCGAGAAGTATTGGCAGGATTGCAACGCCAAGGCTTGATTGAAACTGTCCCGGGTCGCGGTGTGTATGTCCGCAAGCCACACATGTTGGATGCCGCAAAGAATGTTCACACAACACTTCGACAATCTGCAGCGACTGGCCATAATCTAATTGAAGCCCGTGCGAACCTAGAACAAGAAACTGCTCGACTTGCAGCTCTACGTGCAACTGATGACGATATCGAGCAATTAGAGATTGCTTTATTGGCATTTGAAAGCGCAAACGAGTTATTGGCCCGAGCTGAGGCTGATATTGCATTCCATGCCTTACTCGCTAAAGCAACGCAAAATCCAGTGCTTCAGGTGATGTTTGGATCTATTACAACATTAACCTTTGAAATCATGTTGCGTTCATTGGCCGATCCAGAAACGGTAGCTAAGGGAGCTCCGCTTCATTACACAATTTTGAAGGGTGTTAAAAACAGAGATCCAGAGTTAGCGATGAAGGCTATGTCTCAACACCTTCACCTTGCAGAAGACACTTACGCATCTGACCTTTCGATTCCTCTTTCGGAGGTTGCATCCCGCATTGTGAAGGAAGTCCTTGGTGACTCTCGTACGGTGCACGAAGTACTCGAACAAGCACTAAAGAAGTACTCAATGGATATTTTGAGGTGACCAAATGAAGATAACCGAAGTACGTACCTATAACCACGAGGATTTCCCTAACCTGATTCAGGTTGAGGTAAGTACTGATGAGGGCATCACAGGTACGGGCGAAAGTTATTACTTTGGAGGCTCAATCGCAGCATTTATCAATGAATTTCTTGGGCCAACCATCCTGGGTGAAGATCCACTTAATCATGAATTGCTGGCCGAGAAAATGCATACCTACGTTGGCTACAACGGCTCTGGGATTGAAACTCGTGGGCGTTCTGCCATCGATATAGCTATCTGGGATATCAAAGCTCAGGCCGCTGGAAAACCTTTGTTTCAATATCTCGGTGGAAAGCCGGATGCCAACATTCGTTTTTATAACACCTGCGCAGGTCGCGGATACATGCGTAAATCAAATCAATCAAGTAAATCCTGGGGCATCGATCAGAACTCTGATGATCTCGAAGATTTAAAGGCTTTCCTCACTGATGCTGGTGAACTTGCGCAGAATCTTCTGGCTGAGGGAATCACTGGAATGAAAATTTGGCCGCTCGATGTTTATGCTGAAAAAAATAATGGGCAGGATATATCTGATGAAGATTTGAAAGCTGGCTTAGAGCCGCTTAGAAAAATCCGTGAACGTGTTGGCAGCAAGATGGACATTATGTTGGAACTTCATGCGCTGTGGTCACCTACCGCAGCTAAGAAAATATTTGATGCTGTGAAAGAATTCGACCTTTTCTGGGTTGAAGATCCAATTTATCCAGATTTAGTTGATGAACTCTCAATTCTTCGGGGAACAGGAATGCCAAGAATTGCCCACGGAGAGACTGTCGCAAGTCAGACTCGCGTTAACCAATTATGTGATCGTAGGCTTATTGATGTCCTTACCCTTGATTTGGGATGGTGCGGTGGGTTTACGCAAGGTTTAAAGATGGTGGAGAAAACAAAGCAGACCGGGATAAAAATAGCTCCCCACGACTGCACTGGTCCTATTGGACTCATTGCAGGTCTACACCTTTCACTGGCATCTGAAAATGCACTTATACAAGAAACAGTGCGAGCAAGTTTGCGAACTTGGTATCCACATGTGGTCACGGATCTACCAATCATTAAAGATAGTAAAATCTCGTTGAGCAATGAAAATGGCCTAGGTGTTTCTTTGAAAAAGGATTTTACTGAGTCTAAACAGATGAAGACCGTAAAGATTAGCTAGAGCATGCTCGGGTATGCGGCAAGTTTTACAAATGTAGTTACAATTGCTACTGCAAATGTCTTTGCCGGTAAGGCAACATCACTCCGTAATTGGCGAGTTACTTTTCGCTTAACAAGTTCAATTATCCTGTTTATCTCACTGGTACTAGTAGTTTTGGACAAAGCAACATTTCAAACTCAAGATTATGTCATTGGAGTGATCGCTGGTGTTTCAGGTGGGCTAGGAATTCCACTGGCCTATAAGGCATTCGCACAGGGACCTGTTGCTTATGTGAGTCCTTTGATCTCAGTAGTGCAAACTAGTACAATTGTGATTTTTGCAGTGGTCCTAGGTGAATCTCTTGGACCAATTCTCGTTATTGCTTTCCTTTTAGGCATCCTAGGCGTCTACTTAGCCGGCAAACCCAGAGTTTTAGAGACAGTTAATCTCTTTGCGGTTTCCAAAACCACAATTGCTGCCGCACTTTTCTTCTCAGGATTTTCTATCGGGATGACTCGCATCGCACAAGGCCAAAACATTACGGGTCTAGCTGGAGCCAGAACAGGTGTGTTCCTAGTTGCCTTTACATTAATACGGAGCGCATCCCCTAAGCAAGATGAAAAAACCACTAACTCTTGGTTGATATTTACAGTTATATCCGCCTTAATGGAATTTACTGCCAACTTTACTTATGTCGTCGCAATCACCAACCTTGATTTAGCAAAGGTTGGAATTATCATTTCCACAAGCTCGATATTTGCCACTTTGGTGGCTATACCTGTGATGAAGCAACGACCTAGGTTGATCAATTGGATTGGAATCATGATCGCAACATTGTCCTTGGCTTTGGTGGCACTCGCATGAATACAAATTTTCAGGAAAGCCTGCGAGTCCTTGATAGTCGCTCCTGCAAAGTTGGAGAGGGTCCAATTGCCATAGGACCCATGAATAATGAGGTGTGGTGGGTCGATATCTTAGGAAAAAGAGTTTTATCCAAGAATCTCGATGACCATACAACCCAAGAGTTGTCTTTTGATGAGGATGTGAGTTTTATAATTCCTTGCAGGAATTCAGATTTTATTGTTGGGAATGCTTCTGGGCCTTTACGCATAACTCGAGATGGGATAGTTACCGCTCTGCCAACTCGCGAGAGCGTAGATGGGTATCCGGATCGTTTCCCATTGAGGTGGAATGATGCCAAGGTCGCTCCTGATGGACATCTCTGGCTTGGCACAATTGCCTACGATGTTGATGCCCACCCAACAGATAGCGCCCTTTATAGATTAGATAAATCTGGAAATAGATTAAAGAAAGTTATTAGCGGTGTCGGAATTAGTAATGGGCTTGCCTGGAGCGCGGATGGTAAGACTATGTTCTACATTGACTCCATTACTTTATCCATAGATAGTTTTGATTATCACGATGGTGAACTATCCAATAGAGAGTGTAGGTGGACCACGCCTAATGAGACTTTCGGAGTTCCAGATGGCATGTGTATTGATTCTGAAGATGGGCTCTGGGTTGCCTTTTGGGGTGGAGGAAAAGTCATACGTTTCAACACAGGTTTTGAAATAACTGATGAGATTGTTTTAGGGCAACCTCTGGTTACTAGTTGCAGTTTTGCGGGCCAAGATCTAAATATGCTTGTGATTACCACTGCTGCGTTTGACCAAAAAACTATCAATGAGAATTTAGGTGAGACTTATATTGCACAAGTAGCCATACCAGGCAAACCAACGCAGTTGTTTCCTGGTTGAATTAACTAAAAATACGGCGAGTAAATGTGTTTTCGAATTTAGAAGTTGGATCAAGGGCCTGAACCAACGCCTGGAATTCACCCATCTTTGGATAGACGCTCTTTAGATATGTGGCATCTGCCGTGAAGACTTTGCCCCAATGTGGGCGGTAGTTAAAGGGACGAAGGGCCGCTTCTACTTTTTCAATGACTGGGTAAATGGCATCGAGCTTCTTCCATGTGAAATGAATTGCTAAACAATCTCTTTCAAATGCACCACTGAGCCACAGGTTAT
>Ga0114964_10002815_pt1 | contig 11998 bp, 8 predicted proteins | sample C_131016_MF_Meta_FD_92638 | JGI IMG/M metagenome (GOLD analysis project Ga0114964, IMG submission 92638) | Freshwater microbial communities from Lake Croche, Canada to study carbon cycling - C_131016_MF_MetaG | ecosystem: Environmental > Aquatic > Freshwater > Lake | place: Lake Croche, Canada... | reverse complement strand
GATGCCACGTTCAGTGACGCGGAGCTTGATGGCATGGGTTGGTGTGTGCCGATCATCAATAAAATTGATACAGCAAATGAGACCAGGACTTGTCCGGTTGTGAGGGCAAGTACGTCTTGGCCTGGTGTGTATTTTCGTCCCAGCAGCCCATAGACACCGCCAGACAATCCGGTGGTGATGAATGCGAGTGCACCCACGAGACCAGCGCTCAGTGTCAGTCCTGCAATAGTGACGGTCTGGCCAATAGTTTCAGGATTTGTATGCTGCCCAGCAACGCCGACGATGATTGCACCGGTCACCCCGACCGCCAAGCCAATGAAGCCGCGCGTATGCATCGGCTCTTTCAAGATAAATACACCACCAATAGCCAAAAAGAACACTTCGCTCGACATCAGGATCGCACCAGTTGTGACAGTGCCGTATTGGAAACCGATGTTGCCTGCCATGTATCCCAGTGACGGTGATAACAGTCCAAATGGAATCGCTAACTTCCATGGGATTCGCTTTATTGATGTGCGAAAACGCGGTATGAAAATGAGTGCCATTCCCAGGGTGACAAGTCCACCTGTCATTTCGGCAAGAAATGTTTGGATAGGCGTCAATTTCTCGATAGCAAAATCGGAAAGCGGGTTACTGAGACCCCACAGCACCATTGCGGTGATGATTGCGACTAACCCACGGTTTTTTTTCAACATAACTAATTACGAATTAAAGCGGATGCTTATGGTCGTGATTTCTCCAGCCTACTTCGTGGCCTTGAACCAATCGACGTATTCAGGTGCCAATGGCGTTTTCTCTTGAATGAGGTCAGCAGCTCGCTCGGCAACCATCATGGTTGGCGCATACAAGTTTGCATTGGTCACATATGGGAATACCGACGCATCGACAACGCGAAGTCCTTCAACGCCGTGCACCTTCATTGTGAGCGGATCCACAACGCTCATCTCGTCCGTACCCATTTTTGCTGTGCACGAAGGATGGTAGGCAGTTTCGCCATCCTTGGCGACCCATTCCAGAATCTCTTCAGGTGTTTGTACTGAAGGACCTGGCGAAAGTTCACCATCGCTGTATTCTTCAAATTCAGATTGGGCCAGGATGTTGCGAGTGACTCGAATTGCTTCGACCCATTCACGACGATCTTGCTCTGTTGAGAGGTAGTTAAACAAAATCGACGGCTTGGCCATTGGATCGGCACTCTTGATTTCAACGCGACCGCGAGCATCTGAATACATCGGACCGACATGAACTTGGTAGCCGTGTCCTTGTTCGATTCCAGTGCCGTCATAGCGCACGGCAATCGGTAGGAAGTGATACATCAAGTTTGGGTACTTCACGGTGTCGTTACTTCGCGCGAAACCGCCACCTTCAAAGTGGTTTGTGGCACCGGGCCCCTTCCGGGCAAACAACCAGGCAGCACCAATGAATGGCCGCTTCCACAGTTTCAAGTTCGGGTTCATTGTGATCGGCTGCTTGCACGCATGCTGGATATAAACCTCGAGGTGATCCTGCAAGTTTTGGCCAACACCCGGCAGGTCTTTCACAACTGGAATGCCGTGCTTCTTGAGTAACTCAGCCGGACCAATACCTGAAAGTTGCAGAACCTGTGGCGTGTTAATCGCGCCACCACACAACACAACTTCTTTTGCTCGATATTCGACAATCGTCTTGCCGTGTTGGGCAACGACACCGACAGCTTTGTCACCTTCGAAAAGCACGCGATGAACTTGGTGACGAGTTTTGATTGTGAGGTTTCTGCGATGCATGACTGGGTGCAAGTAAGCACGTGCTGATGACCAGCGACGACCCTTCTTCACATTCTTATCAAAAGGACCAAAGCCTTCTTGGCTAAAACCATTAACGTCATCGGTACGGCTAAAACCGGCTGAAACAGCAGCGTCAAAGAATGCTTTGAAGAGCGGATTTTTGGCAGGTCCTTTTTCTAAATACAACGGGCCCGAATGACCACGGTAGGTGGTGTCATTCGGAACACCGGTGGCATTTTCCATTTTCTTGAAATATGGAAGGCAGTGGGCAAAATCCCAGTCCTGCATTCCGGCGTCCTTGGACCAACGTTCATAGTCCATCGGATTTCCGCGCTGGAAAATCATGCCGTTAATTGAGCCAGAACCACCCAAAATCTTTCCGCGCCCTTGATGTACGTGACGGTCATTCATAAATGGCTCTGGATCAGTTTCGTACTTCCAGTCGTAAAACTTATTTCCAATCGGGAAAGTCAATGCGGCAGGCATGTGGATGTAGACATCCCACCACGAGTCACGCCGACCCGCTTCTAGAACTAGGACTTCATTTTCTGGGTTCTCCGAGAGTCGATTGCCGAGAACTGATCCTGCGGAACCACCACCGATGATGACGTAGTCATATTCTTTGATTGTCATTTAGAAATTTCCTTCTGCAGAGTCGACAACATTGGCAATTAACATGGCCCGAGTCATTGGTCCGGTGCCGCCTGGCATAGGTGCAATCCAGCCAGCAACCTCGGCGCACGATGGATCAAGATCACCAAGAAGGCCAGCGTCAGTCCGCGTGATGCCGACGTCAAGAAGTGCCGCGCCGGGTTTGATCATGTCTGGCTTGATGAAATGCGGAACGCCCGCAGCCGCTACAACAATGTCAGCCCGCTTGATGTGGGCAGCCATGTCCTTCGTGCCTGTGTGACACAACGTGACGGTTGCATTTTCACTTCGTCGAGTGAGTAACAAGCCAAGTGGGCGACCAACTGTGATACCGCGACCAATGATGCATACTTCAGCACCATCGAGCGGCACATCGTAAGCGCGCAGCAATTCCACAATTCCACGAGGTGTGCAGGGCAGTGGAGCATCAATTCCAAGCACAAGGCGACCAAGGTTCATCGGATGAAGACCATCGGCATCCTTGGCAGGATCCATGGCTTCCAGAGCTTCGTTCGAATCCAAACCTTTAGGTAGTGGCAACTGAACAATGTAGCCCGTGCACGCAGGATTCTGATTCAGGCGCTCAATTGCATCGAGCACATCTTGCTGACTAGCGCTGGCCGGCAAATCTTCACGAATCGAAGTGATGCCAACCTCGTGGCAATCCTTGTGCTTGCCGCCGACATAAGCGTGTGATCCTGGATCCTCGCCAACCAGAATTGTGCCAAGTCCTGGTGTCACACCCTTGGCCTTTAATGCCTCAACACGTGTTGCAAGGGAGGCTTTAACGCTCGCCGCAGTTGCTTTACCATCCAAAATGACAGCTGACATGGGTACGACTCCTTAACAAACAAATGGATAGAGCAAGTTACAGGTATTCAACAGTGGCGTCGGTCAGTGCAGTCCATAAATGCTGAGCAAAAGATGATCGCACATAGACAACGTAGCAATTCTCTGCTGAATGCCACACAATGACGGGTGCTTTAGCAAGGACACCCTGGCTGCACGCACCAGTAGGAAAGTACGACACACGAAGGTCTTGTTCCCAATAGTGCGCCAGTACTTCAGCAGCATGTGGCCCAGAAATCTCTAACCTTGTGCGCTGAGCGATCACATCAACCACTGAAATATGAGTCGTAGCAAGTGCATGTGACAGTGCCGCAAATAAGTCATCAGATCCAATGACGTACCACCAGTCAGGACCAAGGCACAGAGCGGTGAACTGTTCAGAAGTTGCCGACGACCCGATGTGTGTTGGAAGTACAAATCCCAAGGCCACGCTTGCTTCGTTGTAACCGCTTGAACCAGGTGCGACTCGCAGGTCATAGCTGTGCGAGTACGGAACTTCTTTGAGCATCACCCGATCGCGACGGCCGTGCTGCGCACCGGCAAGGGGACTGCGCGCGAATTCAGAATTAACCATCACGACGTGTGTTCTCCTTATCGATGAAAACTGAATCTGTAATGACACCAGTGACAACGCGCTCTGCCATCGGAATCACAATGCGCTCTCCGATACGTTCACGTCCGTTAGCCACCAGTGCAAGTGCAAAAGAGCGACCAAGTTCAGCTGATGGATAGGAACTTGTGACATAGCCGATGTGCTTGACTGGCATCACTGCATTCTCATCTGAGGCATTTGCAATATATGCACCTTCAGGAACTACATAGTCACCTTGATCAGGCAAAATGCCAACAAGCTGATGACGGCCGGCCCGCGAAGTATCAGCGCGGCTGAATGAACGCTTACCAACGAAGTCCTTCTTCTTGGAGACAATCCAATCCATCCCAAGATCATCAGGAGTTTGAGTACCGTCAGTTTCCTGACCAACAATCACAAATCCCTTTTCAGCGCGCAAGACATGCATAGATTCGGTGCCGTAAGGCGTCACGTTAAGGTCTGCACCCTCGCGCATTACAGATTCCCAAATGTGTAATCCGTACCAAGCTGGCACGTTGATTTCAAAAGCAAGTTCACCAGAGAATGAAATACGTGCAATTCGCGCGGGAATTCCTGCAACATCTGCATGCTTATTTTCCATGAAGGCAAACGCGTCATTTGACACATCAAGACCTGGAGAAAGTCGACTCATCAGTTCGCGACTCTTGGGACCGACGATGGCAACTGTAGATATTTGCTCTGTTACCGAGGTGCAATACACATTGAGATCGGGCCATTCAGTTTGCAGCCATTCTTCAAGCCAATCTAAAACCCTGGCAGCCCCGCCAGTCGTTGTTGTCATGATGAAATGATTTTCACCAACGCGAGTGGTGACACCGTCATCAAAGACCATTCCATCAACACCACACATCAACCCATAGCGGCTCATACCAACCTTGAGCGTGGAGTACATGTTTGTGTAAATGCGGTCAAGGAAGATGCCAGTGTCCGGGCCTTGAATGTCAATCTTGCCAAGAGTCGATGCATCCATAACGGCCACATCGTTGCGAGCCGCCGCGCATTCGCGCAATACTGCCGCATGCATATCTTCACCAGGTTGTGGGAAGTACCAAGGACGCTTCCACTGGCCGACATCTTCCATAGGCGCGCCAGCGTTGACATGCCAAGAATGAATCGGCGTTGTTCGCACGGGATCTGACAGCAAACCACGATCGCGACCAGCCAGGGCAGCGAATGGAACCTGGATATAAGGCGGACGGAAAGTCAGCGAACCGATTTCATCAGGTGCAAGGCCGAGCGCTTGACCAATTAATCCCATGGTGATTGTTCCGCTGGTTTTACCTTGATCTTGTGCAGTGCCAATTGCGGTGTAACGCTTCACATGCTCAATGCTGCGCATACCCGCGTTGATTGCGCGTCGTAAATCTCGAGCGGGCGCATCGCGTTGGTGATCGACAAAAGCAACTTCAGCCTGTTGCTGGTCCAAAATTGGCCCAAAGAAAACCATCGGCTGATCATCTTCAGCAAAATCACCAGACAACATACCTGTTGAGCTGTGCAGCGCAGTTTTGTGGCGGACAACAAACGCGGCACATGCAGGATCCCACGTCGGCTTGATGCCGATGTACGTCGCTAAGTGCACTGTTGGAGTCCAGCCACCAGACAGGGCTACCAAATCCGTGGTGAAAACCTCTGGACTGTTTCCTTCTGCGGTGGCAATCGTGACGGTGGCAACGCAGCCGTCCGTATTCGCACCAGTATCAACGGCAGTCTTACCAGTGATAACAGGAATTTTCAGTGCTTCCACTGCAGCAACAGCGCGGCCAACCGGCTTGGAACGAATGTCAACAACGGCCAGCACATGCACACCATTGTTTGCTAGTCGGACTGCGTCACGGTAACCCTGATTATCAACGGTAACAATAACGGCGGTTTTAAATGTCTCAACACCAAACTTGTCAACGTAAGTTGCCGCCGCATGACTCAGCATGACACCAGGACGGTCATTATTTGCAAACACTAATGGACGTTGAAATGCACCCGTTGCCAACACTGTGTGATTGGCGCGAATGTGCCACGTACGAATTCGTGCCATGTCCGAACGCACTTGGGTACCTAAGTGATCAGTGCGACGTTCCACAGCAACCGCATAACCCTGGTCATACAAACCAAGAACAGTCGTACGCTGCAAATGTGTCACATTCGGTAATGCCAGCACAGCAATAAGTTCAGCCGGTATTTCGTGCTGTAGGTCAGCAAGATGCCCGCCAAACTCAGGCTTGTCATCAACAATGATTACCGAGCGACCAGCTCGCGCATGTTCAGCCGCAGCCATCAGACCAGAAAGTCCTGCGCCCACAACCAACACATCAGTGTGACGGTTTGCCTTGTCGTAACGCGCGGTGTCGCGAGTATCGGGCAGGTCACCAATTCCTTGCAAGCTTCGAGCCACCAGCCCGTCAACAAGTTCAATTGTTGTAGCCGGCACCATGGTTTCCCCGGCACCAGTTTCAACAGTCACAAGTGCGTTTGGTTCCTCGACCCACAAACCAAAGATCCCGCGGGGACGGTCCTTGTATGCACTGTCAGTAAAGTGCACTACGTTGTTTCGCATTAGAGCAGAAGCCAACGTGTCGCCCGGGCGTCCAACGTAGTGGTCGCCATCAAATGTGAAATTCAGAATATCGTTACTCATGCTGTTGGCTTCTCTGGTTGTGCAGTAAATGGTTTGTACGAAGGGCCAAATTCGTGGGTGATGGTGTTGCGCCACACGTTGAACCAGCGACGGCATCCCGCGCTGTGAACCCAGCGTTCAGCGAGCCAACCTTTGGGATTGGACCTAATAAATATGTACTTTGCCCACTCAACATCTGATACTTCGTTCGGCTCGGGGTAGGCAACATGTGCTTGGGCACCGTAATGAAATTCTGTTTCATCACGAGGACCGCAATAAGGGCAAGGAATATGTAGCATCAGATCTCCTAGTGGGCCACGCCGGCTGCGCCGTGCTCGTCAATGAGATGTCCTGATACAAAACGATCAAGTGCGTATGGTTGCGCGAGTGCATCTGGTTCGCCGTGTGCAATCGTGGCAGCCATGACCCAGCCCGAACCCGGTGTGGCTTTGAAGCCACCCGTGCCCCAACCTGCGTTGATGAATAGATTCTCAACTGGTGTCAGGCCAATGATTGGTGAAGCGTCAGGTGCAATATCGACAATGCCTCCCCAGGTACGCAACATATTCGCACGCTCAAAAATTGGGAAGAGTTCAACGGCCGCGGCCAGTTGATGTTCGATGACATGGAACCCACCGCGCTGTGCGTAAGAGTTGTACGAGTCTGTGCCGGCACCCATGACGAGTTCGCCCTTATGTGCCTGGCTAACATACACGTGCACTGCGCCGCTCATAATGACCGTATCGAGCACTTGTTCGAGCAATCCAGAAACCAAAGCTTGCAATGGACGGCTCTGCAATGGCACATCAAAGCCAGCTTTTTCAGCAAGGACTGAAGTGTGACCCGCAGCCACCATGCCAACTTTGTTAGCTGCAATTGGGCCAAGGTTTGTGTCGACACCTACAACTTTGCCGTTTTGGATATTAAAGCCGGTGACTTCGCAACCTTGAATAATGTCAATGCCCATGTCGCTGGCAGCCTTTGCGTAACCCCAGGCAACCCAGTCGTGCTTAGCTATCCCACCACGTGGTTGGTAGGTCGCACCCATGACGGGGTAACGAATGTCTTGGCTGATGTTAACGATTGGTGCAATCTCAACAACCTCTTCAGGAGTCAGCCACTGACTGTCAACTGCATTCACATGGTTAGCGTAAAAGTTGCGTTGCTTAGATCGAACATCGCTCACACTGTGTGCAAGGGTCATGACACCACGCTGGCTAAAGAACATCTCGTAGCCAACATCTTCCTGCAGGGTTTCCCACAGTTTCAATGAATGGTCATAGATGTTCGCAGATTCATCCCAGAGGTAGTTAGAGCGAATGATCGTGGTGTTACGCGCCATGTTTCCGCCGGCAAGCCAACCTTTTTCCAGAACTGCAACATTAGTAATGCCATGGTTTTTGGCTAGGTAATACGCAGTGGCCAACCCGTGCCCCCCGCCACCAATGATGATGACGTCGTAGGACTTTTTAGGGGACGCGTTAGCCCACAAGAACTCTGGATGTTCGGGCAATTCGACAGTCCGTCGACGATTTGTGTTTGCCATGTTCTGACCTTATCTAGGGGTGCTTACGAGCGCAGGCGGGACATGTTGGCATCGAACTGAGGATCGTCGCTGACAACTGCTGAATAAAACTGGTCGAAGTATCGAACCTCAACTGTGGTGCCCAAAATAGAGCTTTCGATTGGCAGCCAGGCATAGGCAATCTGCTTGCCAATGGTGTGACCGAAGTACGAACTTGTGGTGTAACCCACAGGTTTACCGTCAACGAACACGGGTTCTTTGCCCATCACAACGTGCGCAGGATTCTCAAAGACCAGACACACCAACTTGCGTGTGATGGCAGTGGGCTCGAGTGCTTCGAAGGCATCAGCACCGATGTAACCGCCGCCTTTGCGGACTGCAAATGCCAAACCAGCTTCGTGCGGGTTGTGTTCGCTGGTCATGTCAGTGCCGTACGAACGGTAACCCTTTTCCAAACGCATCGAGTTGAATGCACCTCGACCGGCAGCGATAATGCCAAACTCAGCGCCAGCTTCCATCAAGGTGTCCCACAACTTCAAAGCCATGTCGGCATCGGCATAAATTTCGTAACCCAACTCGCCTACGTACGACAAACGCCACAATGTTGCCGGCACTTGATCAAGGTAGAGGCGCTTGGCCTTGAAATAGCCGAAGGCTTCATTGGATACATCAACGTCAGTGAGCTTTTCGACAACCTTGCGCGCATTCGGTCCAAATAAACCAAGACCGACAGTTCCTGATGTGACATCTTTAATGTGCACAGTGTCAGGAGCTGACATCTTTAACCGAGCGACATCAATTGCGCTGTTCGCACCAATCATGAACTCGTTCTCACCCAAGCGAGTCACGGTCACATCGGACAAAATGCCAGCCTTGTTGGTCAGCATCAAGCAGTACGTCACCGACCCAGGTGCCTTGTCTAACTTGCCAGTAGTTTGCTCCATTAAGAATTCAAGTGAACCCTTACCAGAAACTTCAATGCGCTTGAGCGATGTGATGTCAAAAAGCCCGACACTTTCCCGAACATATTGTGCTTCGGCACCAATGATCGGCGACCAGTATTGCGCCGACCATGCGTCACGTTCCGGCGATGGGTACTTGGCAACCAGGTCCTTATTTGATTCGTACCATTGTGGACGCTCGTAACCTGAAGCCTCCAGGAAGTATCCACCCAGTTCTTGTTGGCGATGGTAGAAACCGGTCGTGCGAAGCGGTCGTGGCTTTTCCATTGGCTGCAATGGATGAATGATGTCGTAGACCTCGACATAGTTTTGCTGACCGCGCATCTTGATGTGGTTTGGACCAAGCTGGTGATTTTCAAACCGGTTCACATCAAATTCGTGAACGGGCAGTGTCGGATGTCCATCAACGATCCATTCGGCAGTTGCTCGCGCGACACCTACGGACTGGGTCACCCATACAGCTTCAGCAACCCAGAATCCCTTGAGACCATTCCATTCACCCATTAAGGGAAAGGTGTCGACAGTGAATGAGAACATCCCGTTCATGCCTTCGGTGATCTTTGCATCTTTCAAGTCCGGCATGATCTTTCCAGACAAACCCATGACAGGTTCCCATTCCGGTGCAGTGAAGGGAAGTTGGCTTGGCATAATTTCTGCCTGATCAAACGCAAGGATCTCTTCAGATTCAATGGGTAGCGGGCGATGCAAGTACGAGCCGATACCCATGCCCTTGAAGCACTGGCGGTAGTACAAATCTTCACCTTGGTGACGCATGATCGGAATCGTGATTTCTTCGGTTTGGTCAGCCAACGATGGAATATCTTCAGTCCACGCGAGTTGGTGGGCGAGTGGCTGAAATGCCTTGGCCATGCCGAACATGCGACCAACCTTTGGACCCCAAATTCCAGCAGCCGAAATCACGATGTCCGCAGGGAAGAAGCCTTTGTCAGTTGTAACACCGGTGACTTTGCCGTCCTCTTGTTCAATGGCGATGACTTCGTGCCGATCTTTGAATACCGCGCCACGTGATTCAGCCAGACTCTGTAGTCCGGCGACTGCTCGAATGGATTTTGCCAATCCGTCAGTTGGGCAATAGATCGCACCAAGAATTGCATTTGGGTCCAATACAGGGTGAAGTTCATGCGCCCGTTCTGGTGAAACTACTTCAGCCTCGAAGCCCCACGAATGCAACCATGCAGTGCGACGATGAAGTTCGATGAGGCGTTCTGGTGTGGTGGCAACTTCAAGGCTGCCGACTTGATAAAAGCCAGGACCTTCGTCGGTCTGAACAGAAAGCAGTTTATTAATTGTCTGGTCTGCCATCATCGCCAATGTTTTGTTACCGCTGACTTTTTGTACCAAGCCGGGTGCGTGTGATGTTGAGCCGCCGGGTGCAGGCATCGGTCCTTGCTCGATGACGGTGATATCAATTTCACCGCGTTCAGTGAGTTCGTCGGCCAGTGAACAACCAACGATTCCGCCACCAATGATGACAATTTTCTTGGACACGAAGGCACCTTCCACAGATATCTAGAGTTGCGCTATTTGCAACAGAGTGCGAATGGCGCAACACCTAATCGTCCTACTGCTGCACACATTCGTCAAGCGGATTGATGCGTATTTGCTGTCTCAAAATGCGCGCACACATAAGAAAAGGGCCCCCGTTTCCGGGAGCCCTTTTGCTTTGTTGAACTAGTTATTACTTGGTCCACCCGGCAACCATGTCTGCGTGTGCATCGATCCACTTCTGAGCGGCTGCCTCTGGGGTCATACCGCCATCAATGTCTGCTGCAACAGCATTCTGATCATCGTTTGTCCACTTCCATGCCTTCACCAAACGACCGAATGGGTCAGTTGATTCAGAAAGCTTCTTGCTACCAAGCTTTGGAAGTACAGTTTCTGGATAGTCAGTCAAACCTGAAGCGGCTGCTGGATCTGTCCAGTCGTTTGCTGGGAAGTTCACGCGAGCCAACTTGATCTTTGCAAGCAGGTTTTGTGGTGTCCACCAGTAAGCAAGTACTGCAGTCTTGTTCTTATCAGCCTTGTTGAATGCATCAATAAGGGCTGCTTCCGAGCCTTGTGACAGAACGGTGTAGTTCAGGTTGTTTGCCTTAACCATCTTTTCGCCAATGGTTGTGTATCCCGGAGGACCTTCAAGCCAAGCGCCCTTACCCTTTGACTCTGGAGTCTTGAACAGGTCGGCGTACTTATTGAGGTTCTTTGAATCGGTGATGTCTGGGTACTTGTCGGCCATCCACTGTGGAACGTACATACCGATAAGACCGACGTTGCCGTCAGGACCTAAATCAACAACAGCGCCGCGCTTTTCCCAATCTGACCAGCGGCCGCCGCCCCAGTCCTCAACGATGAGGTCAATGGTGCCAGCTTCCATAGCGTCGTAGGTGACTGTGCCTTCATCCAAAGTTGTCTGGGTGATGGTGCAACCAAGTGACTTGCCAATGTTTGTGAGAACTTGTGCTGATGCGGTGTAGCCAACCCATGCGTGCATGGCAATTGCATACGAACCGCATGCTTCAGCTGGCTTGTCTGATGCCGCAGTCTTATTGACACTTCCGCAAGCGGTAAGTGCAAGACCAACAGCGGCAGCAAGTGCAACAGCTTTGAGACCCTTTCCTGTCTTTCCGGTCATTCTTTTCTCCTGTCGAGAGGTGGATTTCCACATAGGGCTATCATCCCGAACCTACGGTCCGAAATCTAGTGTTTCGGTGCAGAATTTCTCCGAACCGCGAACTGTGCAATGCGATCGATCATGACGCCAAGGAGCAAAATTGCCAGACCGGCAACGAGCCCCTTGCCTTGAAGCTCAGGTTTTGCTCCACCCAGAATCACTAGGTAGCCCAATCCACCCGAACCAACAAGGCCGCCAATAACAACGACTGCAAGTACAAATATCAATCCTTGGTTAGTTGCCAAGAGAAGGGAGTTCTTTGCGGCAGGAAGTTGCACCTTTGTTATGAGTTGCCACTTTGTGGAACCAGCCGAAATCGCTGCCTCAGTCAT